>Ga0137373_10001741_pt1 | contig 23693 bp, 19 predicted proteins | sample SagtaG_5_FD_104912 | JGI IMG/M metagenome (GOLD analysis project Ga0137373, IMG submission 104912) | Vadose zone soil microbial communities from Sagehorn Ranch, Mendocino, California, USA - Sage1_R_80_16 metaG | ecosystem: Environmental > Terrestrial > Soil > Vadose zone | place: USA... | reverse complement strand
GACGCAGATGCTGCGCTTCGTGGTCCACTGGAAGGGCGGGACGCACACGCAATTCGAGATGAAGAAGCCCGTAGGAGCCTGTGGCCAGAGCACGGCGCTCGACGATCTCGAGATCCTCCGCAAGATGGCCGTCCGGTACGGAGATGATGAGATCGCCTACGTGCTCAACAAGCTGGGGCGCCGGACCGGCAAGGGGAAACGATGGAACCAGGAGCGCGTGGCGACCGCTCGCCGTAATCATTCGATCGCCGGCCAGAAGCGGACAACAGCACATCCGGACATTCTCAGCCAGGGGCAGGCGGCCAAGTACGCCGGTGTCAGCACGGCCACCATTCGGAAGCTGGTGGCGGGTGGTGTGCTGAAAAGAGAGCAGATCGTTCCGTGGGCTCCGTGGGAGATCCGGCGCGCCGATCTCGACACGGAACCCTTGAGGGGCATCATCGAGCAGCTTCACCGTACGGGAAGGATCGGTTTCACGGGGGTCGTTTCAGCGAACCAGATGCGGCTTATCGAATGAAACCAAGGAGATGGTGATGCCAGGTACTGTGCGTCGCTCTACTGTTCACATCTGATCGCCCGATCACGCCACTCCTGTTGACCACGCTGTTCGGATCCCGCCGGCATCGTTCCCTCGATCACAGGAGATCGGTAACGCTATGAGAGCGAAGGGGAAAAGGCGGGAAGCCGGGACCTGCCCCGGGGGCGGTCACGGCTACACCCGAAATCGGTCTGCATATTTTTGGGGATGGTGCGCCCGTCTCAAGCTTCGCTCCTAGGCGCGCCAGAGAGGCTTCAAATAGGGGGGTGTACCTTCAAGGATTGAAGCCTCCCTCCCCACCCAGGGGAGGTCCGGAGGAGAGGCGGCGTCGGCCTTCTTCCCCCCCTCCGCCATCAACGATCCAGGCGAAGTGGCGCGGGAGCGTGCGCACCCGCGTGGGGTCCACGGGGTCGGCGAGCTGGGGTGGCGGTCGCATCGACGGTCCTCCTCGGCAGCGGAACATTCGTGGCCTATTCGTGGCCCGGTTGACCGGCACGCCGCCGAGTAGAACACTTGTCATTTTGAGACCGTCCAAACTACTACCGAGAGGCCCCCGAGAACCTCCGCGCGACTACCGAGAGGCGATGCGCCCGGAGGTACTGGCGGACAAGCTTCTTGAAGAAGAGCGCGATCAAGCGCTGGCTCTGCTTCCGCCACCGGCTACCTCTACTTCTCCCCCTGTACCATCTCCGATGTCGCCACACGGCCCCCTCGGGGGGAGTGCCAACTTCCCCCTGTGCGCAGACAGCACCTCCGGTGGACTGCGCCTCCCCGAGGTTGCCGTGGCGCCAACGTCCAGTGGGAAGTCGCGCCCAGGAGCGCCAGTACAGGGACGACGGATGCGCCACGGTGTGGAGCCAGCGACGGAAAGGGAGCCCCCTATGACCCAGTCGTCGGAGTACCTGGTTCGCGTCGGCATAGATTGGGCGAGCGAGAGCCATCAGATCTGCATCTTGGATCAAGACGGCCGCCGCACCGAGCACACCGTGCCCCACACCAGCGCCGGCCTCGCGGCCTTGGCCACCGAACTGGTCGCCCTCAGCCCGGAGGACCCGGGGCGGGTCGCCGTCGCCATCGAGGTCCCCCGCGGCGCGGTCGTCGACACGTTGCTCGAGCGGGGCCTGCACGTCTTCGCCCTCAACCCCAAGCAACTGGACCGCTTCCGCGATCGCCATACCGTCGCGGGCGCCAAGGACGACCGCCGGGACGCCTTCGTCCTCGCCGATTCGCTGCGCACCGACCGGCCGGCCTTTCGCCGCGTGCACCGCAATGATCCCGTGCTCGTCGAGCTGCGGGAGCTCTCGCGCCTGGACGACGACTTGCGCGAGGAACTCTCGCGCCTCAGCAATCGCCTGCGCGAACAGCTGCACCGCTTCTGCCCTGACACCCTGGCCCTCTGCCCGGCCGCCGATGAGCCCTGGTTCTGGGCCCTGCTCGATCGGGCCCTCACCCCGCCGCGCCCGAAGCCCTTGTCGATCAAAGCCGTGACCGCGGTCCTCAAAGTCCACCGCATTCGCCGGCTCACCGTCGACACCGTGCACGCCGCCTTGCAGGTCCCGCCCTTGCGGGTCGCGCCCGGCACCCTAGAAGCCGCCTGCGCGCATATCGCCCTGCTGCTGCCCCGCCTGCGCTTGGTCCACGACCAACGCACCCGCACCGTCGGCGCCCGAATCGAGACGTTGTTGGCCGCGCTCGCCAAGGAAGATGTCACAGGGGAGCACCGTGACGTGACTATCCTCCGGTCCTTGCCGGGAGTGGGGAGACTCGTCGCCGCCACGGTGCTCGCCGAGGCCTCGCGGCCCCTGGCAGAGCGAGACTACCAGACCCTGCGGGCCCACGCCGGTGCGGCCCCGGTGACCCGCCAGAGCGGCAAGAAAGCCATCGTCAGCATGCGTCTGGCCTGCAACGCCCGTCTGCGCAACGCCGTCTATCACTGGGCGCGGGTCAGCGCCCAAGTCGACCCACGCTGTCGAGCGCACTATGATCGCCTACGCCAAGCCGGCCATGAACACGCTCGGGCCCTGCGCGGAGTCGCTGATCGATCCCTCGACGTCCTCATGGCCATGCTCACCAGCCGCACCCTCTACGACCCCGAGCGGCGCTGCCCAAAAGCAGCTTGACAAATGGTGGGAAGTCCACCGGCCGTGACACAACGCCGCGAGCAGCGCATCGAGACTCCGGCACCAGCTGCACACGGCCCCGTCCTCTCGCCGGGTACATCGCCGACACTCAGCTTCCCATGTCCAAACACCTTCCGCCGCGCGTCCGCCTCCGACCTCCCGCCCGAAGGGACGTATAGCCGATCCGGCGGCGCGCAACTTACTTGACGAACTTTCGGCGGAGGGCGGCGGCTGCAAGCAGCCCTGTCCCAATCATGAGCAGAGAGGTGGGTTCCGGTGTAGGCGTCGGCGGGACGTACGGCGTGTTCAGGATGCCCGGCGTGCTCGGAGGCCCGGTCTGCGAGGCCACGAAGGCGAGCAGAGAAGGGGACGCCCCGACGAAGCCTCCCCAGTAGTTGTCGCCTGGCAGTCCCCAGGCCGGCGGGAGATCCGAGATGGTGGCGATTTGTCCACCACCGGGATTGGCAAGAGAGTCAGTCCTCAGCGAGAGGGCTTCCAGGTCACTTGGCAGCCCCTCGGGCAGCGAGATGTTGACGATCCGTCCGGTGCTCGTGAGGAGCTGAGCCGTCGGCGAGACGGCTTCGACCGGTTGGATTGCAACATCTTCCGGTTGATCGAGCACCGCCTCGGGAGGCTCGGCCGGGGACGTCTCGCCCTGCGGGGAGTCCGCGATGCGGTTGGCGCAACGCGCGCGCGCGTAATGCTCGCCATCGGTGATCACTTCCTCGCCTCCGGCCAGCTTCACTTTGTTGCGCGTCCAATACACTCTGTTCCCCATGCGGTAGGAGACATAGGCGGTCTTCGGAGCCGGAAGTCTTGCGACACGCGCCTCCGCGAGCTTGAAATCGGCGTAGTGCGCGGCGACCACCGGATCGCGAGAGACCGCGTGGTGCAACGCTGCCGGATCACGCACACCACCGGACACGACGGAATAGGGATAAACGGCCCGGCCTTTCCGCGAGCGAGAAGTTTCCGACGGACTCGGCGCCGAGGGAGTGGGGGGCGACCAATCCACGCTGCTCTCCACGGGAACAACAACGCTTCGCCGAGCGGACCATTCGTTCTTGAGCGGGACGATCAGGCACAGACTCGAGACGATGAACAACGCGGCAGCAAATAGCGGGAAGGGGCGCGGTTTGTTGCGGTGCCGAGAGTGTCGCTGGGATCGCGTGTGGCCGGCATCCGCTCGCACAGATTGCAGCGTCAAAGCCTTCACCTTCCTCTCGGTCACGTGGTCTTGGAGCTCTCACTGACAGAATACGCAAGGTGAGTGCCACTTTTTGTCAGCGGGTGTCCGCTTTTTGTCAGGCGGCCGTCAGTGCAAATGCGCTAGTTCCATCTGATCGCCCGATCACGCCACTACTCTTGTCGACCACGCTGTTCGGATCCCGCCGGGATCGTTCCCGCGGTCGCAGGAGACCAGTAACGCTATGAGGGCGAAGGGGAAAAGGCGGGAAGCCGGACCCCGGGGGGTCCAGCGGTCACGGCTACACCCGAGAACCGGTCTGCGTATGTTGGGGATGGTGCGCCCGTCTCAGGCTTCGCTCCTGGGCGCGCCAGAGAGGCTTCAAATAGAGGGGGGGGTCCCTTCAAGGATTGGAGCCTTCCCTCCACACCCAGGGGAGCCGGGTCCGGAGGAGAAGCGGCGTCGGCCTTCTTCGCCCCCCTCCGTCACGACAAGGGGACGCTTGGGACTGGCGAGGTGCTTCCGGGCCCTACTCTTCCATGCGATAGAATCCGAGGGCCTTGAGGAGTGGAACGTCCTGGAGCGAGAACAGGATGGCCGGCACGGGGCCGGGGTTGGCGTGCTGATGCGAGGCCCGTGGCGGCACGGCGAAGAAATCGCCCTCACCCCAGTCGAAGGCGACACCGTCGATGACGGTGCGCCCCGCGCCGCTGACGACGTGGTAGACAGCGCTCGAGGTCTCTCGGTGTGCGCGGGTGCGGACGCCGGGGCGGAGCATCTGGAGATAGCAGCCGAGGGCGGGGACGACCGATCGGCCTGACGCCGGGTCGAGGTATTCCATGAAGACATCATCGAAGGGGCTCGCAGGGCCGTGCGTCCGACCGAGAAGCTCGGCGTATGCGTCGGCCCACGGATAGTGGACGTGACGCGCGGGCGCACCCCGCCGGACCGCCTGTCGCTCACCCGTGTACGGATCCATGTGGAGATTCTCCAGATAGCGCACGAGGGGAGAATCCAGGCCGTCGAGCCACATCACGGGTTCCCGGCCCTCGTTTCCGTGGTCGTGCCAGCTCATGCTCGACGTGACCACGAGGTCGCCCCGGCGCATGACGGACTTGTCGCCCTCGATCGTGGTGTACGCGCCCTCGCCGTGCAGCATGAAGCGCACGGCGTTCGGCGTGTGGCGATGCGCCGGCGCGACCTCGCCGGGGAGCAGGTACTGGACGGCAGCGGAGATCGTGTGGGTGCTCGTCCGCTCGCGCACGCCGGGGTTGTCGAGGCGGAGGATCCTCCGCTCGGCACCACGGGCCGGCCTCATGAACTCCGGGCTCCGCCGGAGGAGCGGCTCGATCTCCGCCCAGCGCCAGAGCTTCGGCTGGACCGCGGAGGCTTTCGGCTGGATGAGCGGGCCCGGACGCGTCCAGGGCGCGTCGAGCCCGGCGGCGCGGAGGCTCGCGCAGTACTCCTCGAGGCCGGCCACAATCGGTGTCGCGTCAAGCGCCATTGTCAGCCTCCTTCGCTCACAGGATCCGTGAACGCCAGCCGTCGCTCGGCGGGAGAGAAGAAGCCCTGCTCACGGCAGCCCCTGTATCCTACCATCCGTCGCCCGCGCCCCCGGCAGGAAAGGGGCCAGCCGGTTCAGTGTGGTAGGGTGAAGGCATGGCCATCGGCGTGAAGCAGATCCTCGACTACGACGACTACGCGGCCATTCCCCCCGACGGCAGGCGCTACGAGCTGCTGGAAGGAGATGTCCACGTGGCCCCCGCCCCGTCGCCCCGCCACCAGTGGTCGTCCAAGAAGCTCCAGCGCCAGCTCGAGGATTACTTCGAGGCCCGGGGCCTCGGCCGCGTCTTCAACGCCCCGATCGACGTGATCCTCACGCCGCACGACGTCGTGCAGCCGGACCTCGTCGTGGTCACGAACCCCGGGCAGATCTCGGCCCGGGGGATCGAGGGCGCGCCCACCCTCTTGGTCGAGGTACTCTCCCCTTCCACCATGACTCACGACCGAGCCACCAAGTCCAGACGCTACGCCGCCCTCGGCGTCCTTCACCTCTGGTTCCTCGACCCCGATGGCCGCCGCCTCGAGTGCTTCCGGCTCGAAGGCCAGACCTGGCGCCTCGTGCTCGAGGGCGACGGCGAACACGCCGTCGAGCATCCCGACTGGCAAGACCTCAGTATCCGGCTCGCGGATCTGTGGATGTAGCCGCGCCCCGACGGGCGCATTCTGTCGGTGGAGTCGGTATCGTTCAGCTTCAGCTCAACGAACGAGGGAGTCAGCCAGACCGGCGAATTCGGCGAGGGAGAGGGTCTCGGCGCGCCGGGCGGGGTCGATGCCGGCGCTCGCAACGAGAGCGCGAGCCCGAACGACCGAGAGTCCGAGGCCGGCAGCGAGGGCGTTGGCGAGACTCTTCCGTCGCTGGCCGAAGGCCGCGCGAACCACCGCGCGGAAACCCTCGACGTCGGCGATCGGAACGGGTGGAGCCGAGCGGACACCCAGATGAATGACGGCGGAGCCCACCTGGGGCGGCGGCCTGAAGACGCCGGGCGGCACCGTGAAGGCCAGCCTCACGTCGCAGGCGATCTGGGTCAGGACCGAGAGGCTGCCATACGCCTTGCTGCCGGGTGTCGCTGCGATGCGCTCGGCAACCTCCTTCTGGAGCATGAGCGTCATCTCGTCGATCGCGCGCCCCGCGTCGACCAGCGCCATCAGGATGGGCTTGCCGACGCTGTAGGGGAGATTGCCGACCACGAGCACCCGGCCCCCGGGATCGGGCAGCCGTTCGCGCAGACACGCATAGTCGAAGCTCCGCGCGTCGGCGGCGAGGACCTCCACGCGGGGCGACTGGGCGAAGCGCTCGCTCAGGCGGGCGGCGAGCCGGGCGTCGACTTCCAGTGCGAGAAGGCGGCCGCAGGAGCGAGCCAGATGCTCGGTGAGCGCGCCGCGGCCGGCGCCGATCTCCACCGCGAGGTCGCGGGGCGTCGGCCGTACCAGCTCGACGATCCGCCGGGCCACCACGTCGTCGCCCAGGAAGTGCTGGCCGAGGGCCCGCGTCTTGCCTCGCGCCGCCGGGCGGCGCGTCACGAGCGCGCGCGCATTGCGCCGCGGGCTCATGGCCGGGCGGTGAAGGCCGCCTTGAGGTCGTCGAGGAGGGCGCGGTAGACCTCGCGCACCCGGCGCTCGGTCTCGGCGCGGCGCCCGGAGTTGTCGATCACATGGTCGGCGACCTTCGCCTTCTCGGAGAGCGGCATCTGGCTCGCGATCCGCCGGCGCGCCTCCTCTTCGGAGAGCCCGTCGCGCGCCGTCAGCCGCCGGAACTCGGTGGCGGCGTCGGCGACGACCACCACCACGCGATCCATCCCCTTGGCGCCGCCGGACTCGATCAGCAGCGCGGCGTCCCAGAGCACGATGCCCTCGAAGGCCTCTTCCTCGTACACCGACAGGATGCGCTGCTGGCGGGCGCGGATGGCGGGATGCGTGATCTCCTCCAGCCGCTTGCGCTTGCCGGCATCGGTGAAGACGATGGCGCCGAGGCGCTTGCGGTCGAGATAGCCGTCCGCCTGGAGCACGTCGGGCCCGAACTCCTTCACGATCTGCGCATGCGCCGGCTGGCCCGGCATCACCACCTCCCGCGCCAGGAGGTCCGCGTCCACCACCTTGGCGCCGAGCTGGGCGAACATCGTGCTCACCGTGCTCTTGCCGGTGGCGATGCCGCCGGTGAGCCCGACCAGGTGGAAGCGCTTCACACGGCGGCCCAGTCCGGGCCGGCCTTGACGTCCACCTTGAGCGGCACCGTCAGATCGAGTCCGGCCTCCATGATCTCGACCGCCAGCGCCTCGAGGGCTGACAGTTCGTCCCCGGGCGCCTCGAAGAGCAGCTCGTCGTGGACCTGGAGCAGCATCCGGCTCCGGAGCCCGCGCCCCGCGAGCTGGCGGGCCATCCGCACCATGGCGATCTTGATCAGGTCGGCCGCCGTGCCCTGAATCGGCGCATTGGTCGCCATGCGCTCGCCGAAGCTCCGGAGGTTCGGGTTGCCGCTCTTGAGCTCGGGCAGATAGCGCCGGCGGCCGAGGAGCGTGGTGACGTACCCGCGCTCGCGCCCCTCGGCCACCGTGCGCTCGAGGTACGCCTTGACCCTGGGATGGCGCGCGAAGAACCGGTCGAGGTAGGCCTGCGCCTGCTTGGACGTGATGTCGAGCCCTCGCGCGAGGCCGAAGGCCGTGACGCCGTAGATCACCGAGAAGTTGGTCGTCTTCGCCACGTCCCGCTGCTCCGGCGTCACCTGCGCGGGCTCGACGCCGAAGACCTCGGCCGCGGTGCGGCGGTGGATGTCCTCACCGCGCCGGAAGGCCTCGATCAGGCTCTCCTCTCCGCAGACATGGGCCAGGATGCGCAGCTCGATCTGCGAGTAGTCCGCGGCGAGGAAACGCCAGCCCGGCTCCGGGATGAAGGCGGCGCGGATCCTGCGGCCGAGCTCGGAGCGGATGGGGATGTTCTGGAGGTTTGGTGAGCTCGACGACAGCCTCCCCGTGACCGCGACGAGCTGGTTGAAGGACGTGTGGATGCGCCCGGTGCGGGGATTGATGAGGGCGGGCAGCGCGTCGGCGTACGTGGACTTGAGCTTGGCGAGTGTCCGGTGCTCGATGATCTTGGCGGGGAGGTCGTGCCCTAGCGCAAGCTCGGCGAGCACGTCCGCGTCGGTGGAATAGCCGGTCTTGGTCTTCCTCACGGGCGGCAGCCTGAGCTTCTCGAAGAGCACGGTGGCGAGCTGCTTTGGCGAGCCGATATTGAACTCCTCCCCCGCCAGCCGGTAGATCTCCAGCGTGGCGCGCTCGATGGCCAGCGTGAGCTCCCGGGAGAACTCGGCCAGCCGCGCGGGCTCCACGCGGATCCCCTGGCGCTCCATCTCTGCCAGCACCGCGACCAGCGGCCTCTCGATCTCCTCGTAGAGCGCGAAGAGCACCACTTCCCTGAGCGCGCGCGGCTGCATGGCCCAGAGCTCCCAGATCCAGCGCGCGCGGGTCCCCGGCGGCGCCAACCCCGGCCCCTCACCGAGCAGCTCGGCCGAGACCTCCTCGAGCCGGTAATTGGTCCGTGCCGGGTTCAGGAGATAGGCGGCGACCGCCGTGTCCTCGATGGCCGGCGGCCGGCCGCCGCGGGCGAGCCACCACTCGACCAGGTGCTTGGTGTCGTGGCCGATGAGCGCACGGCCTCCGAAGTCGGGCGCGTCGTCACCGAGGCGGAGCTGCGCCGCCCCGGCGGCCGGATGAAACAGGCCGAGCGCGCTCAGGGCCGGCTCGGGCGGTCCACCCTCGCCCACCAGCTCGACGGCGAGCGGAGCGTCTGCGGGCACCCTGGCCAGATAGCCGGCGAGGGCCTCGCGGCCGGCCAGGACCGGGGCCTCGTCGCCGGCGACCTCGGCGGTCACGATGGCCGGGAGCTGGCGCAGCAGGCTCGAGAACTCCAGCTCGGTCCAGAGCCGGCGCAACCCCTCCCAGTCGGGCTCTCGGCGCCTGAGCGCGTCGAGCTCCGGGGAGATCGGCACGCGGCTGCTCACGGTGGCCAGCTCGCGCGAGAGGAGCGCCTTCTGGCGGTTCTGCGCCAGCGTCTCGCGCAGCTTGCCGGTGACCAGGTGCAGGTTCTCGTAGAGCCGCTCCACGCTCCCGAACTGGGTGATGAGCTTGACTGCCGTCTTCTCGCCGACGCCGGGCACGCCCGGGATATTGTCGATGGAGTCGCCCATCAGGGCGAGGAGATCGGGGATCTGTTCGGGGGCCACACCCCACTTGTCCTTCACCACGGTCTCGTCGTACACCACCCGCTCGCCTGTCCGGCCGACGGTGGACAGCACCCGCACCTTCGGCCCGACGAGCTGGAGCATGTCCTTGTCCGCCGTGACGAGCACGACCTCCATCGGCAGGTCCCGCGCGCGATCCACGAGCGTGCCGAGGACGTCGTCGGCCTCGAAGCCGGGCTCTTCCAGGAGCGGGAGCCGCAGGGCCTCGAACAGCGTCTTGACATACGGGATCTGGCTCTTGAGGTCGTCCGGCATGCCCGGCCGCTGTTCCTTGTAGGCCGTGAAACGCTCCTCGCGAAACGTCGGCCCCGGCGGGTCCCAGGCGACGGCGAAGTACTCCGGGTTCTCCTCGCGCAGGAGCTTCCAGAGCATGGTGGACATGCCGAAGACGGCATGGCAAGGCACGCCCTTGGAGGTCGAGAGATAGGGCATGGCGTGATAGGCGCGGTAGAGATAGCCGGGGCCGTCGAGGACGAACAGACGCTCGGTCACTGAAGTACGCTCCCCGCGCAGGACAGCGCGCAGCGGTTCGGCCTCTTCGCCCGGGGGCTCATCGGGGCACCACGCGGTCGTAGAGCGCCCGCACCGAGGCCGTGCGGCGCCGGTAATCGTGCAGGAACTCCTTGCGCGACGGATAGTCCAGGCCCTTCGCCAGGCGTCCGGGGATGGGGCCAGCCGGCTCGAGCGTGTCCGCGGGGCGCGCGCCGAAGAGACGCAATCCGGCCGAGACGCGCCGGAGAAAGCGATAGTGCTCGGTGAGCGCGTCGCAATCCTCGGCCGGCAAGAGCCCCGCCGCCTTGATCGCGCTCAACGCCTGTTCCGTGTTCGCGCGTCTGATCGCGGGGACCCTGGCGCCGTGGCGCATCTGCAGCGCCTGGGTGATGAACTCCACGTCCACGAGCCCGCCGCGCCCGAACTTGACGTGGAGCCGGCCGGGGCTCTCCCTTCCCAGCTCCCTCTCCATGCGCTCCCGGAGCCCACGCATCTCCTTGAGATCGGGCGGGAGCGCTCGCGGTCCATAGAGCAGGGCGTTGAGCAGCTTCCGCAATGCCCGGCCGAGGCGAGGGTCGCCCCCCACCAGCCGGGCGCGGGTCAGCGTCTGGCGCTCCCAGGGATCCGCCCACTCGCGGTAGTACTGCTCGACGGCGTCGAGGCTGGTGGCGAAGCCGCTTCCCTTGGAGCCGGGGCGCAGGCGGAGATCGACCGGGAACACGGTGCCGGCCGACGTGATATCGCCCAGGAAAGCGGAGAGCGCCTCGACGGCGCGGCCGTAGAAGACATGGGCCTCGACGGGCCCAGGCCCGTCGGTCCAGCCCGCGCAGCCGTAGACCACGAAGAGATCGAGGTCGGATCCGGTGGTCAGCTCCCGCCCGCCGAACTTGCCGATGCCGATGATGGCGGCGGGGATCATCCGGCCGGCCGCATCGCGCGGGACGCCGTACTGGACCGCCGCTTCCTCGAGCGCCATGAGCCAGGCCGCGCCTAGGGCCGCATCGGCCAGCGCCGTCATCTCGAGAGAGAAGCGCTCGCCGTCCGTCACCCCCAGGAGCATCCGCCAGGTGATGCCGAGCTCCAGCGCCTGCTTGAGCTGCCTCAGACGGTCCTTGCGCTCGGCCCGGGTGAGGCGCGGGGCGAAGACGGGCGCCAGCTCCAGGCTCAAGTCCCGCTTCCGCTGGCGCGGAACCAAGGTCGCGGGACTCGCCAGGGCGTTGAGCAGCCCCGGCTGGGCGACGAGGAGATGGGTCAGGAGCTGACCCCGCGCGCAGAGCTTCACCAGGTTCTCGAGCAGCTCCGGGCGCGCGGCGAGCAGATCGAGATAGGCCGTGCGCGGTCCCGTCGCGGCCAGGAAGCGCTCGAACTGGTTGAGCGCCTCGTCGGGATCCGGGCTCTGCCAGAGGGCGTCCAGCAGCACCGGGAACATGGCGGTGAGCGCCCGGCGGGCGGCCTCGGGATAGGGGATGAGCGGCCGCCCTTCCAGGACGAGTCGCAGGTTCTGCCGCGCGCGATCCGGATCGGCGAAGCCGGTGGCCTTGAGGGAGGTATAGCTCGGGATGCGGATGGCCGGACGCACCGCCGCGGGAGGCGCCGCGAAGAAGTCCCGGAAGGCCGCGTGCACGCCCCGGGTGATGCGCCGGTGCAGGGCCAGGAAGCGGCGGCCGGCCGCGCGGGCCGGCAGCGGGATCCCCATGCGACGCGCCAGGAGCCCCAGCCCCGCCTGATCCTCGGGCAGCGTATGGGTCTGGAACTCGTGCAGGATCTGCAGGCGGTGCTCCACGGTGCGCAGGTGGACGAGAGCGTCGCCGAGCAGACGGCCGAGCGCCGGGGAGAGATAGCCGCGCTCGGTGAGCCGGAAGATGGCGCGCAGCGTGTTCCGCTCGCGGAGCCACGGATCGTCCCCCGCGTAGAGGAGCTGGAGCGCCTGCACGAGGAACTCGACCTCGCGGATGCCGCCGATCCCGAGCTTGACGTTCCGTCGCGGGCCGCCCTTGGCGCGGAGCGACCGGTCGATGGCGCGCTTCATCCGGCGGATCTCCCCCACGATGGCCCGGTCGAGTCCAGCCTGAAACACGAAGGGCCGGACCAGCTCGGAGAAGCGCGTGGCGACCGCCGGGTCGCCGGCGCAGAAGCGCGCCTTGATGAGCGCCTGACGCTCCCACAGCTCCGCGCGTAGGGCGACATAGGCCCGGTAGCCCTCGAGCGACCGGATGAGGGCGCCCATCCGGCCTTCGGGGCGCAGCCTGAGGTCCACGCGGAAGGCGTGGCCTTCGTCGGTCACCGATTCCAGAGCGTCCACGATGGCCCGGCCCGCCTCCGTGAAGAAGTCGCCGTTGGCCACGCTCCCGGCCTCGCCGCCGGTCGTGCGCCCGTCCTCGCCGTAGACGAAGATCAGGTCGATGTCCGAGGAGTAATTGAGCTCGTCGCCGCCCAGCTTGCCCATCCCGATCACCGCGAGCCCCGTGGGCGCGCCCTCGGGGCCGACGGGAACACCGTAGCGGTGCCGGAGCTTGTCCTGGGCCCAGCCCCACGCGGCGCCCAGACACACATCCGCCAGGCGCGACAGCTCCTCCGTGGTCACCGTCAAGTCGGCGTCGCCCAGGATGTCCCGGGAGCCGATGCGGAGGAGCTGGCGGTACTTGAAGCGCCGGAGCGCGCGGAGGCGGGCGTCGTGACTGGTGAAGGGCCTGAGACTCGTGGCCAGATCCTCCTCCAGCTCGTCGCCGAGCCATTGCCTCATGGTCCGTGGCTCGAGGAGCCACGGTAGAAGCGTGGGGTAGCGGCGAAGCGTGTCGGCCAGGAACTGGCTCGTGCCGCCGAGGCGCGCCAGCAACGGGATCGCGCCGGGATGGGAGCCGAGGAGACTCAGGAACGCGGCGCGGTCCGCCTGCCCGGCCAGGCGCTCGAGATTGTTGAGGGCCATGTCCGGGTCCGGAGATGCGGCCAGCTCGCCGACCAGACGGGCGAACACCGGTGCCAGCAGCTCGCCCTCGCGAGGGGTCGGAGCCAGGGCATGCAGGTTCTGGAGCGCGCCGGCGGGGTTGGCGAAGCCCCGCCGCTTGAGCGCGCCGAGGGCGCGACGATCACCAGGGGCAGCCGTCAGGAGGTTGGTCAAGCTCGGGCGTCGAGGGGATTACGGACGTCGAGGAACTTGAACTTCCGGAAATCGGAGTCGTTCGTGTAGACCGCGAAGCTTACCGTTGGGCGACCGACGGCCGGCCGGGTCCGTCCCGCTCGAGGAGGGCGCCCACAGCTTCCTTGTCGGCGAGGTCAACGCGCGCGCCCATCGCCCGTGACACCCAGCGGAATGCCGGAAGCGCGGGCTGTTTCTCCCGGTGCTGCCTGAGGGCCTGCGCCAACATGTCCGACACGATTCGGCCGAGCGGCTTGCCCTCGCGCTTCTGGACGCGCCTGAGATCCCTCAGGATGGGTGCGTCGATGTTCACGGTGGTGCGCGGCATGATGACTGATGATCCCGTGAGGAGCATCAGATGTCAAGCGCGGGGCGAATCGGGTCAAATCGCCGTTTCGCCGGTCTCGCCCGTGCGGATCCTGATTGCCTCACCGACGGGCAGGACGAAGACCTTGCCATCGCCGATGGAGCCGGTCTTGGCCGCGGCGCAGACCGCCGACACGACCTTGTCCACCAGGTTGTCCGGCACCACCACCTCGACCTTGACCTTGGGCAGAAAGTCGATGGTGTACTCCGAGCCGCGGTACAGCTCCGTGTGTCCCTTCTGGCGGCCGAAGCCGCGCACCTCGGTGACGGTCATGCCGACGACGCCCAGCTCGTTGAGGGCCTCCTTGACATCGTCGAGCTTGAAGGGCTTGATCACCGCCTCGATCTTCTTCATCCGGGCCTCCGATTACTGGGCGCCCCTGGCCTTGAGCGCCTTGGCGTAGAGGGTGACGTATTCCCGGGCCGAGGCCTCCCAGGAGAAATCCTCGGCCATGGCGTTCTTGACCAGCGCCTTCCAGAGCACCGGCTGGCGATAGGCGGACGCGGCCCGGCGCACGGCGTCGAGCAGGGCCTCGGCGGCCAAGGCGTCGAAGGTGAAGCCGGTGCCGACGCGGCGAGCCGGATCGAACTCCGTGACCGTGTCCGCGAGCCCGCCCGTGCGCCTCACCACCGGCGCGGCGCCGTAGCGAAGGGCGATCAACTGGCCGAGGCCGCAGGGCTCGTACCGCGAGGGCATCAGGAAGCAATCGGCGCCCGCGTAGATGCGGCGGGCCAGCTCCGCTTCGTACCCGATGCGGACGGCGACCTGCCCCGGGTGTTGCCCGGCCGATTCCGTGAAGGCTGCTTCCAGGTTCGCGTCGCCCGATCCGAGGAGCGCGAGCTGGCAGCCTTCGGCCAGGATCCGCGGCAGGGCCTGCAGGACCAGATCCAATCCCTTCTGCTCCACCAGCCGCGTCACCAGGCCGACCACGGGTCCCGGGGCGGCCTCGAGACCCAGCTCGGCACGCAGGGCCCCGCGGCACGCCGCCTTCCCGCCGGGGTCGTCCACCGAATAGGGCTGCGCGATGGCCGGGTCCTTGGCCGGGTTCCAGACATCGTAATCGATGCCGTTGATCACGCCGTGCAGATCGTGACTGCGCTCCTCGAGCACCCCGTCGAGCCCGGCGCCGAAGGCCGCGGTGCGGATCTCGCGCGCGTAGGTGCGGCTCACCGTGGTCAGGAGGTCGGAGAAGACCAGCCCGCCCTTGAGGAAGTTGAGCTTGCCATAGAACTCGACGCCGGGCGGGGTGAACAGGTCCCAGCCGAGCCCGGTCATCGCCATGTCGTAGTGCCAGAACACACCCTGATACGCGAGGTTGTGGATCGTGAAGAGCGTCGCGATCTGGCCCAAGCCCGGGTGGTCGCGGTACAGCGTGCGCAGGTAGACCGGGACGAGACCGGTCTGCCAGTCGTTGCAGTGAACGACCTGCGGTCTCCAGTCTCCGAGGTACGCGAGGGCCTCGAGCCCACCGCGGCAGAAGAAGATGAACCGCTCGCAGTTGTCCCAGTAGTCGCCGTCGGCCGTCCCGTAGAGGCCCTCGCGGTCATAGTAGTGATCCTGACCGAGAAAGTACACGGGGACATCGGCGGACGTTCGCCCCTCGAGGAGCGCGCCCTCCGCCCGGCGGTCACCGAGCGGGATCCTGAGCTGAGGCACGACCGTGCGCAGCTCGCCGGCGCGCGCTTCGACCCCCCGGTACTTGGGCATGAGGATGCGGACATCGTGCCCGAGGCCGGCGAGGGCGGCCGGCAGTGCCCCGGCGACGTCGGCCAGGCCCCCCGTCTTGGCGAAGGGCTCCACCTCGGAGGCCATGAACAGGACGCGAAGTCGACGCGTCGGCATTTGCTTTATAGAACTCGAAGGGGGGCTTTGCCCCCCTTGCGGGCATCCCCCCAGAGCCGGTGGCGCGGGCAAAGCCCGCGCCCGAAGCTGAACACCGAGGGCTGGCTGGTCTGGTCACGCATCACGGGCACCTCGTCCCGACACACTTTATACCTCCTCCAGGATGGGAAAGACCAGCGCCGTCACGTGGGATGAGATCCGCTTGAGGTTGGTGAGCACGTCGAGGTGGATCTCGGACGTCTCCAGCGACTCCGCCAGGCCCCGGCGCAACCGCATCAGGTGCGAGTCCCGCAGCTCGCGCTCGCGCTGGCGGATCATCGGGCGCTGGTCCAGCACCTCCTGGGCCAGGCTCCGGTCGTTGGCCGCGAAGCCCGCGATGGCGCGCTCGAGATTCTTCGAGACGAGGGCGTGGAATTCGATCAGCTCGGCCTCGCCGGCCTCGGAGAAGCGCCGCCCCTGGTAGAGCTTTTTCCGCGCCAGCTCCATCAGGTTCTTGTCGATGATGTCGCCGATGTTCTCGAGATTGCCGATGAAGGAGATGAGGGCGATCTCCTTCTGGGCGAGGTCCCGGCTCATGGTCTCGCGCCCGAGGCGCGAGAGGAACAGCTTGATCTCCCGCTCGAGATAGTCGAGCTGGTCGTCCCGCCGCTCCACGTCCTCCAGCAGCTCCTGGTTGTCCGTCCGCAGCGCGGTCATCGCGTCGCGCAGCATGCCCTGGGCCACGTCGCCCATGCGCAGCGCCTCGCGCGTGGCCTGGCCGATGGCGAGGGCCGGTTGGTCCAGATACCGGTCGTCAAGATAGCGCGTCTTGAAGGGGTTGTCGCCGCGCTCCTGCTCGGGCACCATCGCGCTCACCGCCCGCGCCGCCGAGGGGGCGAAGGGCAGGAAGAGGGCGCTGATGGCCACGTTGAAGAGCGTGTGCGAGTTGGCGATCTGGCGGGCCGTGTCGCTCGCGGTGTGGGCCACCAGCGTCGTCAGCGGATGGATGAACGGGAAGACCAGCGCCACCCCCAGCACCTTGAAGGCGATGTGCGCCGCCGCCACCCGGCGGGCGTCGGAGCTCGACCGGAGGCTCGCCGCCAGCGCCGTCGCGCAGGTACCGATATTGGCCCCCAGCACGACCGGCACGGCGCCGGCCAGGCTCAGGATGCCCTGATTGGCGAGGGACAGCGCGAGCCCGATGGTGGCCGCGGAGGACGCCATGCTGGCGCTGAACGCCGCGCCCGCCAGGAGTCCGAAGAGGGGGTTGGCGGAGAGGGCGACCAGCACCTCGCGGGCGAGCTCGTTGCCGGCCAGCGGGGCCAGGCCGTCGGTCATCACCTTCATGCCGAGGAAGACGAAGCCGAAGCCCAGGATCGCGATGCCCACGCTCTTGGCGGCGCCGCGGCGGGCGAAGAAGCTGACGGCGAAGCCCGCCCCGACCAGCAGGAGCGAGAACTCCTGGATCTTGAACGCCAGGAGCTGGACGGTGAACGTGGTGCCGATGTCGGCGCCCAGGATGACGCCGAGGGACTGGCGGAACGAGAGCAGCCCCGCCGAGACGAACCCGATGAGCATCAGGGTCGTGGCCGACGAGGACTGGATAATGGCCGTGACCAGCGCGCCCGAGCCGACGGCGGCCAGGCGGTTCCGGGTCATGCTGGTGAGCAGGTGGCGGAGATGGCCCCCCGCGGCACGCTGCAGCCCTTCGCCGATGAGCTGCATGCCGTACAGGAGGAGCGCCAGGCCCCCGAAGAGCGCGAGCAGGCTCATCGGGCCGGCTCCGTCACGGGGAGAGCCCGGGCCCGCCCGCCGCGCCGTCGACACCGGCCAGGTGCGCCGTCTGATTCACCGAGAGGACGCGCGGGGGCGCGACGCTGCTCAGCGAGCCGTTCCCGAGCGTGAGGCGCCAGATCGAGGAGAGCGGCAGCCCCAGCCAGTGGGCAAGGTACGCGCTGATGACGCCGCCATGTGAGACCACCAGCACGTCGTCTCCGTCGGGATGGGCGGCGGTGATGACGTCGACGGCCCGGAGAGCGCGCTCCTGAACGGCGATCAGGGGCTCGGCGCCCGGCGGGAGGTGCCGCACCGGGTCCCGCACCCAGCGGGCATATGGGTCGCCGGGCAGGGCGCGGATCTCCTCGACGGTGCGCCCTTCCCACTCGCCCAGCGACAGCTCGCGCAGATCGTCCAGGACCGTGAGCGGCACGCCGAGCTCGGCCACCACGATCTCCGCCGTCCGGCGCGCTCGCCGGAGTGGGCTCGAATAGACGTGGCTGAGCCGCCCTCTCCGCAAAGCCACGCTGAGAGCGGCGGCCTGACGCCGGCCCAGCTCGGAGAGCGCCACATCCTGGACGCCCTGAAAGCGGCGGACGGCGTTGGACACCGACTGCCCGTGGCGCGCGAGGAAGAGAGCCCTCACCGGGCGCTCTCCAGGGCCGCCTGGGCCGCCCTGAGCCGCGCCAGCGTCTCCGGCTTGCCGAGGATGGACATCACCTGGAAGATGGGCGGGCTCGCGGCCTTGCCGGTGAGGGCGATGCGGGTGAGCTGGGCCAAGTCGATGAGCTTGACCTGGAGCTCGGCCGCCAGCCCGCGGTACAGCATCTCGAGCGACTCGGGATCCATGGCCGGCTGGGCCTCGAGCCGCTTGATCAAGAGCGCGTAGCGCTCCATCGCGCCCGGCGCCCAGAACTTGGCCGTGGCCTGCGGGTCGTACGCGCGCGGCGCTTTCAAGTAGAAGCCCGCCTGTAGGGCCAGCTCCTTGAGGGTCTTCGCGCGCTCCTTCAGCGTGTCGACCACCCGCGCCAGCCAGCCGAGATCGGCCGGGACGGGAAGGCCGAGCTGTTCGAGAAATGGAGCGAGATCGACCGCGAGCCGCTCGGACGGCGCCTGCTTCAGCCAGTGGTGGGAGAGCCATTCGAGCTTGACGTAGTCGAAGACGGCGCCGGCCTTGCCGACCTGGGCCAGGTCGAACTCACGGATCAGCTCTCCGCGGGAGAAGATCTCCTGGTCGCCGTGAGACCACCCCAGCCGCGCCAGATGATTCACCATGGCCTCGGACAGGATGCCGGCCTCCCGGAAAGCCTGCACCGAGGTCGCGCCGTGGCGCTTGGAGAGCCGGCTCTTGTCGGGGCCGAGGATCATCGGGATGTGCGCGAAGACGGGCACCGGGTAGCCGAGCGCGAGATAGCACTGCAACTGCTTCGGCGTATTGGACAGATGGTCGTTCCCGCGGATGACGTGGGTGACCTTCATGCTGACGTCATCCACGACATTGCAGAAGTTGTAGGTCGGCGTGCCGTCGGTACGCACGAGGATCCAGTCGTCGAGCTGTGCGTTGTCGAACGCCACGGCGCTGTGGATCACGTCCTCCACCACGGTCTGCCCCTCGCGGGGCGTCCGGAGGCGGAGCGCATGCGGCTCCGAGGCCGGCACCGCGGCCTCCCGGCAGGTGCCGGGATAGCGGAAGGTCTCGCCACGCTGCTTGGCGGCCCGACGGAGCGTATCGAGCGTCTCCGCGGTGCAGCGGCACCGATAGGCTCGGCCCTCGGCGAGCAGCCGCTCGGCGTGCCCCCGGTAGACCTCGGACCGCTCCGTCTGCCGGTACCCGGGGGTCGGCGGGCCCTCGTCCCAGTCCAGCCCGAGCCAGCGCATGGCGTCCAGGATGAAGTGGATGTACTCCTCCGTCGAGCGCGACCGATCCGTGTCCTCGATCCGGAGGATGAAGACGCCACCGTGGTGGCGGGCGAACAACCAGTTGAACAGGGCGGTCCTGGCGCCGCCGACATGGAGATGGCCGGTGGGGCTGGGGGCGAAGCGGACGCGAACCGGCTCGGGCATAGGCTCTTATTCTACCGCGAGCGGCTCAGTCTTTCTTTCGCTTGACACGCCGTATCGCCATACCGTAGTGTCCACTTCCGAAGTGAACTCAACAGGCGGGCTCCCGAGTCTGCCGTCCAGAGCCCACGCTAGCCGTCACCCTTCTCCGGGCACCACAAGACTTTCGGCTAGTGTCTCAGTTTGCCTGAGCAAATCACGCGTGAGGCGGGCGAGTGTCGCTCGGTGAAACTGAGACACCGCCGACCTTCGACGGAGGTTGAAGAATGTCCACGACCGGGAGTAGACTACCGTCAGTCGGTTGTGAATCTGGGCACCCGGACGAGAACCTACCGCCCATGGGCGAGCGAGAAGAACTCCGAAACCTCCTCGCCGAGCACTCTGTCATCTTCCGTGAAGAGGGCTTCCTGCTCGCCTCGGGCAAGCGAAGCAATTACTATTACGACCTGAAGCAAACTACCCTCAGCTCCCCGCATGCGCTGTCCGCAGCGGCGAGGCTCATCCTGGCCAAGATCAACGGTCTCGCGGAGCATGTTGACGCGATCGGCGGCCTCACGTCCGGGGCCGACCCCTTGGTGGTTGCCGTGTCCCTGGCCGCCATGGGCGAGGGCAGGACTCTGCCCGGGTTCTTCGTGCGCGAGAAACCGAAGGCGCACGGCACGGAGCGACTCATCGAGGGCGTCGTGAGAGCCGGCATGAATGTCGTCATCGTGGATGATGTGATCACGCAAGGGAAGTCGGTTCACAAGGCCATCACCGGTGCCGAGGAGCAGGGGGCGCATGTCGTTCACGTGTTCATCCTCGTTGACCGCGAAGAGGGCGGTGTGAAGTTCTTGCGCGATCTGGGGTACAAGGTCGAGCCGATCTTCACCCATAGCGAGCTGATATCCGTGAAGCAGCCCGGGCCCGGCTGAGAACGTCGCCGAGGAGTGACCAATGCCCAGCGCGCGCGGACGCCTCGAGCCCCTGTCGCTCCGCCCGATTCAGAACCTGAGGCGCCGGATGAGGAAGCGAGGCATGGCGCGGATGACCAGCATGACCCAGCGCCAGGCCCCGGGCGCGTAGACGACGGGGCGGCCGGCCTCCATGGCCGCGAGGACGGTCCTGGCGACCGTCTCGGGCTCTCCCGCGAAGGGCGGCACGGGCAAGCCGGCCGTCATCTCCGTCTTGACGAAGCCCGGCCGTACGCAGACGACTCTCACCCCGCGCTCCGCGCACGCCTGGCCGAGCCCGTCGAGGAAGGCCGAGAGTCCCGCCTTCGAGGCGCCGTAGAGATAGTTGCTCCGCCGCGGGCGATCTCCCGCGACCGAGCTGAAGACGCAGATGGTGCCGCCTCCTCGCGTCGCCAGGCGCTCGGCGACCATCTGGCAGAACACCACGGTTCCGGTGAAGTTCACGTGCAGCAGCCGCTCGAGCCGGAGGAAATCGGCGGCCAGCTCCGCCTGACGGGCGAAGAGCCCGCCCGTCACCACCACCGTGTCGAACCGACCGAGCGCGCCGTCCGCGGCGTCCAGCGCAGGGGCGAAGCCCCCCGGGGCCCCCAGATCCAGCACGGCCGTCCTCACCGGGCCATGGGCGCCCCGCGCCTCGAGGTCGCGCGCGGAGGCAGCCAGCTCGGCCGCGTCCCGACCCAGGAGGAAGATCGCGGCGCCGCGCTCGGCCAAGAGCCGCGCCAGCGCTCGGCCCATGCCGCGCGTCGCGCCGACCAACACCGCCTTCACGCGGGGTCCCCGAACAGACGCACCGACTGGGCGGAGCGGAAGCGGCGATGGGGATCCCACCGGTCGCGCACGGCCTTCCACTCGGCGAGCCGCGGCATCATGAGCGCGAAGTCCGCCGCCCGCGTCACGGCGTCCTTGGCGAGGTAGACGCGACCGCCCGCCTGGACCACCCTGGCGTTCAGCTCGTGCACCAGCTCTTCTGTCGGCCGGCCACGGTACGGCAGATCCAGCGAGAGGGTGATGCCCGCCACGGGGAAGGAGAGATAGGCCTCGGAGCCGGGGCCGAAGTCCTTGATCACGGCCAGAAACGACCCCGCCCCCACTCCGGCCAGCCTCTCGAGCAGCGCGCGCACCGGCGCCGCGCCCGCCGCATGGGGCAGCGCGCACTGGTACTGGAGAAAGCCGCGGCGACCGTAGAGACGGTTCCAATCCAGGAGCGCGTCCAGCGGGTAGAAGAACCGCTCGTAGGACACGAGCCGCTGCTCCCGCCCGGCGCCGTAGCACGCGTGGTAGAGACGGTTGAACAGGCGCATGAACGCGGGATTCAGCAGCCACTCGGGCGCGTCGCAGGGCACTCTCGGCGCAGGCCGCGCGCGCGGCCCGCGCCCGCGGGCTTCGTCCCGCGAGGCGTGGCGCCCGCGCATCAAGACGCCGCGCCCGAGGGCGCCGCCACGGGCGAGGCAGTCGATCCAGCCGACCGAGTAGGGCCAGTCCCGGGCGCTCACCCTCAAGCCGTCCAGCATCTCGTCCAGTCCCCTCATCCCCTGCGTCTCGCGGACGATCCACGGGCTCTCGATTCGGCGCAGCCGGAACGTCACCTCGACGATCAGTCCGGTGAGTCCCATGCCACCCACCGTGGCCAGGAACAGCTCGCGCTCTCGCGAGGGGCCGCAGACCACCGAGCTCCCGTCGGCCGCGCGCAGCCGCAAGCCCTCCACGAACCCGCCGAAGGAGCCGTCGCGGTGATGGTTCTTGCCGTGGACATCGCACGCCACGCAACCGCCGACCGTGACGAACTTGGTGCCGGGCGTGACGGGAGGAAACCAGCCCCGCGGCAAGAACACCCGGAGGATCTCGGCCAGGCTCAGCCCGGCTTCGCAAGTCAGGAGTCCCGAGGCGGGATCGAAGTCGAGGATACGGTCGGCGCGCGAGGTGTCGATCACCAACCCCTCGGTCGAGGCCGGCAGGGCGGCATCGCCGTACGCGCGGCCGAGGCCGCGCGGCAGGAGCGGGGACGCGCCCGTCGGGAGCGTCAGCCGCGCGGAGCGGTAGACGCGCCCCGCCCGCACGGGACGGCGCCCCCATCCCCCGATCGCCTCCAGGGTGGCCGCGCCGGATCCGCCTTGCTCGGGATCCGTCAGCGTGCCCATGGGAGTTGCAGCGCCGGCCCATAGATGATGGCCATGAGGGCGGCCATCCAGAGCAGCGTGTTCACCAGGAGTGCCCGATCGCTCAGCAAGAGATCGGACGGGTTGCCGCCGAGATCGCGGCGGTAGAGCAGGTAAAGGTAGCGGAAGATGCCGTAGAGGACGAAGGGCAAGGTCAGCGGCAAGAGGCGCGTGTGGAACTTGGCCACCGTCTCGGGCCACATCGTGTAGAGAGCGTATGCCATCGTCGTGGACGCCGTGACGACGGCGATCATCTGGTCGAGGAAGCCCTCGCTGTACTCGGCCAGGATGGGACGGTGGGCCACCGCCGCGCCCTTGAGGGACAGGTATTCGTGGCGGCGCTTGCCCAGCGCCAGGAAGAGGGCGATGAGGATCGTGCAGATGATGAGCCAGCCGGAGATGTCCACGTCGACGGCCTCGGCGCCGGCGACGGCCCGCAGCACGAAGCCCACGGCCACCGTCAGGACGTCCAGGATCACCACGTACTTGAGCCAGAACGAGTAGGCGACCAGCAGCACTCCGTAGCCCGTGGCCACGAGTCCGAAGGGCCGGGAGAGGGCGAACGCGGCCCCGAGGCTCGCCCCGAGCAGCAGCGCGCCGAACGCGATCGCGGCGGGCGCCGGCAAGGTGCCGGAGGCGACCGGGCGCGAGCGCTTGACGGGGTGCAGCCGGTCCTGCTCGATGTCGGCGACGTCGTTGATGAGGTAGACGGCGCCCGAAAGGCCGCAGAAGATGACGAAGGCGGCGACGGCGGGCCAGACGAGCGGCGTGAACAGGTTCTGGGAGAAGATGACGGCGGCGAAGACGAAGAGGTTCTTGACCCACTGGCGCGGGCGCAGCGAGACGAATGCGGCGGCTACGCGATTCACGGCGCGACCACCCGCCGCCTCGCGTGGTTCATGGATTACTGGCAGTCATCGACTCAGCTTCGTTCCGGTCTGGCCAACCCCCAGGAGGCTGATAAAGAAGCGGAACTCGTTCTCGTCCTTGTGCCGGTTGACGTACTCCGCCGAAATGGCGAAGCACTGGAAGCGCCAGTCGACGCCGACACGGCTCTCCACCGAGCTACCGTTCCTCACGTCATAGCCGATGGCGGCGTGCGCGTCGAGGTTCGACAGGAGCTTGGCGGACACCTGGGCCGTCGCGTAGTTGACCCCGCTGATGTCGTTGAAGCGAGAGCCGACGGTGAGCGCGACATCCCGATAGGTGGCCGTGAGGTCCGTGTTGGCGGACCGGAGCCCGACGCCGTACAAGTTGTAGGCGGCATCGGCCCTGAACCGGAACATGGTG
>Ga0137373_10001695_pt1 | contig 24006 bp, 29 predicted proteins | sample SagtaG_5_FD_104912 | JGI IMG/M metagenome (GOLD analysis project Ga0137373, IMG submission 104912) | Vadose zone soil microbial communities from Sagehorn Ranch, Mendocino, California, USA - Sage1_R_80_16 metaG | ecosystem: Environmental > Terrestrial > Soil > Vadose zone | place: USA... | reverse complement strand
TGGAGCAGAATGTGCTGCGGCAGGCGTATTCCCAGCGCATCGGCAGTCCGGAGATGGACCAGCAGTTCAAACGTAGCAGGCTCCTCGACCGGCAGGTCACCCGCCCGTGCGCCTCCGCCGCACGCTCGAGGCTGGCGACGAGGACGCCAAACGGGTCGAACTACTCAGGGAAACAGTTCCGGGTGTGAGTCGGCCAGCGATCTTGTGGAGTCCGCGCGTGGCGCGGGAGTTCAGGAGGGCGGAGGCAGCGGCACTGTCATACGGCATGGAGGTTGTCTCACTGGACTTGCAAAATCCAGATCAACTCGACATGCTCTTTCGATCGGCGAACAACCGTTCCGCTGATGCGCTGATTGTCATCGCCGACGCGTTGTTCATGCCGCTCGCGCCACAGATCGTCGGATTCGCGGCGCAGGATCGGCTGCCGGCCATGTACCCCACGAGTACGTACGCAGTTGCCGGCGGCCTGATGACCTACGGAGCAAGCATTCCAGGAAACTACCGTCGCGCCGCCACATACGTGGACAAGATCCTGAAGGGCGCCAAACCTGGAGATCTTCCCGTCGAGCGTCCGTCGAAATATGACTTCATCATCAACCTGAAGGCGGCGCACTCGATCGGATTGACTATGCCGAGATCGACGCTGGTGCAGGCGACGCAGATCTTCGAGTAAATCGCATAAAGGGTCGAATGTGGGGGCCTGCCGCTCAATCAGCACCGAAGACTTCGCCATGATGTCGCAAGGCAGTGAGGCGCAACTACCAGGTTGGACTTGCTGAGTATGGTGGGTGAACGCTGTGAGCACGAGAAATGTGGAGGGTGATTTCATCCGGGCGATACGCAACGTCGCCAACCCTGACAAGCTGGCGCATCTCAATCTGCCACCCACCTCCGGTCAGGAGCGGCGGTTTAGAGCATGACCATTTAGACAGATCGATTAAGGAAAGGAAAGGTGGATTGAATCATGGATACCGTAATCACAGTCATTCAAGTTTTACTTGGACTCCTCCTTACCGTGGGTGGATTGCTCAAGCTCACCCTACCCTACGCCAAATATGCTGATTTGCCCGGCGTAGCCTGGTCGAAAGATTTTAAGCCGGAGCACATTCGCCTGATTGGTGTCCTTGAAGTGAGTGGTGGTGTTGGCCTCATCGTTCCGCTGTTCTTGCATTCTCTGACGATGCTCACACCCCTAGCAGCGGTCGGAATCGCGCTATATATGTCTGGAGCAATGGCCACGCATCTTCGCCGTTCGGAATATCCGCACATGGTTGGCATCCTGATGTTCTTCCTTGGGCCGGCGCTGTTCGTTGCCTATGGCAAGCTGGTTGGGTTTGCATGAATTTTCAGCGTCTAGGCCGTACATACACAGGAGTCGAGGGCCACATTAGCACTATAACTTGCGGTTCATAACAACCTCTAGAGCGCGTTTGACGATTAGTGAACCGGGGCGAGGCGGTTAAGCAAGCAAATTGATGCAAGCGAGATCAACCATGGTCTGCGGCGAGGTGCTCGGCCAGTATCTGCGCGCGCCTCCGGCCGGTTACTGATCGCGCGAGGAGCGGCACGGACGGAGATTGCCATGCCCTGCTCCGACCGATCGCGGGCCTGGTTGGCCAGTGCGATCGTCGAGTGTTATCGCTGTCACCAGATCGTAGACCGGACCTCTCCAATGCCGCGGCACTGTCCGGATTGCCGGCGAGAGATCAAACGAGCTCGCAGTCGGGAGGCCATCCCGTCGCCGACGGGCACACTCCTGACCGGGCGCATCGCGGACGCAGGCCGCCCCCTCATGTTGGCAAGGTCGCGAGGATCAGCCGGTGGTCGAGACAGCGGGGGAATGTCACCCCGAAGCGTGGCCAGAGTCGCGTAGCGGTTTGCCGATCCCGCGCGAGGCTTGACGATAGATGAACCTGATCTGGCGGCATTGCGAAGCGACCCTCCCGGTCTATGCCCGCGTCGTCGTGCGGATCCGGTCTCCATCGCTCACCTACGCGCGCAGGCCGGTGATGAGCACGTTGATGCCGAAGCGGAAGCGCGCCTGGGCATCGGTGTCGGTCAGGTCGCTGGCGAGGGAGACGAGCGTCGGGTAACTGCTCGGCCGGCAGGCTCGCGAACCACTGGCGGAAATCTCCGGATGCCGCACCGTCGACCCCGAGCCGAACGCTGCCCGCATGGCTTGGTCCCGACCCTCCTCGATGATGGCGTTGGTCGCGAAGTCCACGGACAGCAGCCCGGCCATGGCCGCGACGTCAGGCGCCAGCCCGGCCTGCACCAGCGCCGCGAGACATTCACTCCCTTAAAGCGGAGGGTGATGGAGTACGCCGAGGCGATGAGCCAGACCCCGCCGACCGTCACCGACGAGCTGTCTGCCGCGCTGCTTGGGCAGCTGGGAGCGCCGGCGCTGGTGGAGCTGACCGCCAGGATCGCGTTCGTGAATTCCGCCGCCCGAGACAACATCGCGCTCGGCGTCAAATCGGAGGAGTTCTCGGCGGCCTGCGGCCTGCAGCCGCTCGCGATCCGCCGGCCAGCGGACGTAGTCTCCGCCGCATGAGCGACGAACCGTTCGTCACTCACCGCGGCCTGCTCTTCACCGTCGCCTACGAGATGCTCGGCTCCGCCGCCGACGCCGAGGACGTCGTGCAGGAGACCTGGCTGCGGTGGGCCAACACGGACCAAGCAGCAGTGCGGGATCCGCGGGCCTTTCTAGTCCGGGTGGTCACCCGGCAGGCGCTCAACCGGCTGCGCACGCTGGCCCGGCAACGCGAGGACTACGTTGGGGCGTGGCTGCCCGAGCCGCTGCTGACGAGCCCCGACGTGGCCGAGGACGTCGAGCTCGCCGAGAGCGTCTCGATCGCGATGCTTACCGTGCTGGAGACGCTCGGGCCGGTGGAGCGCGCGGTCTTCGTGCTGCGCGAGGTGTTCGACGTACCGTACGACGAGATCGCCGAGGCCGTGGGCAAGTCCTCCGCAACGGTCAGGCAGATCGCGCACCGGGCGCGCCGACACGTGGCCAGGCGGCGCCCGCGGATGGCGGTGAGCCGCACCGAGCAGCAGCAGGTCGTGCAGCGGTTCCTCGCCGCCCTCACCACAGGTAACGTGCAGGGCTTGATGGACGTGCTCGCGCCCGACGTGGTCATGGTCGCGGACAGCGGCGGCGTGGTGCCCGCGGCCCGGCACCCGGTCGTGGGCCGGGAGCGGGCGGTGGCGCTCCTGGCCCGCTTCGCGCAGCTCGCGCCGGGCACGGAGGTTGCCCCGCTGCTGCTCAACGGCGCGGTCGCCGCCCGGATCGACCCGGCCGGCGAGCTCGACACGGTGGTCACCTTCGTGGTCGAGGACGGCCGGATCTCCCGCATCTACGCGATCCGCAACCCGGCCAAGCTGGGGCGGCTGGAAAAGGTGGCGGAGCTCCGTCGGTGACGCCCGGGGGCGAAAGATCGTCCGGATCGACGTCCTTGCGGGTCTGCTCAATTGGCACCCGCACGAAGCGACCCAAGGAGGGAGCAACGCATGAGCGATCGAACTGCTAGTGCCGGCGGGGTACCCCGCGTACTCCCCAAGATGCCCCCACGCTGGGTCTTCTCGTTCTTTAACCCAATCGCCAGGTTACTCATGGCCGCTGGCGTGCCGCTGGGGTTCAATGGGCTCATCACCGTACGCGGCCGGCAGAGCGGCCTGCCTCGCACAACGCCTGTGGCGATCATCGAGGTCTCTGGCAGGCGTTGGGTCTGGGCCCCCTGGGGCGACGTCCAGTGGGTGCGCAATCTGCGCGCGGCCGGCCGCGCGACCATCAGACAGCTGCACGAGCCAAGCCTCCTTCCCAGGTGGACGGCGCCGTCCTGCGCACCGGCCCCGCGCGTCGCTGTTGGGAATCAGAGTCTGAGGAGCCGGCTGCCTCCGATACACGTTGCGCCCAAGACGAGCAGCAGCACGCCCACGATGACCGGCACGGGCGGGGCAGGCACCGACGATGCCAACTGCCGTCACGCCGGGGCGGAAGGGCGCCGGCAGCAACGTGAGTCCGGCCGACGCCGCCCCGGCGACTACGACGACGATCGACTCCGGCTACGTGCACGGACGCGATGGAGGGCGCAGCTATTGGATGCGCCAATGGGCGTTGACTCGGTCGGGTTCTCCACCGGACCGACGGGTGAAACGATTGTCGACGTCAATCAGGTCGTCCGCGACCTGGCCGGGAATCGCCTAGCGGACACGATGGTGGGTCACGTATTTCGGATCGAAGACCGGTGTGATCAGACGCATCGACATCCGCGACACGTGACAATGGGCTCATCCGCCGATTGACGCGGCTTCGACTTCGAGTGTTGTGCAGCCGTCGGCGGCGTCGAGCGCGATATGACCGGTACGCGCGCCGCCGTGCTTGACCAGGTTAGTCACCGCCTCGCGCAGCGCCCAGGCAATGGTGGTCTCGGGTAGGGCGACCGCGACATGCTGGCTGCCAACTGCCTCGCGCGTCTCGAGCGGAGGCTGCAGGATTTGTTCGACGTCGCAGGCCCACTGGGTCCTGGCTCACGATCGTCGCATGTCGAGTCATGCGGTGCGGCCGCCATTCCCTGGAGCGTGTGCGGCAGCGCCGGCGCACGTTCCGTGAGCGGCGCGATCAACGGCGCGGCCGGAACCGCAGGTGAAGAGCGTTCGGTGTGTCGATGGTCCGGACAAGCTCGAATTCGATGCGATCTCGACCAAGATTCTCGAACAGCCGCACACCGCCTCCGAGAAGAACGGGCACGACGTGGAGCTGGAGCTCGTCCACCCGTCCCGCGACCAGATATTGTTGAATTACCTTGGCGCCACCGAAGATAGCGATGTCCTTCGCGCCCGCGATTGTTTGCGCTTGATCAAGCGCCGCATGGATGCCGTCGACGAAGGTGTACGTCGTGCCACCCTGCATCAATCGCGGCGCTTCCAGCCGGTGCGTCACGATGAACACGGGCATCCCAAACGGTGGAGGGTCACCCCACGGCTCCTCGCCGACGTCGAACATCCGTCGGCCCATGATCACTGCGCCTGATCGCTCGTAGAGCTCCGTGAGCACGGCGTGATCGGCGTCGGTCCCCTTCGCGAACATCCAATCGTGGAGCCGACCGTCGTCGTCGCCGAGCGGATTGTTTACGCCCTCGTTCGGACCTGTAATGAAGCCGTCGAGCGACATAGAAATTTCAAAGATGATCTCTCTCATACGTCAGCCTGTACCCTTCGATTCGCTCGGGCAAAGCTCGCGCAACACGGAGCGGCTCGCTTTCGTCCTCCACAACTCTGCGCCGCGCCGTTCGACGAGATTGTGGACCGCGCGCCAGCACGGGAATCCACGTTCGACCTCACGCGGCATGCGCCAGGCCTACGTGCGCGCCGGCGCCGGTGGGTACGACCGCCTGGCGCGCCGCGCGCAGCTCCGCCGCGAGCGACTCCACATCGAGTCCGAGGATCGCGACGGCCAGACGGCGGTAGGCCGCCGCCCGCGACTGCGCGCGCCTGAGCCTGAATGCCCGCCGCTGGCCGCGGGCGCCACAGGCCACGACCATTCGACCGAGCGAGCGTGTGCTGTCGCTGGCGATCGCGGAGTTCGTGTTGCTCACGCCGCGACTCCTTCCAGTACTGCGTCGTCGGAGCCGAAGAGGCCGTCCTGGATCCGTCCGCGGAGCACCAGCAGGCGCAGGTACTGCCGCAGGTTGAATGGATAGGGCGTGCTGGCGGTTGGCCGCCAACCGAAGCGATATAGCTGGTCGTGATCAGCAGCACCATCACCGTCGCGTGTACCGATGGTGTTGGTGTCCTCCAGTCGCGGGTGCTGCTCGGGTGGCATCGGTTCGCTCCTGTTAGAGCCTTGTTGGTTATTGGCCACGGGGCGTTCTCCTTGTCAGTTCTGTTGCGGTGACGGCCGCCGGTCTTACCCCCTCGCCGGCGGCCGCAGAGGACGCAGCATCAGCTCGCGTGTGCGCGTCCCACGCAGCCAGACCGGCGCTTACGCAGGCCTATTCGACAATCGGTCGAACCTCGATGGCGCCGTTCGCAAGCGGGGCCTTGCGAGCCCAGTCGACCGCCACATCCAGGTCCGGAACAGAAACGGTCCAAAAGCCGGCGAGCTTCTCGCGGGTCTTCGCGAACGAGCCGTCTTCGACGCGTGCGCTGCCCCCGCTGAAGCCGACGGTCCGGGCTGGCTCGTCCAGGCCGGCAGCCGACACGAACGCCTCCGATCGGCGGAGCTCGTCATTGAAGGCAGTGATTTGCTTGTCGAACGTCTCCGCCTGCTCGGGCGTCATGTTTTGCCACTCCCCGTAGTCGCTGATCATCAACAGTACGTACTTCATCGCTCATGTCCTTCTCGTGTTGAATTCGTTGTTTGCTTATCGATGTCGGACGTTGCGGGCCAGTCGGAGTGACAACGCGCTGGCGCCGTCACTTGCCTGCGGCTGCAGGCGCCAGCACGGCCGCCGGTGGCGATGCTTTGGGTTCCCTCGCGGGCCGGGGCCGGAACGACTGCCACGCGACCGCCGCCAGGACCAGGAAGATGGTCCCGCCCACCGCGCCGACCACATTGAGCCCGAGCGTGAACGCCGCTCGGGCAGCCTCGACCAGCGCCGCACCGGTGGCTGGATCGAGTCCAGCCGCGGTAGCCATGGCCGCGGTGATGCTCTGGCCGGCTGCCGCCGCAGCCACGGTCGGTAGATCGGAGACACGGTTGAGCATCTCGGCGCGGTACACCGCCGTAGCGAGCGTGCCGAGCGTCGCGATGCCCAGCGCGATTCCGAATTCGCCGCTCGTCTCGTTGAGCGCGGCAGCCGAGCCAGCCTTCTCAGGCGGCGCCGAGCCGAGCACGATCCCAAGCATGAGTGCCATCGGCGTGGCGATGCCGGCGTGTGTGAGGATCATTCCAAGAATGAGCGTGGGCACGTCGCCGCCCGCGCCGACCTGCGTAAGCACGAGCAATCCGACGCCGGCCGCCGATATCCCCGCGGCCACGAGCCGAGTCTGACCGAAGCGGTTCGCGAGTCTGGGTGCGGCGAGGAAGCCAGCCGCCATCACCACACTCTGCGGAACGAGCGCGAGGCCGGCCTCGAGCGGCCTCAGTCCAGCGACCATCTGCAGGTAGAGCGTGGTCACGAACGACGCGCCTGCCATCACTACGCCGAGGAGCAGGCTGACGCCCAGGGCGGTACTGAAAGTGCGATATCGGAACAAACCAAGGTCGAGGAGCGGGTCGCGCAGCCGCTGCTGCCGGCGAACGAACACGACGCCGAGGGCGAGGCCGACGACGAGCGCCGACGCGGTCACGAGACCCGGCCCGCTGCGTGCCAGCTCCTTGAGGCCATAGATCGCCAGCAGGATCGCCGCCACCGACAGGCCGGCACTGATCAGGTCCAGCCGCCCGGCCGAGCCGTCGCGGTACTCAGGCAGGAAGAACGGTCCGGTCACCAGCAGCAGGGCCATGAAGGGCACCCCGAGGAGAAAAGCCGAGCCCCACCAGAAGTGCTCGAGGAGGATGCCACCGACGAGTGGTCCGATTGCCAGGCCGCCGAGAAACGACGTGAACCACACGCCGATGGCGGTCCCCATCTCGGTGGGCTCGGGGAACATGTTGCGGATCAGGGCCAGGGTCGAGGGCATGAGCGTCGCGCCGGCAACCCCGAGCAACGCCCGGCTGGCGATCAGCACCTCGGTCGTTGGCGACAAGGCCGCGATGATCGAGGCGCCACCGAAGCAGGCGCCGCCGATGAGAAGCAGACGCCGCCCGCCGATGCGGTCGCCGAGGGTGCCCATGGTGACCAGGCACCCGGCCAGCACGAATGAGTAGATGTCGAGGATCCAGAGCTGCGCTACCGAATCGGCTCCGAGATCAGCCGCCAGATGCGGCAGCGCGAGATACAGGACGCTGATGTCGAGAGACAAGAGCAGCGTCGGTAGCGCAAGGACGGCGAGACCGATCCAGCGGCGACGGTTGCCTACTGTGGCGATTGTCTGCGTTCGAGTCATGTGGGTAACCTCCCGGTCAAAGTCACATCACTAAAGCGCCAGCTGGATCCAGGTCGATAGACGTATTCACGTACGATTCCGAGTGCATGCGTTTCTCCGTCGTCGCATCGCCCGCGTCGATCGATTGGGCCAGCGGGTTCGTGCACGGCCATCATTGGCTCGCTGCAAGACGAGAATTGCGCACCGAGTGCGCCAAAGATGCGCAACTCTGAGCCACCGCTTCAGAACGCGCCAGACGCGGCTCCGCCCCCGCTACGTGCGATCCTGCGCGCGGTGCGTGAGGCAGCTGGCGTGAGCCAGGACGGCTGGGCTGCTCGCCTTGGCTATGGCCGCCGAACCATCCAGCACTGGGAACGTGGCGAGTTCGCGCCCGACCCCGAGGCGACAGAATCGCTCATCCAGTTGTGCCAGGACCTGCGGCTCTTCCGCGAATATCGCGTAGGCGTGCTGGCTGGCGTCAACCTCAGCGCCGAGTGGCTTCGCACGGCTGCCACCGATGCGCGCCTGGCGCACCGCGGCGGCTCGGTCGACCGCGCACCCACCGGAGGCTCGCTGGCTGTTCCGCCAAGCCGTCACCTACCGGCCTACCTCACCCCGTTCATCGGGCGCGACCGCGACCTGTCCGAGCTGCGTCGATTGCTGGCCCGACCGGACGTCCGTCTGCTGACCTTGACCGGACCCGGTGGCGTGGGCAAAACGCGCCTGGCGCTGCACGTCGCCAAACAACACGGCACCGAGGTCAGGGAGGGTGTCGTCTTCGTCGCGCTCGCACCAGTCACGCAAGCAGCGGCGGTCGTGCCGTCCGTCGCGCAAGCGCTCGGGCTCGTTGAGCGATCGGGTCAGTCCCTGCTGGGTACGGTCGCTGCCAACTTGCGACAGCACCCGACGCTGCTGATCCTCGATAATTTCGAACACCTCGTCGAAGCCGCGCCCACCACAACCGACCTGCTAGCGGAGTGTCCCGAGCTAAAGGTGGTCGTGACGAGCCGCGTCGCGCTGCGGCTGTACGGCGAACGCGAGTACCCGGTGAAGCCGCTCGAGGCGCCCGCCGCAAGCGTGCTTGACCTCGAGCACCTCGCCGAGTACGACGCGGTTCGGCTGTTTGTCGACCGTGCTCAGGGCGTCAATCCGGAGTTCGCTCTCAATTCTGCCAACAGTGCTGCGATCGCATCGATTTGTCGGCGCCTGGACGGGCTGCCGCTCGCGCTCGAGTTGGCCGCCGCGCGTGTCCGCGTGTTGACACCCGATGCCCTGGTGCGGCACGTCGCACACCCGCTCCGCGCGCTGACCGGCGGTGCTCGTGACCTGCCGTGGCGCCAACAAACGTTGCGAGCGACGATTGCCTGGAGTCACGACCTGCTGCTGCCAGCCGAACAGGTGCTGTTCAGGCGGTTCGCCGTGTTCGCGGGCGGATTCACGCTCGAGGCCGCCGAAGCCGTCGTTGGTGAGATCGAGCTCGACCTGCTCGATGGCCTGGAAAGTTTATCGAGCAAGAGCCTGATCTATCAGCAGAACGTCGCGGGTCATGCTCGCTATGCAATGCTGGAAATGTTGCGCGAATTTGCGCGCGAGAAGCTCGCGGAAAGTCCGGATGAGCTAGCGACGCGACATGCTCATGCGCGCTACTACCTGACTTGGATCAGTGGTGGCCAGCCCACGAATTTCAACTGGCTGCCGGTGATTGCCGACCACCTCTCGTCCTGGGATCAGGTGGAGGAAGAGAGGGCCAACCTGCGCGAGGCGGTAGCGTGGTGCATCCAGTCCGGCGATCTCGACACCGGCGGGTGGCTGGTATGGAAACAGTTTCAATTCTGGCACCGGCGTGGACCGCTGCGCGAAGGTCGCACGCTCGCCGAGCAATTGCTGCGCCTGGAAGGCGGACGTCACTCCGGTGCACGGGCCGCTGCGCATTGCACCGCGGGTTTCCTCGCCTACGCCGAGGCCGATCTGGATGCTGCGCGTCAGCACCTCGAGGCTGGTCTGGCGCTCGCTCGCGCGATGGACGATCCCATGACAGCTCGCTTCTGCATCGAGACCCTGGGGCGCGTCGCACTGTCTGAGGGAGATCTGGCTATGGCGCGACGGCTGCTCGACGAGGCGCTCGCCATGGCGCGCGAAGCCGGCGACCCCATGCTGATCTCGTTCACGCTCTGGCCAGCAGGCCTGCTGAGCTACGCCTCAGGCGAGTATGAGACGGCTCGCAGCCAATGGGAGGACGTCGCGCGACTCGGTTATCCTGATCCGCCACCGCTCCAGGGCCTGGGTCATGTAGCGCTGGTCGAGGGCGACGTAGACCGCGCGACGCAGCTTTTCTACGAGGCGTGGGACGTGGCGCAGCGGCGCAATTCCATGCAATCGAAGCTGGTAATACTCGGAGATCTGGCCGTGCTCGCGCTCGCGCGTGGCTACCCCGAATCCGCGGCCCGCCTGCTGGGAGCGCACGACCACCTTTTCGCCCAATTCGGCAGCCGCGATGACGTGATGACCCGGTTCTTCTACGATCGAGCGCTCGCCGACGTGCGCAAAGCGATCCAAGCTGGCGCCCTGACCAACGCCTGGACAGCCGGTGCCAGCATGAGCCTCGATGACGCTTATGCCTACGCGCGTTCGATCGTCCCACCGCCCGAGCACGACCGACGCTCGGCCAACGCACGGCCACTGCTGACTTCGATACGCGCTCCGCGGTCCAATCATTGAGCGTTTGCAGCCACGGCATCGAGCGGGAACGATGCCAATCAGCTACTTCGCGCGACCGCTCGAAATCAACGAGATTCGCGGGCGCATGAAGCCAAAATCGACCGTGAGACTACCAGTTGCTTGGGCGGCGATGGCGTGCATCGAAAGCGGCGGGTTGATGTCGATGATGGAGATTGCCGTGCTGGGATAGTGACGTTCACTGTTCTGCGCGATTCCACCTTTGCCCACCAGGCGCTCGCCGCGGAGCTTCAACAACCGGTTCGCACGTATGTGATCAACTTCGCCGGTTGCTGAGCTACGGGCTGTTGGCAAATACGTTCACACCCACGCCGCCGCTGCAGGCCGCGTTCACGCCACTGATGCACGCTGACCTGACCGAATGGTCGCGTCACTCCTTGGACCTGTACAAGTGATGCTCGTGGGCAAGGACCAGCGTGCGCCTTCCATCCGCAGCCCGAGCGTGAGGCGTAGCCGATTCTCAGGGTGCGCCGAGCTCTTCCGGCTAACCGCAAAACAGAAGGCCATACGCGTACACCACGTCGCGCCGCCCGTGACACTGAGCTCGGCGAAAGCCATGTAGTCGCTCGCGGTCGACAGCGCGCCGGGCACCATCAGAACTGACGGCCCGCTGCCCAGCGTGTAATACGCGATCGTCGTCCCGTCTCTGGATCGCGCCCACTCGGCCGCGGGCAGAGTCGCGTCGGTCACGGCTGGACTCATGCCGAGGGCATTAAAGGGTACGCCGCACCACCGCGGGTGATATTTCCGCTCGACCGAGGCGCTGCTGAACGCGGCGATGCTGGACGCGCGCGATCTTGTCACATTTAGCCTGGGCAGTGAACGTCAGCGCCATCTCTATCGGAGGTCAACCCGCCAGCCCGGCAAAGGCTCCGGACGACGCGGCTGCTCACGGGGTGTGTTGGTTTGTGGCCTTCGAGCTCCTCCTGTTCGCGCCATTCAAGTTCTTGCCTGTCGGAATCCTGGGCTACCCGACGTACCCGGAGAAGTTTGTGAATTGGGCTATCCGGGCTCGTTCGCGTACGTGATCGGCGCCGCGGAAATCCTGGCCGCGGTCCTGTTGCTTCTGCCGCGGCGGCGATTTCTCGGCGCCACGCTCCTGGTTTTGGTCCTCACCGGGGCGGTGACAACGCACATCGTCAATCACAACTCGCTCGGCGATGGCGTGGCCGCGCCGATCCATCTCGTGTTGGCAGCGGTGATGGCCCGGGCAAACGGGCCCGCCGACTGGAGAGCCCCGTTCGGCAGGTGATCCACAGAGGCAGGCCCTCCGCCAGGCTTGACAAGCGAAAACCAGAGCCCTGGCATACTTGAGCCAGCGGTGCCCGACGTCAGCGACATGGATCTTCGGCTGGAGCAGTTCCGGGTCGAACTGATCGGGTTCTGCTACCGCATGCTGGGCTCGCCGTTCGAGGCGGAGGACGCCGTACAGGAGACGCTGCTGCGCGCCTGGCGGAGTCTGGACCGCTTCGACGAGGACAGGTCGCCGCTGCGCAACTGGCTGTACGCCATCGCGACGAACGTTTGTCTGGACATGCTGCGCAGCGCACAACGTCGCGCCCGGGCTGTGGACTTTGGTCCCCCGACCCAGGTCGGTCCCGACCTCGGGAAACCACTGCCCGAGAATGCGTGGATCCGGCCCATGCCAGACGACCGTGCCCTGCCTGCCGCGGCTGATCCGGCGGAGCTGGCCGCGCAGCGCGAGACCATTCGCCTGGCGTTCGTCGCCGCACTGCAGCATCTGCCGCCTCGACAGCGGGCGGTGCTCATCTTGCGCGACGTCCTATGTTGGAAGTCTGACGAAGTCGCACGGCTGCTAGCTACGACGGTCGCCTCGGTCACCAGCGCGCTGCAACGCGCACGGGCGACACTCAAGACTGTCCACGTCGCTCCGGCCGAGACGTTCCAGCCGATGGATCAGCCACAGCAGCAGCTCCTGGCCCGCTACTGCCAGGCGTTCGAGCGCTACGACGTGGACAGCCTGGTGTCGCTACTGCACGAGGACGCCACCATGTCCATGCCACCCTTCCCGTGGTGGCTGCGCGGGCGCGCCGATATCCGCCGGGCAATGCTCGCGGCCGGGCGCCCGTGCGAGGGCGTTCGGCTTGTGCCGACCGTGGCTAATGGATCGCCGGCGTACGCGCAGTATCGCCCAATCGGCCAAGACGGTGGTTACGAGCCGTTCGCGCTGACGGTCCTCGAACTGTGGGACGGCCTGATCACTGAGACGACCACCTACCTCGACGCCGCGCAACTGTTCCCACTATTCGGATTCGCGGACCGATAGGTTTTCGTGCGCCGCTCCGTATTACCGACCGAGGACGGAGCACGATGCCTACTTACATGAACGTCAATGGCGTACGCATGTGGTACGACGATCGCGGCAAAGGTGACCCGGCGGTGCTGCTGCACGGCGGACTCACCGACAGCCGAGACTTTGCCGGCAACTTCGCCCGTCTGGCCGATACTTTTCGGCTCTTGCTGCCCGAACGTCGGGGTCACGGCCATACCGCTGACGTGGCTGGGCCGATCACCATCGAGTTGATGGCGCAGGACACCGCTGCGTTCCTGGACGAGGTGGTTGGCAGCCGAGTGCGTCTGGTCGGCTACAGCAGCTCGGGCGATTGCCCCACTGGTCTTTGCTGGCTGCCCCGGTCGGGTTCCTGCTGGCGGGTCTACAGTTGCGCCGGAGTCCGTGGCGTTCGTGGGGCAATCGACGCTGCTCGGCGCCCTGGCGACACTCGGCTTGACAGCGCTCACCTTCTATACCTTTTCCTCTCACACGTTCACGTCAGGTTCTGCTCCGGTCGGGCAACTTGGCGGGCCGAGCGGATCGTGTTCGTCGCAAGCCTTGGCTGGTACGCCACGACTGGCTGGCGCCTCTTCATGCCCAGCGCGCCGACAACGCCTGACCCCGGCCGATGAGTTTGGCGTCTCGCCCGAGTCTCATGGGCAAAGGAGACGCCATGTTCTCAACACACGAAAGGGCGACCAGGGCGTGGGTATTGGCACTTGCCTCGGCCGCGTCGTTCATGGTTGCGCTCGACGCGCTCGTCGTCTCGACCGCGCTTAGCACCATCCGAACCTCTCTCGGTGCCTCGATCGAGGAGTTGGCGTGGACGCTGAGCGCGTACAACCTGAGCTTCGCGATGCTGCTGCTGACCGGCGCCGAACTGGGCGATCGCTTCGGTCGACGGCGAGTGTTCGCTATCGGCGTTGCGGTCTTCACGGCGGCGTCGATCGGGTGCGCGGTGGCAGCAAACATTGGCTGGCTGATCGCCGCACGGGCGGCACAGGGTGCCAGCGCCGCCATGGTTACGCCTCTGGGCCTGGCCTTGCTGAGCGCCGAGTTCCCACGTGAGGAGCGGGCGAAGGCACTCGGCATTTTCAGCAGCCTGACCGGCTTGGCCCTGATCAGCGGTCCAGTGGTGGGTGGTCTGCTTGTGCAGAACATCGACTGGCACTGGATCTTCTGGGTCAACGTTCCGGTCGGCCTCATCATCATCCCGCTCGTCCTGACGCGCCTGCCGGAGAGTCGCGGCCCCGCCGCGGGGTTCGACCTTCTCGGGCTTCTGCTCGGGACCACCAGCGCGTTTGGCGTCGTGTGGGCCCTGGTGCGCGGAAACCAGGTGGGCTGGACGACCCTGGAAGTGCTCGCCGCCGCGCTGGGTGGACTGCTGCTGGGCGCCGGTTTCGTCGCCTGGGAGCGATTCACCAGGCAGCCGATCGTGCCACTGCGAATGTTTGGCAGTGCTGCGTTCTCATCCGGCGTTGCCGCGTGCTTCCTGTTCACTGCGTCGCTCTATGGCACGCTGTTCTTTCTGGCGCAGTTCTTCCAGACAGCCCAGGGCCTTGATCCGTTGCAAGCTGGTGCACGCGTGTTGCCCTGGACCGCAACGCTCTTCGTCGTTGCCCCCATCGCCGGCAGCCTCGTGAGCAGGGTCGGCGAGCGGGCGCTAATGGTCTCGGGATCGATGCTTCAGGCGCTCGGCATGGCCTGGATCGGCCTGATTGCGACGCCTGCGGTCTCGTTTGCCGAGCTGATCGCACCGCTCGTCATAGCCGGCGCTGGTGTATCGATGGCGATGCCGGCTGCGCAGAACGCGGTGCTGGGCGCCGTTGCTCCGGGCCAGCTCGGGAAAGCATCTGGCACGTACAACATGCTGCGCTTTCTGGGCGGCGTGTTTGGGATAGCGATTGCCGTGGCGGCCTTCACGTTCACTGGCGGCTATGGCTCGCCGCAGGCGTTTGCCGTCGGCTTCGTAACCGCCGTCGGAGTCTCCGCGACGTTGGCATTGCTGGGCGCCATTGCCGGCTTGTGGCAGCCTGGTCGCATCAAACTGTCTGTGTTGCCTACTGAGGCGACCGCGGACGTGCAAGTATCTGCGTGACTGTGACGGGGCAGCTTCGCGAAATCGAGTCGAACGAACTGGTCGCCGTATTCGACGGCGACCAGGAGGCGTTCCGAAAGGTCACCGATGCGTACTTCCGTGAGCTCCACGTTCACTGCTACCGACTGCTCGGCTCATTCCACGACGCGGAGGACGCCATGCAGGAGACGCTGCTCCGCGCCTGGCGTCATCGTGCGAGCTTCGAACGTCGCAGCTCGTTTCGCGCCTGGCTGTATCGCATTGCGACCAACGTCTGCCTGACTATGCGTGCCCGCCATGTTGTGGAGCCACCTGTCGTGCCGCCCATACTGGCACCTGCGGTAGCCGCTTCGACCGAACCCGCGAGCCATCTGTCTCCATATCCCGACGCACTGCTGGATGAGCTCGAGGCCACCGCCGACAACCCCGCCGCCGCGTTCGACCTCCGTGAGAGCGTGCAGCTGGCCTTCCTCACGGCTGTTCAGCTGCTCCCGCCGCGGCAGCGGGCCGTACTGCTCTTGCGCGATGTGCTCAGCTTCAGCGCGGCCGAGGTTGCCGAGCAGCTCGATTCCACGACGGCGAGCGTCAATAGCGCGCTCCAGCGCGCACATGCGACGCTGCAGAAGCAGCGCTCGTTGGGTCGAGTTGCGCCGGAGCGTGCCGCGCCATCTGAGAGCGCCGAGCAGCGGCTCGTGGAGCGCTATCTGGAAGCGTGGAGCGCAGCGGACGTGCGCGGGTTGGCAGAGCTGCTGAGCCACGACGCAGTCATGACCATGCCGCCGGTGCCGCTGCGCTATGCCGGTCGCGAAGCGATCGCTGAATTCTTCGCCACCGTGCCCGCGGTCACCGGAGTTTTCGCCCGCGTCAGATTCGTGCCGATACGTGCCAATCGTCAGCCGGCGCTCGCCGGCTACAGGCTCGTTCCCGAAACTGGTCGGCGGCGGGCGTGGGCGGTATTCGTGCTGACGCTCGACGGCGAGTGCATCGCCGAGCTGACGGTATTCCTCGATCCGACATTGTTCCCGGCGTTCGGCCTGCCGATGGACCTCGACGCGGCTGACCTGTAACCCGCGCGCTGCGCGCGGCGCGAGAATCTCGGGCGCATCAAGCAGGGGGAGGCCGACCCTGCCGCCACGGTTCGGCGCATTGGGGCGTCTGCACTGGCAACGCGCACCGCGCCTGCCGCCAGTCGCAAGCAGGTGATCGCGTCGCGGCTACCGACGGATGCCTGGCCCGAGACCCGGCTGTTAATTCTGGCTGTGCAGGTCGATAGCGGCGAGCGCACAGTGTTCGACCGCGCAAGCGGGGTGTCTCTCGTGGACGCGGTGGCGGCAAGCTGCGCCGTTCCAGGAATCTGGCCCACGGTCGACATCGGCGATCGACGGTACATGGATGGTGGATTAGCGCCGAGGTCGTTGCCGCTGTCGTCGAGGCGCTGGAGTTACCGCTGTCCGCACTCCGCGAGCACCTGCGCAAGCTGCTCAACAGCTTCGCGAATGCCTGACTCCGGTAGGCCACCGTATCCGACGACCAGCCCTGGAGGGCCGGAGCGCGGCTCGGCGCGATAGGCACTCGCGCCGTATACGCGGATGGAGCGCCGCTTCGCAGCCTCTAAAACGGCTTGCTCATCGACGTGCTCATCGAGCTCGAACATCAGATGAAGTCCGGCCGCCACTGGGTGATATCGAAGAGCAGGGAGGAAGGCGCGCAGCGCCGCCACGAGTGCGTCACGCCGCCGTCGGTAGATCTGTCGCGAACGTCGCACGTGTTGGTCAAATGCTCCCCGCTCCAGGAAGTCAGCGAATGCGAGTTGTTCGAAGGCGGCAGAGCCCCGGTCAGCCTGGAGCTTCGCTCTCGCGACGTCGTCAGCAAGTTGGGCCGGCACAACGAGCCACCCGAGGCGAAGTGCAGGCGAGAGAACCTTACTGGCCGAGCCCACATACACGACACGGTCTGGTGCAAGCCCTTGCAGCGAGCCAATCGGTTCCCGATCGTATCGATACTCAGCGTCGTAGTCGTCTTCGATGATGATTGCGCCGCGCTGCCTGGCCCAGTCGAGTAGCGCGGCTCGTCGCGCAGGCGCGAGGACCGCGCCGGTCGGGTACTGGTGCGCCGGCGTGACGAGCACAGCCTCGGCCTCGATCTGACTCAGGTGATCGATGCAAAGTCCGTTGTCGTCCACGGGAATACGCGGTGTTTCCAACCCGGTTGCCTGGATGTCCGTACACATGTCGGCATGACCCGGATCCTCGACGGCCAGTCGCCGCACGCCGCGCTCGTGGAGCACTCTGCAGACAAGGCCAATCCCCTGCGCCGAGCCGCTGGCGAACACGACCCGGTCGGGTCGCACAACCGTTGCCCGTGCGCGGTTCAGATACGTCGCCAGCGCCACACGCACCGCTTCCGGACCACGCGGATCGGGATAATCGAACGCCTCGTCAGAAGCCGCGGCAAGCGCGCGCCGCATCGAAGCGAGCCACGCATGCCGAGGAAATAGCGACAGATCAGGGAGACCGGGTCGAAAGTCGTACCGGGGGACAGGAACACCTAGCTGCTTTGCCGCAATCACGTCGTCGGCAGTCTGGCGCGCTGCAACGCGGGTCGCCGATCCGTGTTGTGAGGTGAGATAGCCCTCCGCGAGCAATTGCTCGTACGCCTCGACGACTACTCCACGAGACAGCTCGAGATCGGCCGCCAGTGCCCTGGTCGACGGCAGCAGCGTGCCGGCCGAGAGGCGGCCGGTGTGAATGGCGCCTCGCAATTCGCGTTCGAGCTGCAGCCGCAGCGGCACGCGATTGCCGCGTTCGAGGCGAACGAGCAGCTCGGTCGCAGAAGTGGTCCTCTTCATGTGCTCGTATGTGGACCTTGAGAATACACCACTCCGTCCGTAGTCTGGGGCACGTGATGACCAAACACGCCGCAGCAGCACAGTGTCTGCACGTGGGGCTTGTCACATGTGCGGAGCTCCCGCAACTCGACGAGGACACGCACTGCCTGATCGCGCCGCTCGCCGCGCATGGTGTATCTGCCACGCGCGCTGTGTGGGACGACTCGGACGTGGACTGCAAGCGCTACGACCTGGTGGTTGTGCGCTCATGTTGGGACTATGTCCGACGTCGGTCCGCGTTTCTGAACTGGGCACAAAGCGTTACGCAACTGGCGAACTCGGCGCCACTCGTCGCTTGGAACACCGACAAGCGCTACCTGCGGGACCTCGAAACCCGCGGTGTTGCTGTGGTGCCGACGACGTGGTTGAGCTCCTACGACTCATGGGCGGAGCCAACGGCCGGTACCTGCGTGATCAAGCCGGCCGTCGGCATGGCGAGTCTCGATGCAGGTCGATATCGCATGGGCGATTCGGATCAGCGACAGCTTGCCCTCGGACACGTGCGCCGATTTCAGGCTGCCGGTCGACTAGCAATGGTGCAGCCATACCTCTCGCGCATCGAGAAAGACGGCGAGATGTCACTCGTGTACCTGCGCGGCGTGTTCAGCCACGCGCTACGAAAGCGAGCGGTGTTGACCGGGCCTGATGAAGGTATTGACCGGCGGTTCCAGCCTCGAGGAGGGCCGAACCTCGAACTGTGCCAGCCGACCGAGGAGCAGCTGGCGACTGCTGAGCGGGTGCTTGCGGCCGTGCCGGGTGGACGCGAGGCATTGCTCTATGCGCGCGTTGATCTCATTCCCGATGACGACGGAAAGCCTTTCCTGATGGAGGTGGAGCTCACCGAACTACAACTTTATTTCGGCTACGAACACACCGCGGCCGACAGATGGCCGCTGCCATTCGCGACCACGCTCGTGCAGAGAGAAAGAGGAGACAAGCACTATGCAACGGGTAAAAATCGTGGGCGTGCTGGTGAAGGACTATGACGCAGCCCTTGAGTTCTACAGCCAGAAGCTGGGCTTCGAGGTAGTCGAAGACATCGCGTCCGGCGATCGACGCTGGATCACACTTTCGCCGCCGGGCAACGGTTGTGCGCTCGCGCTCGAGCTGGCGAAGGAGCCCGACGATCTCGCCGTGGTGGGTAGGCAAGCAGGCAGCTTCCCACTTCTCGCGTTGGACACCGCTGACTGCCTTGGTGATTACAACACGTTGAAAGCTCGCGGCGTGACTTTCCACGGGGAGCCGGAGACGGGCCCCTGGGGGACGGGCGTCCTACTCGAGGACCTTTACGGCAATAAGTTGTTCTTGAGTCAGGAGTCCTGAAGCCACGAACGATTTCCAGTTCAGCGGGGCGCAATCGACGGAAGAAGTGATCGTCGCGGCCCTCGGAGGAACCGTGTCGGGACGAATGGCCACCAGCTAAGCGGCTATGCATCAGACAAGAGTTGGCTGACGGGAGCGCGCGCCCCGTCGGCCATCGCCGCGGCGATCAGCACGCCACCTACGCGCGAGGATCCGCAGCAGCAGCATGCTCTCCGGTCCCTCCAGGGCTCTAAGCGGCGCGTCCAGCCCAGGAAACGAGCCAATCCGACGCATTTCTCGATGGCCGCCGGGTGCCGCGGCGCCAGTTCCTCGGCTGACTCGACATTGATTTCGACGTGGCGACCGCGTCGCCGACGAGCCCCAGTGCCAGCCACCCGCCCGCGCCTCGGGCACAGGCAGTCCGCTCCCCTGATCTGCCCGCAGTCGTCGCCGATCTGCCGAGGACATTGTGATGTTCGAAATGCCGCCACCGGCAGATGGCGTCCGGGGTATCGACGCCGATAGGCGTCGTGGCTGCCATTCTTCGACTTGCTATCCGGCGGCGGTCCTTCGAGGTCATCGAGCTCATGCGCACGACATTCTGGGCGTCCCACACGCACGTCTTCGCCTGGAGCCGCGCGGTCGTATAGGGGCCGAACCACCGAGAGGCGTAGCAGCCGCTGGCGGGGAGGGCGGCCGCTCCACTGCTGCCGCACGCCTTGACCGTTGAGATGCTCGCCGCCGCGCGGTCCGGGCGGCAGCACACGAGATCGCACCGCGGTCATACCAGGTTGGAGCGTCTGGACGATCGCGGGGCTGTGATCGCCAAACGCGTCCTCGGCGCATCGGCCATGCGGGGCGCGAACGGGTTTCCGGCGATGCGGTGATCAGCGCGTTGACGTAGTCAGTGTCCGCTCGAGGTGGGTTGAACGGCGTTTTCCCGAGTCGCTTCGACGAAAGTGGAACACAGCAGATCCGCGTAGCGAACGGCATACTCATCGGTCGACCAGCCGCGATCGACCAACAGACGCTCCACGGCCTCTGTCGAGATGAGCGCCCACAACATATCGGTCGCCGTCTCGACCGTCCAGCTGCGTCGCAAGCGGTGCTCTTGCTGCAGGCGCTCCGCGAGCAGCCGGCAGTCCAAGAGTTGGTGAGTGCCGATGCGGCGCCGCCACGCGGCCGCGTCGGGATCGGTGCGGCCGACGTGCTCGAGCGCGCGGGCCACGCCCAGAATGCGCACGTGGTAGGTCGCCTCGTGGCGCGCCCACTCCTTCAGAGCCGCGACGCCGTCAGGCGCATCCCTGACGCGCTGAAGTGAGGCTTGCAGGCCCTCGGTCTCGGCGACGTAGAAAAACAATGCGCCGACCAGCTCACTGCGCGAGGCGAAATGCAGATAGACGGCGCGGCGCGAGACGCCGGCCCGCTCGGCGACGCCACCCATGGTAAGCGCGTCGAAGCCGCGCTCCTCGAGGAGCGAGCGAGCCGCGGCGAGCAAGGCGGCACGCGTGCGACGGCCTCGAACATTGCGCGGCTGCTCTTGCACTTTACTTCACACAGTGTATACTTCACAGGAAACTACACATTGTGTGAAGTTTCAGGAGAAGGTATGGGTGTCAAGCCCTGTGAGCCCATGGGCACCGCTGTCGTCGGCCGGTCGGTGACCAGCGGCGCTCAGCTGACGCTGTTCGTCGCGCTCGCACTCGGGCTGGCGGCAACTGCGCTCCGGCCCGCGCATCACGGCGGCGGAGCAGTTCGCCGTCTCCGGCATCCGGAGGTAATCACCATCATGTCGATCTCGACACTGAGCACGTCGCGCGGCCTGGCGGTCACCGGGATCCTGTCCGGCCTTGGAATACTGGGTGAATTCACATTCTTCACGCTGAGCGGTTTCCCGGCCGCCGGGTTCAGCGATCCCACCATTGCTCTGCCGTACCTCGAGAGGGGCGGCTCGCTTCTACGCGTCGCAGTGCTGTTCGGCGCCGCGAATATTGCGCTGTGGACGGCGTTCAGCGTCGCGCTCGCCGCTCGGCTTGGCGAGCGGACGCCCGCGTTGGCAGCCGCCACGCTCTTGCTGACCGTCATCGGCAATTCAGGGGACGGGCTCGTGGCCCTCAGCTTCTATCGCGCGGTCTCAACCTTCACGGACGTCGCCGTGCGGGATCAGGCTGCGGCGGCAAGCGCCTGGACTGCCTTCGCGGCGGTAACCGCGGGTTATCAAGCGTTTGCGAACTTCTTCCTTGGCTTGTCGTTGCTGTCGGCTGGTTGGGCGATCGTCTCGGTGGGCGCCCTGTCACTCAAGCTCGGCGTCCTCGCAGCGCTTGCCGGGGCGGTGACGCTTGCAAGCGTGCTCGGGTTGGACGCGGCGTACCTGCTGGCGCTGATCCTGGTGCTTGTCTTCCGCGTCTGGTCGGGCGTGGCCGTGCTACGAAGCACGCCGCAGCGTAGCGTGTCCACCTCAGGCGGCGCGCCCACCTCATCGGCCGTTTCGCCTGCGAACTTCTGACCGGTGGGGAGCAAGCTGGTGCCGCGGTCGTTTTTTGGGGCGGTCGCGGGCCACCACTATGAACAAAGTCATGGTCAGCTACGAGAGCCATCGGTTCGATCCCAATCTCGCCGGTCACGTTCAGCCTCGTAGCGTCTACCTGATGACGACCCGGTTGAGCGGACGCGACCACGTCGGCCAACGCCGCTTTCGTTGCGCGAGTTGCATGTGGACCAGTTGCACGCGGCGGCCGGTTCGGCCCCTGTCGACGTGGAGATACAGTCCGACGAGCGCGAACGTAAGCGCGATCGGCTTCGTGCTGTCGTCGGCTGCCTGCGCGGCAAACGCGTCGACGACGTGCTGATGAATGAAGGCGGGATCGCCATGGGTGAGGGTGTAGGCGCTCAATTCGTCGTACGCCTCACGGGCTGATCGCATGCGTCGCCCTGTGGTATAGCCTACGCGCTGCGCAGCGCTTCGATCGGATCCAGGCGTACAGCCTGCGTCAATGTCCTGACGGCGCGAACCGTTCAGGTGACGGTCGCGCCGGCGACGCGCAGGCGGCCGCAAAACTCCGCCGGGCCCTGCGCTACACGCTTTCCTGTCTGCGGGCTGCGCTCCGCGACGACGGTACCTGCTCGCACTTGATCGAGGGCAACGCTCCGGGCTTCGACTTCGGCTCGCCGGAGGAGTTGGACCTCGACCTCGTGCGGTTCCAGGCTGCAGCCTCCCCGCTGCAACCGGACGAGTGGCGCCCGTCGCTCGTCGCGCGGCTCCAGCAAGCCGCCGATGTCTGGCGTGGCGAGTTTCTCGAGGGATTCTCACTCGCCGACGCCCCAGACTTTGATGTCTGGGGTACCCATCAGGCTGAGAGTTGGCGCCGCCAGATGCTGTCTGTCGTGGACCGCCTCTCTCAGGCGCAGGAAGATGTGGGGCTGATAGCTCAGGTGCGGGAGACAGCTGAGCGCTGGGTGAGATTGAGCCCACTGGAGGAGCAGGCTCACCAGCGCAGAATCCAACTCGCGCTCGTGGCCTCGCGCGTGTTGTAGCTGTCATCTCCGGCTGCTGGCTCGTGACGGTTCCGCACACCTCCCGCGGCGGTCGAGCAGGCATCCGGCCAAAGCCATCGCCGTCGTAGTCGTGGCCCAGAAGACGTTGGCGGGCATTCCGGCGATGCGCCCAACCGCGTGTGGCGGGTCGTCCAGGCCGGTTCCTTTGACCAGCATCGCGGCGAAGAATGATCCCAGTAGGCGAGCGGGATGGCCGTGGCCGTGGCCGTCGCCAGCGGGCGCTGGCCAGAGCTCGTCCACAGGTGCCAGAGCCCGTACAACGTCAGCGCAACGGGTGTGCAGAGGCCGACAACGCCGTGGAAGCGGGCGTGCGACGGCCACCGCTCGTTGAAGATGTGCGACGTATTCCAGTCCGCGCTGAGCGGGCCGACGATCGTTGCAAGGCCTGCGGCGGTCAGCAGCAGGCGACCGCTGTTGCGCCGGAGTGCTCGCGACAGTGTCACCATGGGGTAGCTCCAATTGTGAGTTCTAGCCAGCGGTTGTCCAACGCCGCCCGCGCGGTAGCCGCCCCGCGGCGTCGGATCCGGGTCGATGCGGCGCGGGCGCAAGCTCTAGCCGGCCGGAGGCGCATGCGCCATCCCCTCTCACTCAGCACCGCGGCCAGCCCGCCGACGAAGCTCAGGCCGCCCGCCGGGCCGCCGAGCGCGCGCGGGTCGCGGGTCTTCGCGAGCGTCGCAACCATGGTGGCCCTGCTCAATTAGTCACGAGTCAGTCGCTGCGCGTCGACACCGGTGCGCACCGCTGGACGCGGGGCGCCCGCCTCACCGACGGTGCTCGCGCCGCAAGAAGGCGACCAGCTCGTCGATGACGTCGTCAGGGCGCTCCTGCCGTGTCCAGTGGCCGCAGCTGGGCAGGAGGACGATTCGGCGCAGGTTCGGCACCGCCGCCTCGATGGGCTCGAGCTTGCCGAACAGCACCGCGGGGTCGCGCCGCCCGCCGATGAACAGGGCCGGCTGCCGGACGCCGGCCGTACCGATCTCGGGGTGCTCGCGCCAGTCGCGGTCCAGGTTGCGGTAGACGCCGAGCGGCCCCCGGAACCCGGTCCGCGCGAACGCACGGGCGTACTCGTCGAGGTCCTGCTCGCCGAGCCAGCCCGGCAGCGAGTCCGGTTCGGGCATTGCGCCCAGCGCGTGGCCTGTCGGGGCGCGCTCCTTGAACAGGCGCGGGACCAGGTCGGGCGGCGCG
>Ga0137373_10001688_pt1 | contig 24035 bp, 18 predicted proteins | sample SagtaG_5_FD_104912 | JGI IMG/M metagenome (GOLD analysis project Ga0137373, IMG submission 104912) | Vadose zone soil microbial communities from Sagehorn Ranch, Mendocino, California, USA - Sage1_R_80_16 metaG | ecosystem: Environmental > Terrestrial > Soil > Vadose zone | place: USA... | reverse complement strand
CGTCAAGACCGCTGAAACCGTGACCGGTCAGGCCGGAGCAGACGTCCACTACAAGTTTGGCACCATGATCGAGATCCCTCGCGCGGCGCTGACAGCCGACATGATCGCTCAGGAAGCCGAATTCTTCAGCTTCGGTACCAACGACCTGACCCAGACGGTGTACGGGTTCTCGCGAGACGACGCCGAGGGCAAGTTCCTCGGTTTCTACCAGGATGAGAAGCTGCTCCCGAACAATCCGTTCCAGGTTTTGGACGCCGAGGGGGTGGGCAAGCTGGTCGAGATGGGAGTCCAACTGGGCCGCAAGACGCGCCCGGACCTGGAGATCGGGATCTGCGGCGAGCACGGGGGCGATCCCGAGTCAGTCGCCTTCTGCCACGGGGCCGGTCTCAACTATGTCAGCGCCTCACCGTACCGGGTGCCGATCGCTCGCCTGGCTGCCGCTCAGGCGGCGATCCGGGGCGAGTCAAACACAGCGAGTCGCGAGTCGGCCACTCCCGAGTAGCGAGCAGCGAGTGAGCGACAGCGTGGCGAGGACGCGCAGGACCCGCTCGATCACGCAGACCGACGAGGCGCTGCTCGCAACTCGCAACTCACAACTCGCAGCTCGTCTGCATCCGGAGGTCCGCGAGCGGCTCGAGCAGCTCGAGGAGCAGACGCTCTCGCGCTTCGCGGCCCGCAGCCGCGACGCGTCGGGCCGGCGTTGGCCACAGCCGGATGACCCGCTTAGAACCCAGTACCAGCGGGACCGCGACCGAATCATTCACTCAAAGGCGTTCAGGCGGCTGAAGCATAAGACTCAGGTCTTCATCGCCCCGCTTGGCGACCATTACCGGACCCGCCTGACCCACACGATGGAAGTCATGCAGGTCGCGCGGACGATTGCCAGAGCGCTGCGTCTTAACGAGGACCTGACCGAAGCGATTGCCCTGGGACACGATCTTGGGCACACGCCGTTCGGACACGCTGGCGAGGACGCGCTGGCCGAGGTGATGGGCCACTTCCGTCACAACGAGCAGAGCGTTCGGGTGGTCGAATATCTGGAGCGCGAGGGCCATGGCCTGAACCTGGCCGGCCAGGTCCGCGATGGCATCCTGAAGCATTCAAAGCTTCGCGAGAGCGTCGCGGCCGAAGGCTGGGGTATCGCCCATACCGTGGAGGGTCAGATCGTAAAACTGGCTGACAGCGTCGCCTATCTCGCTCATGACATCGACGACGCGCTCCGAGCGGGCGTGATCGCCGAGGAGCAGATTCCGGCCGAGTACACCGAAGCGTTCGGAACCACGACGGGGGAGCGAATCGAGGCCCTCGTAAGCGACTGCGTCGATTACAACTGGCGGGTAGCCGAGGGCCGGGGCGCTACTTGGAGGGACGCCGTTGGCAACGGCCGCGCAATCGGCTTGAGTCCGCCCACACTCGAGCTGATGAACGGGCTGCGCGAATTCATGTTCCAAAACGTGTACACGGAGTCGGCCGCCAAGTCAGACATCCCCAAGACTAAGTTCGTCATCCACTCACTCTTCGAGCACTTCTGCCGGCACCCGGAGCGAATGCCGGCCGAGTTCCAGGACAACCCGCGCAACGAGTCGCTGCAGCGACGAGTGGCTGACTACGTGGCCGGCATGACCGACCGCTACGCGATCACGGTCTTCACCGAGATCTATATTCCCCAGGAGTGGGCGGTACTCGGATAGCCGTAGGGGCACGGCATGCCGTGCCCCTACGGGCTGCGAATTGTGACGCGAGTGTGTCTCGCGCGCCGACCTTGGCACTGGTCGCGAGCGTTCATCCGGTGCATCATTCCCCGACTGGCGTGAGCTGGTTCTTTCGGGGGCGGCTGTGTCGGACTCGGCAATTGAGGAGATCAAGCGTCGACTGGACGTGGTCGACGTCGTCTCCCAGACGGTCCAGCTGAAGCGCTCGGGGAAGAGCTTCAAGGGGCTGTGCCCCTTTCACACGGAGAAGACGGCCTCTTTCTACGTCTCTCCCGAGCGAGGCACCTGGCACTGCTTCGGGTGCGGCGAGGGTGGGGACGTCTTCAGCTTCGTCCAGCGGCGGGACAATCTTGATTTTCCCCAGACGCTGCGAATCCTCGCCGAGCGAGCCGGAGTGGAGCTGGAACGGGCGGCACGGCCCGATCCGAGCGCCCGCGAACGTCGCGACCGACTACACGCCATACTGGAATCGGCCGCGCTGTTCTATCGGGCCTCGCTTGGCGCACGCCAGGGCGGCGCGGCGCGCGCGTATCTCGCCGAGCGGGAGGTCGCCGGCGAGACGGCCGACCAGTTTGGGCTCGGCTACGCCGAACCCAGCGGCCGCGCGCTCGAGCGCCACCTGCTGCAAGCGGGCTTCAGCATCGAGGAGATGGTCGCCGCGGGCGCGCTGGGGCAGGGCGACGACGGGCGGACCTACGATCGCTTCCGGGAACGCCTGATCTTCCCAATTCGCGACGCGGAGGGCCGCGCGATCGGGTTCGGCGGGCGCTCCCTCAAACCCGACCAGCAGCCCAAGTACCTGAACTCACCTCAGACCGAGCTGTTCGACAAGGGCGCCAGCCTGTACGCGCTGGACCTGGCGAGGACGGCCATCCGCGAGGCTCGCCAGGCGGTCGTCGTCGAGGGCTACATGGACGCGCTGATTGCCCATCAGCACGGTTTCCGTAACGTCGTCGCCACCCTGGGGACTTCTATCACCGAGCGCCACATGGAGCTGCTGCGCCGGCTCGCTCCCGAAGTGGTGCTGGCCCTCGACGCCGACGCGGCCGGCGAAAAGGCGACGATGCGCGGGCTAGATGTGGCACGCGAGAGCCTGGCAGACGAGAGCCCCACGATTCTCTGGGTGCGCGGACTCGGCCGCTTCTTCGGCGACCGGCGGACGCAGGTCAAGGCCATCGTCCTGCCGGCCGGGCAGGACCCAGACGAGGTTATCCGGTCTGATCCAGAGGTCTGGCGACGGCTCGCGATCCAGGCCCTACCAGTGGTGGACTTCGTCTTGAGCGGGCTCGCACGACGGCACGAGCTGGGTACTAGCGCTGGCCAGCGCGAAGCTGCTCGCGAGGCGATGGCTGTTGTCCAGGACTTACCGGACCCGATCGAGCGGGCCCACTACATCCAGCGTCTGGCGCGGCTACTCAATACACGCGAGGAGTTCCTCCTCCAGGCGGCCGAGACTCGGCCGAGGCGCCACTCATCCTCCCCGTCGACCCCTCGACCAATCGGGGCGCCGTACGACGAGCGCCTGGAGGAATACGTCCTGGCCCTGGTCTTGCGGGCCTCTGGCGCGTCCTCGTCTGCGAGCGTTCCGACGGGTCGGAATCCTGCGGTCAGGACGGAGTCCGAGGCGCGGACAGCTAGAGGCCCGGAGCCAGCTGACTTCGACGGCGCCGCCCACCGGGCGATCCTAGTGCAGCTCGGCGAGCTGCAAACGTGGCCTGACCCCGCCACGGCGTTGGAGCGCCTTTCCCAGGAGCTAGGCGCCGCGTTTGAGACACCCCTCGCCCGCCTGCGCACCCTTGACGAGGAGAACGAACGCCTGACAACCGAAGAGGTCGTACGCGAGCTCCGCGTCCGCACGCTGGAGTTGCGCAAGGTACGCCTCTTCAGGCAACATCAGGCACTCGACTCAGTCCTCCGTGACGAGGCCGACCTACTTGACCCCGACGAGCGGCATGAGTATCAGAGGCGTCTGGCTCACTTGGCCACGAACCTCGGCCACGTGTTCGATGAGCAGCGCCAGCTTGGCGCAATAGGATCGGCGTCGTGGAGCGCCCGTCGTGGGCAGGAGGTCCTGGGTGGTTGACGAGCTGAAAGGCGATCCGGCCTCGTCCGACCAAAAGACGGCCACCGAAGAGTCGCCGCTCGGCTCGGCGCCGTTCACCCCTTTCCACCGCTTCGCGGGGCTACCGATCGAAGCTATCGAAGCGTTCGTCGGGTCCGATGGCGCCGACGTCGAATCGGCCGCTCCAACGCCGATCGCCCTCGAAACCAATGGCGCCGGGCTCACCTGGGTCCAGGAGCCTGATCCAGAGCTTCTCCTGGACGAAGAGGTGGAGCCGGTTCCAACCCTGGGGATCGACGAGCCGGAGCTGGTCGGGACCGACGTGGAAGTGGAAAGCCTCGCCCGAGCGGAGCATGAAGGCCTCGAAGACCACGTCCGGATGTATCTGCGCGAGATCGGAATGGTCCCACTGCTGAGCTGGGATGGCGAGAAGCGACTTGCGCGTCGGATGGAGGAGGGCAGCTACCTCGATCAACTGACCCGCGAATTGTGGCACCAGTTGGCCCGCGGGCCGACTGCCGTTGAGGTCGTCGTGGAGCTGCAGCGCCGCTTTGCGGGCCGTGGCTACTGCCTGGAGTTGTGGTCACCGCTGGCTGGAGCGATGCCCGTCCCCTTTGCCAGGTACATGGAGATGCTCGGCGATACGGCCGAGATCTCGGCCGAGCAGTGTGAAAGCATCGCCAGGCGAACGTGTGCGCCACTTGAGGAGGTCCGCGAGACGCTGATCGAGCTGTCCGTGCTGTGCCGGATTCTGCCGGAGCGACTGCGAGCGCGGATCGCTCAGCTGCGGGCGTCCGGGCTTCCCTGGGCCGACCCGGAGATGGCCAGGGTCGGCACTTCGGTCGAGCCCGAGTTGCTAGAAGACCACGTTCGGTGGATTCGGATCGAGGCCGAGCAAGGTCGGGCCAGCCTGACCGAGGCGAATCTACGGCTTGTGGTGAGCGTGGCCAAGAAATACATCGGCCGCGGCATGTCGCTGCTCGACCTGATTCAAGAAGGCAACATTGGCCTGATTCGGGCGGTAGAAAAGTTCGAGTACCGCAAGGGCTACAAGTTCAGCACATACGCCACCTGGTGGATCCGCCAGGCAATCACCCGTGCGATCGCCGACCAGGCCAGGACGATCCGGATCCCCGTCCACATGGTGGAGACGATCAACCGCCTGAGCCGCCTGACGCGTCGCATGGTCCAGGACCTGGGTCGTGAGCCGAGCTCCGAGGAGCTCGGCGTTGAGATGGAGGTCACGCCAGACAAGGTCCGTGAGATCCTCAGGGTCGCCCAGGAGCCTGTCTCGCTGGAGACGCCGATCGGCGAGGAGGAAGACAGCCACCTCGGCGACTTTATCGAGGACCAGGCCGCCCTGGCCCCATCAGACGCCGCCTCGCACCAGCTCCTAAAGGAGCAGGTCGAAGACGTTTTGGACTCCCTATCGGGCCGCGAGCGACGCGTGCTCCAGCTCAGGTTTGGCCTCGATGACGGCCGCCAGCGGACGCTCGAGGAGGTGGGCCGCGAATTCGGCGTCACGCGCGAGCGGATCCGCCAGATCGAAGCCAAAGCGCTCCGCAAGCTGCGCCATCCCAGTCGTTCGAAGAAACTGCGCGATTACCTCGAGTAGGAGCTGGGAGATGGGAGTTAGGAGTTGGGGCATGGAAACATCCACCCCCTTCACGGCCTCCCATCACCCATCTCCCATCTCCTAGCGGGATGGATGTCTGGTCACTCGCCAGCGGTAGCTCGGGCAACGCCTACCTTGTACGCTCGGACCAGACGTTGGTGCTGGTCGAGTGCGGGATCAGCTTGAGCAGGCTGACCAGCTCGCTGGCGCGCCTCGGGCTCAAGCCCGACGAACTGAATGGCGTGTTGCTGACGCACGAGCACGGCGACCACATTCTGTCGGCCCGCCAGCTCTCCGATAGACACCGCGTGCCGCTCTACGCGACGCGGGGTACGCTGGGGCATCCATCGGTGCGTGACTCGGATCTGGTACGAGTCGTGGCCCCAGGCCGCCAGTTTCCGCTCGGCGACCTTGAGGTGCTCCCATTCCTCGTCCCGCACGACGCCGACGAGCCGGTCGGCTATCGCCTGCTCGGGCAGGCGGCGAGCGTGTGCATTGCGACCGATCTCGGCTTCGTCCCCGAGTCGGTCGCACGCCGCTTTCGCGACAATGACCTGCTGGTGCTCGAGGCCAATCACGACGAGCGGATGGTCGAGGTCGGGCCGTATCCAGGTTTCTTGAAGCGGCGCGTGCTCAGCCAGCACGGCCACCTGTCGAACACGTCGACGGCCCGGGCGCTGGTGGCGTGCGGCGATCGAGTCCCCAGGCGTGTCTGGCTGGCGCACCTGAGCCAGGTCAACAACACAGTCCGGCGCGCCAGGCAGGACGTGGCCACTAGCCTGGCCGGCGCCGGGCTCAACCATGTCGCGCTGGACGTGGCCCGCCGCAACAAGCCAAGCCTTCACTGGACCTCCGAGCCGCGGCTGGTCCAGCAGGCGCTGTTCTAGTCTCACAACCCCGTCCCAGTCCGCCCTCCGCTCAGCGGACCGGCCTCCGGCCTCTGGTAGAATCCCCGAGACGACGGTTCGCACCAGCATGCCACAACGCCCACCGCCCGTAACGAGCGACGAGACTCGGCGCGCCTTTTTAGACTTCTTCGCCGAACGCGGGCACGTCGAGCAGCCCAGCTCCAGCCTAGTGCCCTACAACGATCCGAGCGTGCTGCTGACCACGGCCGGTATGCAGCAGATGATCCCCTACATGCTCGGTCTGGAGCGGCCGCCGGCCGTCCGGATGACCTCGGTCCAGAAGTGCTTCCGGACCGTCGACATCGACGAGGTCGGTAACCCGCGCAACCTGACGTTCTTCGAGATGCTGGGGAACTTCTCGATCGGTGACTACTTCAAACCCGAGGCGATCGCCTGGGCCTGGGAGTTCGTGCGCGAGTGGCTGCAGCTTCCGCCGCAGCGCATCTGGATCACGGTCCACCCGACGGATGAGGACGCACTCCAGCTCTGGCTGGCGCAGGGCATCCCACGCGACCGGATCGGCTTCCTGGATGAGAACTGGTGGGGGCCACCCGGCGCCGAAGGGCCGTGTGGACCGGACTCCGAGCTGTACTACGACTTCGGCGAGGCGGCCGGCTGCGGCCGCCCTGAGTGCGCGCCCGGCTGCGAGTGTGACCGCTTTCTCGAGTTCTGGAACCTCGTGTTCATGGAGTACTACCAGGACCGAGCCGGGGCTCGGAGCCCGTTGTCCCGGCAGAACGTCGACACTGGCATGGGCCTGGAGCGCGTCGCGGCCATCATGCAGGGCGTGCGGTCGGTCTACGAGACGGACCTCTACCGCCCGATCATCGACCGCGTAGTCGAGATCGCCGCGCTCGGCCCAAGGCGGACCGCTCAGACCGACTATGCCTTGCGGATCATCGCCGACCATGGGAGGGGAATGACGTTCCTGGCAGCCGACGGCGTGCTGCCAAGCAACGAGGGCCGTGGCTACGTGTTGCGCCGAATCGTCCGCCGCGCGGTGCGCTATGGCCGCCTGCTCGGCATCGAGCGGTCATTCCTGGGCAGCATCGTCGATCAGGTCATCGCTCAGATGAGCTCGCGCTATCCGCAGCTGGCGGAGCGGCGGGCGGCAATCCTGGAGGCAGTCGAATTAGAGGAAGAGCGCTTCTCCGAAACCCTGGCGGCGGGCACCGAACGGCTGGTCGACTGGATCGATCGCGCCAGGGCAGAGGGCCAGTCCCGGGTGGCCGGCCGTCTGCTGTTCCAGCTCTACGACACGTTCGGCTTTCCATTCGAGCTGAGTGAGGAGATCCTGGCTGAAGCCGGGCTCGAGGCCGACCGCGACGGCTTTGAGCAGGCGATGGCCGAACAGCGGGCGCGAAGCCGAGCCGGGGCAAGGTTCGCTGGCGTCGCCGAAGGCCGCTCCTACGACATCGGTGACGTGCCAGCTAGCCAGTTTCTGGGATATGAGCGGCTGACGACAGACGGCACAGTGCTTGCCATCCGGCGCGAGAGGCTGCCTGCCGCCGAGCTTCAGCAGGGGGATGAGGGGTTGGTCGTGCTGGACCAGACCACCTTCTACCCGGAAGGCGGCGGCCAGGTCGGAGATCGAGGGGTGCTCCGCGCGCCGGGCGGCATTTTTCGGGTCACCGACACGCGGCGCGTGGACGAGCGGCACATCGGGCATGTCGGGGTGGTCGAGGAGGGGGTCTTGCGGGCCGGCGCGGTGGCGGAAGCGGAGGTCGACCGGCGCCAGCGGGCCGAGACGGCCCGCCACCACACCTTGACGCACATCCTGCACCGTACCCTGAAGGACGTGCTCGGCGAGAACACCGAGCAGAAGGGCTCGCTGGTCGCGCCTGACGTTGCCCGCTTCGACTTCAACTACCCCCAAAGCCTGCGTCGCGAGCAGCTCGAGCGGGTGAACGCCGAGATCGGCCGGCACATCTTGGAGGACCTGCCCGTAGCCTGGGAAGTGATGGACCTGGCCCAGGCTCGCCGCGCCGGCGCGCTGGCGATCTTCGGCGAGAAGTACGGCAGCCAGGTCAGAGTGGTCGACATCGGGGGCTGGAGCAAGGAACTGTGCGGCGGGACTCACGTGCGGCGGTCGACCGAAGTGGGGGCCGCGATTCTCGTACGCGAGTCGGGTCTGGCGAGCGGGATACGCCGCGTCGAGGTATTGGGTGGCGAGGCGGCGCTCGCGCATGCCTGGGAGCAACAGGAGCGCCTCCTTCACCTGGCGCGCCGCCTGGGGGCGCCCACCGACCAGCTCGAAGCCAGGCTGGCCGCGCTGCTCGACGAGCTGGACCAGGCCCGGCGCGATCAGGCCAGACTGGCGCAGCAGCTGGCCAGCCGACGTGCCGCTCAGCTCATCGACGCGGCCGTCGACGTGGCCGGGGTCAAGGTGCTTGCCGCTCAGGTCGAGGCAGCCAGTCGCGACGCGCTGCGCGAGATGGTCGACGAGTTGAGGGGAAGGCTTGGCCGCTCGGTGGTCGCCCTGGCCGCGGAGCTCGATGGCCAGAACGCCTTCGTCGTCGGGACCAATGACGGCGCTGGCGGAGAGCTGAACGCAGGGGAGATCCTGCGCGAGGCGCTCGCGGCGGCCGGCGGCAAGGGCGGCGGACGGGCCGATTTTGCCCAGGGCGGGGTCAAGGAGCCAGCCCAGCTTGGCGTTGCCCTGGCGCAGGTGGTGCCATTGGTGCAGCGGAAGCTCGAGGCCAGCGGGCGGTGAGCCTCTATCCCGCGCCGCTGCCGGCGATCACCCAGGAAGTCATTTTCCTGGACCCCGACGACGACCTCGGGACTGTCCGGGCGAAGCTTGAGTCGACGGCCGCGGACGAGGTCTACCTGGTGATTCCACGCCGTGCCTCGATTTTACGGACACCTCTCGAGTTCAGGATCCTGGCTCGCCTGGCGCACGATCTGTCCTCTGAGACCATCATCGTGGCCGGCGACGGGACCCGCCGTTCGCTGGCGAGGCAGGAGGGGCTGCGCACCAAGCGCTCGATCCGCTCGATCCGCCACCTTTCCAAGCCGCCGGGCACGCGCTCGTGGGAGCTGCCCGCGATCCCGGACTGGGTTCCGCGGCCCTCCTTGACCGGCTTGCTCCTCATGGCCTTCATGGCGGCCGTCGCCGGGGTCCTCATCCTGGGCGTCCTACCGGTCATGCGAGTCACTGTCACAGCCCAGACGCTGAGCCAGCATCGGGACCTGGAAATTCTCGTCGATCCGAGCGTCAAGCAGGCCGACCTGCAGCGCCAGACCCTGCCCGGCGAGGTGCTCCAGCAGCGCGTCGAAGTGGTCGCATCCCTGCCCGCCACCGGGATGAGGCGAGTTGGACGGGACCGCGCGCGGGGCGAGGTGACGTTCTCCAGCCAGTCGCAGCAGCCGGCGCTCATCCCCCGCGGGACAGTAGTCGTGGCCAATAGCGGCGCTCGCTTCCAGACCGACATCGATCTTCAGGTGCCACCGCTCAGCAGCGGCCAGGCCAAGGTCGGCGTGACGGCGGTGAATTCGGGGACGATCGGGAATGTACCGGCTGGCCAGATCGCGCGGATCGAATCGGCTGGAATCCAGGGCGTCACGGTGCGAAATGACCGCCCAACGGCGGGCGGGAGCGATCGTGATGGCCGCGTGGTGACGGCGGACGACCTGGCCAAGCTGCGCGAGTTGCTCCAGAACCGGGCTCGCGAGCAAGCGCTCGCCGAGCTGTACGCGCGGGCCGGGAGCGAGCGCTCACTAGTCCAGCCAAGCGTGAAGCTGCGAACCGAGGGCGAGTCGTTCGATCCTGGTGTGGACGCCGAGGCAGAGCAGGTGAACGGCCGCCTGGCCGTCGTAGCGACGGCGGTGGTCTTCGTCAACGCCGATTTTGACGCGCTCGTCCAGAAGATCTTTCTGGCCGGGGCGGGTGGCGGCTACGACCTCCCGAGGAGCCAGCTCGCTGTGGGCGTCCCGCAGGTCCTGGGGATGGATGACCAGAAAGTTCGCATCAAGACTAGCTCTGACGGCACCATGGTGCGGCAGCTCAACGCTAACGCCATCGCCGAACAACTGCGCGGCAAGAGCAGCGCCGAGGCATCATCTCTGTTGACAAAGATGGACGGTCTGGCCGGCCCTTCCCGCGTGGAGCTCTCGCCCTCGTGGGCCCCGTGGGCGTATCGTGTGGAGGTGACGGCGCGGTGAACGGGCGAGTGCTGGCACTCGACCCGGGCGAGAGGCGAGTGGGCGTGGCGCTGAGCGATGAGCTCGGCCTGCTGGCGACACCGCTGGTAGTGTTGCAGCGGCGGTCGCGGACGGCAGACGCGGCCGCCATCGCGGACCTGGTCCGAGCCCACGCTGTCAGCGAGATTGTGGTCGGGCACCCGAGAACCCTGCGCGGCGAGGTCGGACCCCAGGCCCGCCGGGCGGAGCGATTTGCCCGCCGGATTAGCGAGGCGGTCGGGGTGCCGGTGAGGTTATGGGACGAACGGTTCTCCACGGTCGAGGCGAGGGAACGGCTGGCCGCCGGCAGCAAGCGGTCCGCCGGCAACCGAGCGGGTCCGCGAAGGTGGGCGGACGCGGCAGCGGCGGCCGTGATCCTTCAAACGTACCTCGACTCGCGACGCTAGTCAGGGCGATTGCCGCCCTGCTGGCGCTGTGCCTGGTCGTCGTGGCTGGCGTGGGGGTCTACGCGGCGCTCGGCGACCTTTCCGCCGCGGCCCGCTTTGGCACCGAACGCTGGGACGCGCCGGTCAGCGACGATCAGACTAGACAGACATTCGTGGTGAGCCCCGGCCAGTCGGCCGTCGACATCGGGTCCGAGCTGTCTGCGCGTGGCCTGATCCGCTCTCCGCTCGTCTTTCGGCTGCTCGTGGAGGCACGGGGTGTGGGCAACCAGATCGAGTCCGGCGAGTACCACCTCAGCCCCGCCATGTCCACCAACGAGATGATTAGTGTGCTCTCGCACGGGGCGTCCCGGAGCGGGGTTACGCTCACGATACCCGAGGGCTGGCGGGCCGAACAGACGGCCCAGAAGCTGGAGGCGCTCGGCCTTTCGTCTGCGGCCGATTTTCTGGCACTGGTGCACAATCCGGGCGGTTTGGAGCTTCCAGACAGCATCCCGGCCGGCCAGTCGATTGAGGGCTACCTGTTCCCGGACACCTACGACATCGCTAAGGACGCCGACGCCCGGAAGCTGGCACAGATGATGGTCCGGCAGTTCGACCGAAAGCTGAACCCGCAGCTTCGCCAGCGGGCCGCCGGCAATGGCCTGTTCGTTCATCAGGTCGTCACGCTCGCATCGATCGTCGAACGCGAGGCCGCGAGGCCGGCCGAGCAACCCATCATCGCCAGCGTCTACCTCAACCGACTGAACAACAATATGCCTCTCCAGGCTGATCCAACGATCCAGTTCGCGGTCGCCACGGCCGATCCGGCCAGGGCTCTGGAGATCGGTTTCTGGAAACGGGAGCTCACCAGAGACGACCTCCAGGTGTCGTCAGCGTATAACACCTACCTCATCCACGGCCTTCCACCCGGGCCGATTTGCAGCCCGGGCCTCGACGCGGTGGAAGCGGTGCTAAATCCGAGCCAGACCGACTACTACTACTTCGTCGCCCGAGGCGACGGCAGCCATGCCTTTGCTCGAACCGAGGCCGAGCACCGCGCGAACGTCGAGCGGCATCAGGCCAGCCAGTGAGCGGAGACTCCGGACCTCGGACTGAGCAAGGTCGCATCGCCGCTTACTACCAGCGCCGCGCGGCGGCTGGTCTCGGGCAGCGCTACAGCCTCTCCAACCGCGGCAACCTGTACCGCGTCCAGCGACTTGAGCGCGACCTGCTAGACATCCTGGCGCGCCACGGCTTCGCGGACCTGTCACGCCGAAGCATACTGGACGTCGGCTGCGGCGACGGCTGGTTCCTCCGGCGGCTGATGGCCTGGGGCGCCGAGCGCGAGCTCCTGTCCGGTGTGGACTTGCTGCCCGAGCGGATCGCCGCGGCCCGGCGGGCCGAGCCTAATCTTGACCTGCGCTGTGCCGACGCCGGCGAACTCCCCTACGCGGATGAGACGTTCAACCTGGTATTTCAACTGACGGTCCTGTCGTCGATCCTCGACGACGATCTGCAGCGGGCGGTGGCCATGGAGATCGCGCGGGTCCTGAAGCGCGGCGGCGCGGCAGTATCATATGACTTCCACATCGCCCGCGACCGACGAAATACCCGGCCCGTTCGAAGGAGTGACCTGGCCGCCCTTTTCCCGGGCTTCCAGATGGACGCTCGGCGAGTGACGCTGGTCCCCCCACTGGCGCGAGCCCTGGCCGGGCGGTGCTGGCTGGCGTGCGAGCTGCTCGAGACGATCCCGTTACTCAGGACCCATGAACTGGCGGTGCTCACAAAGCCATGAGCCTCTCGATCTCCCGGGCGACCCGATGATCGCCGAGCGGCTCGCGCTGGATGGCGGCCAGCCTGTACGAGCCGATTGGCTGCCCTTTCATCGGCCCACGATCGAGGACGACGACGTATCCGAAGTTGTCGAGACGCTGCGCAGCGGGTGGCTGACGACTGGTCCGCGCTGCAAGCGGTTCGAAGAGGAGGTATGCAGCTACCTGGGCACCAAGCACGCCCTGGCTCTCAACTCGGGCACGGCCGCGCTGCATCTGGCGCTCGAGGCGATCGGGTTGGAGCCCGGCGACGAGGTCATCATTCCGACCTATACGTTCGCGGCGACCGGCGAGGCGGTGCTCTACTTCGACGCCCGGCCGGTTCTCGTGGACGTGGACCAGCGGACCTTGAATCTCGATCCACACGCGGTCGCGGCCGCCGTCACTGAGCGAACGCGCGCTATTGTCTCGGTCGACATCGGCGGACTGCCGTGCGACTACGACCCGCTGGTAGGTCTGGCTCGGGAGGGCGGCCTGGCTTTGATCGACGACGCCGCACACGCGATTCCGGCCCGCTACCACGGACGCATGATTGGGACGATCGCCGATCTGACCGCGCTCAGCTTTTACGCCACCAAGCCTCTGTCGACGGGCGAGGGCGGCATGCTGCTGACCGACAACCCCGACTACGCCGAGCGCGCCGCGATCATGAGCCTGCATGGCATCAGCCACGACGCCTGGAAGCGCTACACGGCCGAGGGAAACTGGTACTACGAGATCGTCGCACCCGGATTCAAGTACAACATGACCGACGTCGCCGCCGCCCTGGGCCTGCGCCAGCTCGCGAAGCAGGACCGCCTGCTGGCTGCTCGAATGGCGATCGCGGCTCGCTACGACGCGGCTTTCGCCGCCGCGCCGGAGCTAGAGGTCCCGTTCGTGCCGGACGGGATAGAGACGTCCTGGCACCTGTACGTCCTGCGGCTGAATCTGGACCGTCTCGCCACCGACCGCGCCCAGATCGCCAGGGCGCTGGCCGCTGAGAACATCGGCGTCAGCGTCCACTTTATCCCGCTGCACTGCCACCCCTGGTATCGGGAACGCTACGGGTTCACGCCCGAGTCGTTTCCAACCGCGTTCCACGAGTACCAGCGGGTCCTGTCACTGCCGATCTTCCCCGCCATGACTGACGGCGATGTCGACGACGTCATCGCGGCCGTCGGAAAAGTGATCCGGCACTACCGCCGGTCGTAGGTGGTGGGCGGCAGGTGACCAAGCGCCTGCTCGACGCGGTGCTGGCCGCGCTGGGACTGGCCGTTCTGGCGCCAGCACTGGCGGCGATCGCGGCCGCGATCCGGCTCGACTCGCCAGGCCCGGTCGTCTACGCGGCCCAACGGGTCGGGCGGAGCGGCCGCGAGTTCCCAATGTATAAATTCCGGACGATGCGGATCGACCAGTCGGGCCGGGGCCCGCGGATCACGCCTCGAGGCGACCGGCGCATCACCCGCGTCGGCCGCGTCTTGCGCCGCACCAAGCTCGACGAGCTGCCACAGCTCTGGAACGTCCTACGGGGCGATATGAGCCTGGTCGGCCCGCGCCCGGAAGACCCGCACTACGTCGCGCTTTACAGCCCGGACCAGCGACGCGTCCTGCAGGCGCGGCCTGGCATCACCAGCCTGGCGTCGGTCCGATTTCGAGACGAGGAGCGGCTGCTGGTCGGCTCGGACTGGGAGCGGACCTACGTGAACCAGGTCATGCCCGCCAAACTGGCGATCGACCTGGATTATGTCGACCACTGGTCGCTTTGGCTGGACGCCCGCGTCCTCTGGGCGACGGCAAAGTCGCTGGTGCGAGGAATGAGGAATGAGGAATGAGGAATGAGGAATGAGGAATGAGGAATGAGAGGAATCCCTTCCTCCTGGGTGCGCGCTAGCGGGTTACGCGGACTGTCGCTGCCCGCGCACGCGTTCTCCGCGCTCATTCCTCATGCCTCAGTTCTCATTACTCGCCTCGAGCCCTGGGTCGTCGTACCGTGTGCGCTCGTCCTGCTGCTGTATCCGAACCCACTCATCGTCCCGGCCGCGATCATCGGACTACTGCCCAGCGCCGTGCGCTGGCTGGCTACTGGGCGGCCATGGCCTCGAAGCGCGTTCGACGTCCCCCTGGCCCTGTTCGTCGGCGGGGCCCTGCTTGGCGCGACCGCTGGGCTGAGTCGCGACGGCACCGGCCTACGCCTTTGCGGGCTGTTGGCGGGCCTCATGCTGTACGCCGCCATGCTGGAACATGCCACGACTCCGGACCGTCTCCGTGCGCTCGTCGTCGGGGGCCTCGCCTCGGCCGTGCTCACCACGATCGCCTTGCTCGTTTTGGTGCACCCGTTTTTGCGGCTCGACCGCCTCGGGCCACTCGGCCCCCTGGTCACCTCCCTCGACCCATGGGGCGCCGCGCTTCGGATAGCCAACGACGAGGTGATCCTCCAGCGGTACCGCTTTCGGGCTTCAGGCGTTGGCGCGCTTGCCGATATCGGCCTGGCGCTGGTATTCGGGGCGATGATCGGCATCCGCTCGTGGACGAGGCGTGCAGGCCTGCTCGTGCCAGGACTTCTGTTTGCCACCGCTCTGCTCGTCTCGGACAACCGCGGCTCGATCGTCGCCGGGGCCCTGACCATCGGCACGCTCGTGACCTTCTGGCGGCCGCGACTGCTGCCGCTGATCCCGGGCGGCGGGCTGGCGGCGCTTGTGCTGCTGGCCACGGGGCTGGTCGAACGAGGCCTGAACCTGAGGACCATCAGCCAGCGCTTCTGGTTCTGGGAGAACAGCCTCTACCTGGCACAGGAGCTTCCGCTAACCGGGGCCGGTCTCGGCACACAGTCCGTCCAGCTCACCTACAAGGCCTATTTCCAGCCCTTCTATCCACCCTTTAGCCACGCCCACAATATCTATCTGCAAAGCCTGCTCGAACAGGGGATGTTCGGTCTGCTGGGGCTGTCTGGCCTCGCTCTGGCGACTCTCTGGGTAGGCTGGCAAGCATGCCGCGGCGGCGACAACTGGTCTCGCGGGGCCGGCTTCGCCGGGCTGGGAATCGGACTCGCCCTGTTCACCACTGGCCTGACCGAGATCGCCGCGCTCTCAACCGTCGGCGGCATGCTGATGCTGGTCGGGCTGGGAATGGTGAGCGCGGCGGCGAACCGAGGACCGAGGACTGAGGACCGAGTACTGAGCACAAGCGCGCTTCGCGGGACTGAGGACCGAGGACTGAGGGTGAGTCCTCAGTCCTCAGTCCTCAGTCCTCAGTCCTGGTCGAAACGCGGTCGGCTGGCGGCCGTGGCGGTCGTCCTGGCGGTCCTGCTCGCGCTTCAGCTGATCGCCGGCCTGGTGACTCGGACGGCCAGCGCGGTGGTCCTGAATTTCGGGACTGTCGAGCTCAACCGCGCGACCATCTCCGAAGATACGTCGCGGGCAGAGCGGGGCAGTTATCTGGACCAGGCCGTCTGGCTGCTGCGCGCGGCGGCTGACCTGGACGACTCTAACCCGGCCGCGCCACGCAACCTGGCCCTGGCGCTGGCCGCGCAGGACGATGGCCGCCGCGCTCGCCTGGCCGCCGACCGCGCTCGCGCCGCGACATCGCCCGCGGACCCCCGCGGCCAGTTCCAGCTCGGACGGGCCTACATCGCGGCTGGGGCCTGGGCCGATGCCATCAAGGCCTGGCAGACGGCCGTGGCCGGCCCCCAGCTGCTTCAGCTCGGCGGACGGTTGTTCAGGCTGCACAACTGGGACCAGGCAATCGCCGCTTACACGGCCGCGGCGATCATCGAGCCTGACAGCAACAGCTCATACGAAGGCATCGCGCGCGCGGCGCGGGAGCGCAGCGACGCTCCCGACCAGGTCGCGGCCCAGTTTGCTCCGCTCATCGCGCGCGGCGGCTGGAACGAGTTCAACGCCCGCGTCCAGATCGCGCGGGTCAACCGCGAGGCCGGCCGGCCGCTGTATGCCCTCGACTCAATTCGCCTGGCGGGCGTGGACCGGACCTCGCCCGAGTTCGACATGGAGCAAGGGCTCGCGCTGGCACAGCTGGGGCACTCTGACCGCGCCGAGCCATTTCTCGAGTACGCTACGCTGGCCCTGCCTGACGAGACGGACTCGTTCTACTGGCTCGGCTTCGTCCAGCTCAGACTCGGCAAGGCGGAGGCAGCTATAGCGACCGAGCAAGCCGGGCTGGCCAAGCTCGAGCCCACGAAGTTGGCCCAGCGCGGCCCATTCATGGCCGTAATCGGTGACGGCCTGATGGCGCTGCGGCGGCCGGCGGAGGCCCTGGTGGCGTACCAGGAGGGGGCCGCGGCGACGCCGGGCAACCGCCATCTGCTCGACGGCGCGGCTCGCGCGGAGGCGTCTCTCTCGGCGGCGCCCATCAACCTGCTGGCCAACCCGGGCTTCGAATGGGACGGCGAGTGGCAGGTGGTCCCGGAGAGCGACCCGTCCAGCGTCAGCACCTGGTCGAGCGAGCATCCAGCGATCGGCGAGCGTTGTGCTGAAGTGGCGGCCGGACTCAGGGGCGGGCGCTTCATCACCCAGGAGGTCCGAACGCTCCAGGCCGGGCTAACCTATCGGCTGACAGCTCGCGCCCGAACGGCCGGCCTGGCGCGCGGCATCGCGACGGCCAGGATCGCCGAGCACGGCAGGCTGCCGATCGTCCATGCCCACGCCGAAACGAACAGCGTCGAGTGGAGCACCCTGGAGCTTACATTCCGCGCTCCAGATCGGCCGATCTACGTGGATCTGGGATTCCCGGACGACGCGGACTCTGGCGCGATGGCCTGGTTCGACGAGGTCACTCTGGTCCCGCTCGAGGGCGGACGGTGAGGTCGCGGCGGGCGATCCGCCAGACGATTCGCCAGAAACGCAGCAGATGCCAGGCGGTGATGGGCGCCGCCAGTTCGCTCGACCAGAGGTGCACGTCGCGCACGAGGCTGCGTCCCCAGACTAGCCCGAGGCGCTGATCGAGGGCGACTCCGGTCAGCAGGATCGAGCCATAGACAAGGGGCAGGGCCCAGGCTGCCACTTTCTCCAAAACCAGTCGCGCGGGGCCGAATCGGCGCGGGAACCAGTTCCGCAACAGCCACCAGACCAGCCCTATCTTGGCGCCGACCAGCCCGAGCAACACGTAGCCAGCCTGGACGTGCAGGTCGGTAACCCTCGGCACGTCCAGCAGCCAGCCGATGGGTGCGGCGCTCGGCCATGCGTCAGGAATGGCCTCGAGCAAGGCAGCCGCGAGCCAAGCCCGTCGATGCCCGGCCACCCACAGCAGCCAGCCGCTAATACTTTCGAGTCCGATGGCGACCAGGATGGCGATCCCGACATAGCTGGTCCAGCGGCGGCGCCACAACCGCTGGCGCCTGCCCGAACCAGTCCTGGGGGAGCTTGCCGCGAGCACAGCCAATAGTAGGGTCGCATGGTATCGGAGAACGAGAAGGACGCCGGTGCGCGACCCTTCAGGCCATCCCAGGTCGTTGTCTTCGATGGGGAGAATGGGCAACTAGTGACCACAAACGGAGTCGTGCCAGCGCTAGACAGTCCCGCCGAGCCGTCTTTCTGGCCGGGGCCGCCCGAGACGATCGAGGAGAGCGGCCTGCTGTTGCCATTCGTCGAGGACCATCTGGTCCGCCTGCTGTACTTCGGCCAACAGATGACCGGCGCACAGCTCGCCGCCGCCTGCGGCCTGCCCTACGCGACGATGGCCTCTGTCCTGCACGGCCTCAGCCGCGACCACCTGGTGGAGGTGGTGGGCCAGGATTCGATGCTCGACTCGGGCTATCGCTACGCGCTGGCCCCCAAGGGACGCGTGAGAGCGGACGAGGCCCTTCACCGGACGTGGTATCACGGCCCGCTGCCCGTACCGCTGAACCAGTACGTGGCGGCCATCAAGGCCCAGTCAGTCGCCGGCCTCACCATTCGGCGCGACGCGCTCCGCGACGCTTTCTCCGACCTGGTGATCAGCGAGGAGTTCCTGGATCGGATCGGGCCGGCGGTGAACGCGGCCACCTCGATCTTCCTGTACGGCGCGCCGGGCAACGGCAAGACGGTCATCGCCGAGCGAATCACCAGGGTGATCAGCGGCACGATCTTCCTGCCCCACGCGGTGGAGGTCGACGGCTCGATCATCATGCTTTACGACGAGCTCAATCACAAGCTCGTCGACAAGCCGCCGGCGCAGCGCCACGATGGGCGCTGGATGAGGGTGAGGCGGCCAGTAGTCGTGGCGGGCGGCGAGCTCACGCTGGCCTCGCTAGACCTGATCTGGAACGAGGTCGGCAGGTTCTACGAAGCGGCGCTCCAGATGAAGGCGAACGGGGGCATCTTCCTCATCGACGACTTCGGTCGCCAGCTCGTGCGGCCCGCCGATCTGCTGAACCGCTGGATCGTCCCACTCGAGCGACGGATCGACTACCTGACCCTTCAAACCGGCAAGAAGCTGGAGCTGCCGTTTGACCAGCTTCTGATCATCTCGACCAACCTGAATCCAGCCGAGCTCGCCGACGAGGCGTTTCAGCGCCGCATCCGCTTCCGAGTGGTGGTGGACGATCCGGACGAGGCCCAGTTCACCGAGGTCTTCAAGGATGTCTGCGCTGCTCGGAAGGTCCGGTTCGACCCCGCCGCGCTGGAGTGGCTGCTGGCAACCTGGTGGCGGCCCCACAACCGCCCGATGCGGATGGTCCAGCCGCGCGACCTGGTCAACCAACTCGTCGCGATTGCCCAGTACCTCGGCCGCGAGCCGATCATGGAACCTGAGCTGCTGGACCGCGCCTGCCGCAGCTACTTCCTGACCGTCCGGGATCCAGTGGGCAGCAGGTAGTCGGCAGTCGGCAGTGGGCAGTGGGCAGTGGGCCGTAGGCAGTAGACAGTGGGCAGTAGGCGGCTCCCGACACCCTGCCTCGTCTACTCCGCGAAATCGAAGCGCTCGCCCAGGCCACGCTCGAGGGCCCGCTCGTAGACCAGCTGGCCGACGGCGGCGTCTTGGAAGGCAGCCCCGACCGATTCGAAGATCGTTATCTCGGCGTCAGACGTGCGGCCCGGTTTGGCGCCATTGACGATCTCGCCAAGCTCCGCCGCCAGGTGCTCGCGTGTGATCTGGCCAGCCTTGAGTGGGATCAGCAGATCGCCGGCCTCGGCCAGGGCTCCCGCGTACGTATCGACGACCACTCGGGCACGCGCAACCAGGTCCGGGTCGAGCTCGCGAGTGGTGGCCGTGAACGACCCGACGGCGTTGATGTGCGCGCCCGGCTGGACGGCCGAGCCTGGAAAGATCGGAGTAGCCGAGGTCGTGGCAGTCACGATCAGGTCTGACTCGGCCGCGACGTGCTCGGCCGAGTCGCCCGCGTCGAGGTCGACCGGCAGGGCGCGCCGCATGCGGCGCATGAAGCTCTCCATGCGAGCATGGTCAACGTCCCAGACCAGCGCTTCGTCGACGCGGCGGACCTCGAGCATGGCGCGGAGGTGGAATTCGGCCTGGATGCCGACTCCGAAGACCCCCAGCACGTGGCACTCGCGCCGAGCGAGGAGATCGGTCGCCACGGCCGACGAGGCGGCGGTTCGGACGGCGGTCAGCTCCGCCGCGTCCATGACCGCCAACGGGGCGCCGGTCTCGAAATCGGAGAGCACGTAGAGGGCCTGGACGGTCGGCAGGCGGCGCGCCACGTTGCCGGCGACGTGGGTCAGCACCTTGGTGCCCAGGATGCCGGAATCGAGCAAGCCGCACGGCATGGCCAGCAGCATTCGGGCAGGATGGTCCAGCAGGACCGAGCTGCGGAGCGGCATCCTGGCCCGCCCGCGCGAATACTCGCCGAACGCCTGGCGGACCACCTCGATCGCCGACGGCAGCTGGAGCAGCCGTCGAACCTGACCACGGCTCAGGAAGAGTGTCACGGCGAGCCGTCGAGCCTGGCGATCTCTTCGGCCAGCGCGAGCAGACGGCGCGACCGCTCGGCCATCGGCACGTCGATCAGCTTGCCTTCGAGCTGAATGGCGCCCGATCCGCGTGAGACCGCGTCTTCATACGCCTGGACTACCCGCCGGGCATGCTCCAATTCGTCAGCGGAGGGCGTGAAGACCTCGTTGATGGCAGGCACCTGGCTGGGATGGATGGCCTGCTTGCCGGTGTAGCCTAACTGGCGTGCCTCACGGGTCTCGCGCAGCAGGCCGGCCTGGTCGGCGATATCGCTCCAGGGCGTATCGATCGCCAGCACGCTGGCGGCGCGGGCCGCCAGAGCAACCGCGGCCCGCGGGTAGCGCGTCTCGATCCCTTCCGGGCTACGCTGGACGCCGAGGTCGAGCGAGAAGTCCTCGGAGCCGAAGGCGACCGCCAGGACTCGGGGGGCGGCGGCGGCCAGCTCCTGCGCCCCGAGGACACCCTTGACCGTCTCGAGCATCGGCACCAGTCGCACGGAGCCCAGCTCGAGGCCAATCCGCACCTCGGCCTGCGCCAGCGCCATGTTCGCCTCGCGCAGCTGGTCGGCGCTTTCGACCTTGGGCAGAAAGATGCCCGCCAGGCCCGGCGCCACGACGCCCCGCACGTCGTCGCGGAAGAATGGCGTGCCGACCGGGTTGACGCGTGCGAAGACGGTCAGCCCGGCCAGCAGCGGCCCGCCGAGACGCTGGCGAATCGTCTCTCGCGCGAGCGACTTCTCGGGCGGCGAGACCGCGTCCTCGAGGTCGAGGATGACGGCATCTGGCCGCAGCTCGAGCATCTTCTCGTAGAAGCGAGCGCGGTGCCCGGGTGCGAACAGCAGGGATCGCAGGAGCATGGGGGCCATTATGAGTGCGCGGCGTAGCGGGCAGCCAGCCAGGGCCGGCCGCCACCCTTTGGTATAATTGCGGGCTGGCGCGTGCGGCGCGACGGCGGGGTAGCTCAGCGGTAGAGCAGGGGACTCATAAGCCCTTGGCCGTGGGTTCGAATCCCTCCCCCGCCACCCACCAGATAGAGAATCCGGAGTCCTTTGGCTCTCGATCTACTCTGACCACGGGCTCCGGAGTCCCTTGGTTCCGTCGATGCCCCTTGTCCTCCTGGAACGAGCTTCCCTTGTTCGGCCGGGACAAGAACAAATCGCTCCGCTGACCAAGGGGGGTTTTGAACTGAGTCATCCCGCGAGGTCGGCGCCCTCATACAGCTCAGCCACCGTCACAAGGCTCACGGCAACACCGCGTGAGGACAGGCGGCGAACGGTCGCCGCAGCGTTCCGCCTACCGGCGAGAGCATCGATCACCCAATCCGCGTCGAGCAGATAGGGCATTACGGCCGGTTAGCGGTCGCGAGCCCTCGTCGCGGGCACGGTAAAGCTCGGCAATCATGGCGTCGGCGTCGCGATCTGCCCAGAACCCGGCGTACTTGTCGATCGTGTCGCGGACATTGGCTGGCTCGTAGCCGGCCCAGATCTCTTCCGGTTCTTTCTCCATACGGTCGAGGCGGTAGCGCTCGCCGTTCGTCTCGAACACCACTGGTCGCTCACCGGCCTCTTTGAGCAGGTTCGCCAACTCGCTGCCAGGGGCGCCTTCGATCTTCTTCGGCCGTCTAGCCATGGTCTGTCACCTCCCTTCAGAAGGGGTGACACCATTATCCCACAGGGCACCGGGCGGGCTTGGCGATTGGGGCGTCCTGGTGGGCCGTTTGGGCGGTTGACAAGGCTTCAAGAAATCAGACAAGGGAGGGCGAAGGCAAAGCTTGGCCTTTGCTTCGGATCGTGGAACAGGTTTTGAAACGGGGAATGGCCGTCACCGGAGGCCGTAGCATAGCGAAGGACCCCGAGCGTTCGAGCGCGACGGTGCTCACGCGAGCGGCTGACGTCCAGGGGGCGAAGCCCCAGGTTCATGCACGACCGAGCGAAGCGACGTGGTGCATTCCGCGTTTTCAGGGGCCCCACGATGGCGAGGCCGCAGGCCGAAGCCCTGGTGGGGATGAGTTCTATTGCCTCAGCGAGGCGCTGCTGGGTTTAGGCCGCGATTTACCGAGTGATTGATGCGTGGGCGCGCACTACGACGGGCTCGCTCTGGCGGACCGTTACCTCAAGGGCGAACCCTTGTCCAAGGGCCCGCACGTAGCGGCGCAGAGTGTTGAGGGTGTACGCGTCGTAGCCGCGCTTCTCAATGCGCGCCACCTGAGCCTGGGAGACGCCCAAGCGCTTGGCCAGCTCTGCCTGCGTTAATCCCGCGGCCTGGCGCGCTTCCACCAGCTGCAGCCAGAGGTCGCTCTTGGCCGCCTCCTCCTCGTAAATGGCCTGATGCGTAGGGTCCTTGCGCAGTTCCTCGCGCCACTCTCGGTAGCTCCGCTGCCCTTCTCGGGATGCATCACGTTTTCGTTCCATAGCGCTCCTCACCTCCTTTCTCGCTCGAGGAAGTCCTCCAGTCGCCGCAGCGCGGTCTCGATCTCAGCGCCGGGTGTCCTTTGGGTCTTCTTCTGGAATCCGTGCAGAAACAGGATACGCCGCTCGCTGAGAAAGCAGTAGAACAGGCGGTAGATATTCGTCCTGCTCCGACCACTCACCCTCCGCCATTATACGTATTTTCGTATGTCATGAGGGGCTCGTCAAGAGGACAAATGGCGATCGCTGGTTTGCGCGGCGAGAAAGCGCACCTACACAGCGGAGTCCCCGGTCTTGGCCGGGACTCCGCGAGCCTATATCGGCAGTTCAGGGGACCTTCCGTCGTTCCTCTTCTCGATACGATGCTACGCTTCGGGCCACACAGCCAGGAAGCTGAACCCCATTCAGGCGTGCGCGGTGGCTTACTCTCCCAAGGTTGACCGGTCTACTGACCAAAGGACTGCGACCAGGGGATTGTCGGGGGAAACCGGGCCGTGCCGACCAAGAGACTGGCTCAAAACCCCCAAATCCTTTGGTCGGATGACCAAGGGCCTCATAAGCCCTTGGCCGTGGGTTCGAATCCCTCCCCCGCCACCGACCAGATAGAGAATCCGGAGTCCCGTGGCTCTCGATCTTTGCTTTCGGGGGACCCGGAGCCGCTTGGGTTCTGATCCGCCCTCGTCCTCTCGCCGCTCATGAGACGCGAGGGAGTGGGCGTCGCGTCTGGCCCCTGCAGTAGTCGCAGTGGCCACCCGTCGCTCGGTCCGTGGCCAAAAAAGTTTGACACCGGGCGCAGAGTGGCTATGATAGCGACCAGGTTTACGCCCTGGAGCAGGGATGCGAGCGCTGGGCTCGGATCCGGGCGGCGCTGGGCCGCCGGCCGGGGCGGATAGGGTTCCGACTTGAGCCACCGGGAGGTGCGTGATGGGGTCGAATGACCAGGGGAATGAGCACGAGGCGAGCGTGAGCCAGCCAGAGACGACGCCGACAGTCGGCCGGATGGGCCGCCGCGCATTCCTGCGCACGGCCGCGCTCGGTTCAGCCGCCCTTGGG
>Ga0137373_10001686_pt1 | contig 24053 bp, 16 predicted proteins | sample SagtaG_5_FD_104912 | JGI IMG/M metagenome (GOLD analysis project Ga0137373, IMG submission 104912) | Vadose zone soil microbial communities from Sagehorn Ranch, Mendocino, California, USA - Sage1_R_80_16 metaG | ecosystem: Environmental > Terrestrial > Soil > Vadose zone | place: USA... | reverse complement strand
ACTGGTTACTGTCTCCTGCCCCCTGCCTCCTGCCTCCTGCCCCCTGCCCCCGCCCCTCAATCCTCCGCGAAGAGATATTCGAGATCGGTTTGCGATAGGCTCTTGGCGAAACCTTCTTCGCCGAGCACATCGGCGATGGCTTGGGCTTTGCGCTGCTGGAGTTCCCAAATCTTTTCCTCGACCGTGCCCGGGGCGATCAGGCGGTAGGCGTTGACCGTGCGGGTTTGTCCGATGCGGTGCGAGCGGTCGATGGCCTGCGCTTCCACCGCGGGGTTCCACCACGGATCGTAGAGGACGACGTAGCTGGCGTTGGTCAGGTTGAGACCCGTGCCGGCGGCGCGCAGGCTGAGCAGGAACACGGCGGCGTTGCCGTCTTCCTGGAAGTTCTGCACGACCGCCTGGCGTTCCTTGGTTTCGCCGGTGAGAATATGGGTGGCGATTTGGCGCGTCTTGCATTCGTTTTCCAGGAGGCGAAGCATCTGCACGAATTGCGAAAAGATCAGCACCTTCTGGCCTTCCTGGAGCAACGGCTCGAGCAATTCGAAGAGCGTGTCGGTCTTGCCGGAGAGGGAGTCGTTGCCGACGAGTTGCGGGTGACAGCAGATCTGGCGCAGCCGGGTGAGGGCGGCGAGCACGTGGATCTTGCTTTTCGCCAGGCCCCGCTCGGCGACGGTTTGCAGGACTTGCTCGCGGCTGCGCCGCAGTTCGGCGAGGTAGAGTTTGCGCTGGGCCTCGCCGAGTTCACAGTCGCGCCGGACTTCGATGCGGTCGGGGAGATCTTTGGCCACTTGCTGTTTGAGGCGGCGGAGCATGAGCGGGCGCAGTTTGGCGGAGAGACGGCGGCGGGCGATGCGCTGGGCGTCGACCGCGTCGGGGCCTTCGGTGCGGGGCTCGTAGGTCTGGGTGAAATGTTCCTGGGTCCCGAGGTAACCGGGCTGGATGAAATCGGTGATGCTCCAGAGATCCAGCAGCCGGTTTTCCAGAGGCGTGCCGGTGAGGGCGAGGCGCTGGTCGGCTTTGAGCTGTTTGACCGACTGGGTGACCTGGGCGGTGGGATTCTTGATGAACTGGGCTTCGTCGAGAATCGCGGCGCTGAAGGGGAATTTTTGAAGTTCCTCGAGGTCGCGGCGGAGCAGGGCGTAATTGGTGACGATGAGGTCGTGCTGGGGAATCTGTTTGCGCAGATTGTGCCGCGCGGCGCCGCTTTGGAGGACGAGCACGTTGAGGTGCGGGGTGAAGCGTTCGGCTTCGCGCCGCCAGTTATGCAGCACGGAAGCCGGGCAGATGACGAGCGCGGGTTTGTGCCGCTTGCCGTTGCGCTCCTTGAGCCAGGCGAGCCAGGAAAGAGTTTGCAGCGTCTTGCCCAGCCCCATGTCGTCGGCCAGGATCCCGCCCAGTTTCATTTCGGTGAGGTGACAGAGGAAATCGAACCCGTCCTTTTGGTACGGGCGCAACTCCGCCCGGATGTTCTGGGGCAGTTCAAGATTGGGAATGCCTTCGAAGTTGGCCAGCTTCATCCGGAGGGCCTTGGCCTCGGGACTATCGGTGAAGCGCTTGAGGCCGACCTCGTCGAGGTGGGCGGCCTGTTCGAGCCCGATCTTTTGCGGGATGGCGCTCAGTTCGTCCACGCCGAGATCCGCCATGGCCTCGTGGGCGTTTTGCACGGCCTTGGTGTCGAGTTCCACCCAGCCGGCGTCGGGCAGTTTGACGAAGCGGCTGGTGGCGGCGGCCAGGCGCTGCAGGTCGGCGGGGGTGAGTTTGAGGCCCTCCTGTTCCCACTCGGCGGAGACACTGAACCAATCGATGCCGCTGCCCTTGACGACGAGCATGGGCCGGAGCTGGTGCGGGGTGAGGAAGAGGCGGTGGAAGGCGGCACTGCCCAGGTACTCGGCCTGCTCCGGTTTGTCGGGCCAGGCCCGGGCCAGGACGGTGAGGAAGTTCTCGTTGGCATCGCCGATCCAGATCCCGGCTTCCGGAGTGAACCAGTCGAGCAGGCGCAGCCAATGCACCGCCGCATCCAGGCGCGGATCCTCCAGCACCTCGGGCTTGTCGGTCTGCGGGCCGGTTGGTTGATCGAGTCTCCATTCCTGGCCGGTCCAGTGCCAGACGCTTTGATCGCGCTCGCTGCGTGCCAGGAGGCGGAGGCGAACGGTGTCTTCATTCAGTTCAAAGACAAACTGCGGGATGGCCGGGTGCGTCACGCAGAGCTGTTCCCAGTCGACGCCGTGGTTGGTGTGAGTTCGCCGCAGTTGGGTCCGCAGACGATGGCTCAATTTCCGGACGGGGATGGACGGGGTCTCCGCCCAGTACTCGAGCAAGGAGGGCGGGGGCACGTTGCGCAGGAGGTAAAAGGAGTGGTCGATCAGCGCCAGCGAGGGGCGGCCCGCGAAGAATTTCGTTTGGTTCAGCGGATGGGTCGCGCCATCGGGCAGGGTGACCCGATGGGTGAAGGCAAGTTCCTTGTCGCCGTTTTCCAGGTGCGGCGTGAGGGAGATGATCTGGCCGTGGAACTGGAGTGAACCGGTGTTGAATTCCAGCCGGCGGGTGAGTCCCCAGCGGGCGAGCCACTGCAACAGGTCGAGACCGGAAAGCGTGAGCGAATCCCGGTCGGCGGCGCCTTCGGCGAAGCTCTCGGCCAGCCACTGGATGAATTCCCAGTCCTGCGGTGAAAACAGCTCCTGCTCGTGAGTGGCGCGCGTGGTCAGTTCGATGATCTCGGAGACCGGCCGGATCTTTTCGCCGGTGCGCGGGCGAAAGAGGCTGAGTCGAACGTGGAGCGCGTGCAGGGCCGGATGATCCGCGGAAGGCTGGAGGGAGCAGAGCACGTGCACGGCGGCACGGGGCCCGTCGAGATGGGCCGGGGCGGGGGGAAAGAGCCAGTGTTCCAGTTCCTGAAGTTTCTGTTGTTCCAGTTCGGCCTGCTCCAGTTCGGCGAAGCGGGCGATGTTGGCATGGGGCGCCAGTTCGGTGGGGAGCGGGCGATTGGCGCGCAGAAAGAGGATGGCGACCTCCTCGAGGCGGGCCTTGCCCTGGGCGGCCATGAGGCGCGGCCACCAGTCCTGGCCGCCGAAGTCCTTTCGCGACAGCGAAAGTTTTTCGAAATAATCCTCCAGCAGCAGCCAGGCCCGTTGGGAATCGGCGCAGTTGGAAAAGATTCTCAGGATCTCCTCGCGTTCGGCCACGCGGGTTTTGGAGTCCGAAAGTTCCCGGCGCAGCTCCGCCAGGGCCCCATAGGTCTTGGAAAGGACGGTATGGTGTGCGTCGTATTTCGTGGTTCCCCCGGCAAGTCGCGCCGAACGTCCATTTTTCCTCGCGAGTTTTGACATGATCAAAAGTGCATTGAGATAGCGGCCTTCTATCTCGACACAGAAAGGCAATGCGGGTCAATCAGAAATCCGAACAACCTTGCCTTGGCAGGCTTGACGCCTAAGATGCGTGACACGCTGGCGGGCTGGAAGCGCGTTGGCGGGCCGATGGTTGAACTATGATCCGCTCATTTGCTTTCACCACGCAGGGCAAGCTGCACAGCAAGGACATTGAGGCGTTCCTCATGCCTACCCTGTTGGCGGACACCAATCTTTTTCTCTGGCTCGACCTGGAGAAACCGACCGCGGAAGAGACCAAGCTTGTGCTCGAGGACATCTTTCATTTCCATCCGCTCTCCATCGAGGACTGCATCTCGATCAGCCCGTCCCCGAAGGTCGAGCAATATGTGCCCAAGGAGGAGGACCGGTTCCCCACCTACCTGTTCATAGTCATCCACGCGGTCGATTACAGCCGCAAGGACGGCGTCTTCGCCACGAGCGAGCTGAATTTTTTCCTGGGCAAGAATTTTCTCGTGACCTTTCACGAAATGCCGTTGCGCAGCGTGCAGGCGACCGAAGAGCGTTGTCTGAAAGGCACGGGGCACCTGGCGCGCGCGCCCGACCGGGTGGCGCACACGCTGCTGGATGGGATTGTGGAGAACTACAAGCCGGCCCTGGAGGAGTTGTCCTTTGAGATTGGGGAGCTGGAGCAAAGCGTGGTGGAGAGTCCTTCGCCGAAGTTGCTCAACCGGATCATCCAAATCAAAAAGGAGGTGCTGCACCTGCGCCAGATCATCGGGCCGCAGCGGGAGGTGCTGGCCCGTTTCGCCAACGGCGAGTTCAAACTCATCCGCCCCCACCTGGTGCCGTATTACCGGAATGTCTATGACGCGCTGTTTCATATCGCCGAGTTGAGCCAGAGCTACACCGATTCGCTGACCGGCTTGCTCCACGTTTATCTGAATATGTCCTCGAATCAGACCGGCGAAGTGGTGAAGCTGCTGACCATGATCACGATCATCACCACGCCGCTGATGATTGTGGGCACCTGGTATGGCATGAATTTCAAAAACATGCCGGAACTGGAGATGCCCTACGGCTACGAACTGGCCATCGGCCTGATGGTCGGTTCCACCGCTCTGACCTGGTGGTGGTTCAAGAAAAAGAAGTGGTTTTGACGCGCCATGCCCGCTGCCAAATCCAGCTTCCTCGACAAGGTCCTCGGCCGCATTGGGCGGCTGGACAAGGAGGGCCTGCAAACCATCGTGCAACGGCTGGCGCGCGAACGGTCCTTCCTGGAGACCCTGTTCAACACCATCGAGGACGGCGTGCTGGTCGCGGATGAAACCGGCCGGATCCTTTATTTCAACCAGGCGGTCACCCGCCTGCTCGGCCTGCAGTCCGCCAAGGCGGAGGGCCAGCACGTGAACCGCTTCCTCCCGGAGCTCGACTGGGCGAAACTGGCCGGGTTCGACAAAACCGGCGGGCTGCGCATCACGCGCCACGAACTCGAAGTCGCTTTTCCCCGGCCGCGATTCATCAGCCTTTACGCCGCGCCGCTGGATGGCGAAGCCGTCGGCAGTTCCGGCGTGGCCATGATCCTGCACGACGCCACTGAAGCGCGTCAGAAAGCGCACGACGCCATCGAGAGCGAACGCATCCAGGCGCTGACCCTGCTCGCCGCCAGCGTCGCCCACGAAATCGGCAATCCCCTCAACGCCCTCCACATCCATCTCCAACTCATGGAGCGGGAGTTGAAAAAGTTCAGGTCAATTTTTCAGAACGGACCAGCCGGCGCCCCGCCCGCCGGGCGCAAGAAGAGCCGGGCGGAACCGGCCAGCCGCGACGCCCTCGAGTTGGTGCAGAAGCTCGAAAAATACCTGTCCGTCGCCAAGGGGGAGATCGGCCGCCTGGATTACATCGTGACCCAATTCCTTCAGGCCATCCGCCCCTCGGCGCCGCAAATTCGGCCCGGTTCGCTCAACGAAGTGGTCAAGGAAACCCTCGAACTGCTTCGCCCGGAAATCGAAAACCGGGGGATTACCGTCAAGGAAAAGCTGGCGCAGCATCTGCCCGCCAGCCCGTTGGACCCGGCGCAGATCAAGCAGGCCCTGGTCAACCTGATGAAGAATGCCATCCAGGCGATGACCCAAGGCGGGGTGTTGAGCGTGCAGACCGCCCCCGGGGTGGATGGGGTGGTGGTGAGTGTGGGGGATACCGGCGGGGGTATTCCGCAAGAGCAGATCAACCGCATCTTCGAGCCGTTCTACACCACCAAGAAAAAGGGAAGCGGCCTGGGCTTGATGATCGTGCAACGCATCGTGCGGGATCACGGCGGGCGGATTGATCTCGAAAGCCACGTGGGAAAAGGCACCGTCTTCCGCATCTGGCTGCCGCTCTATGAGCGGCAGACGAAATTACTCGCGGCCCGGCATGATTGACGCAAGATGGCCAAACCAATGTTGCTCATTGTGGATGATGAAAAGCCGACGCGAGAAGGCTTGCGGGCGGCTTTGGAGGAGCGTTACGACGTCTACGTGGCGGAGGACGCCGCCGCCGGGATGAACCTTTTGGAGCAGGAACATGTTGACGTGTTGCTGACCGATTTCCGGTTGCCGAGTGAGGACGGCATGAAATTGATCGCCCGGGCCAAATCGCTCTCCCGGCCCCCGGTGTGCATCCTCATGACCGCCTATGGATCGGAAGAACTGGCGGTGCAGGCGATGAAAGGCGGGGCCGACGATTACCTGGCCAAGGGACGCCTGCAAATCGACGAACTGGAGTTGCGCATCGCCCGGGCGTTGCGCGGCCGGGCGCTGGAGCAGGAGAACACCGCGTTGCATCAGCAGTTGGATACGCGGTTCGGCCTGAAAAATATCATCGGCGAATCGGCCGCGATGCAGGACGTCTTCGAAAAAGTGCGCCAGGTGGCCGGAGCCCGCGCCGCCACCGTCCTCATCCTGGGCGAAAGCGGCACGGGCAAGGAACTGATCGCCAAAGCCATTCACCAGCTCAGTCCGAGGGCCAAGCAACCGATGGTGACGGTGCATTGCGCGGCGCTGTCGGTCACCTTGCTGGAGAGCGAATTGTTCGGACACGAGAAGGGGGCCTTCACCGGCGCGCATGAGCGGCGCATCGGGCGCTTCGAGGAAGCCAACGGCGGGACGCTGTTTCTCGACGAGATCGGCGAGATTGACGCCAACACGCAGGTCAAGCTGCTGCGTTTCCTGGGCGAGCGGACGTTCGAGCGGGTCGGATCCAACCGCACCCTCAGCTCCGACGTGCGCCTGATCACGGCCACCAACCGCAATCTGCTGGAGGCCGTCAAGGCGGGCACTTTTCGGGAGGACCTCTTTTTCCGCTTGAAGGTGGTGGACATCAAGCTGCCGGCCTTGCGCGAGCGACGAAGCGACATCCCGCTTCTCGCCAACGCGTTCGTCCGCGAGTTCGCCCGCGAGAACCAGAAGACCATCAAACAAATCATCCCGCAGGCCATGGAACTGCTCATGAACTATGCCTGGCCCGGAAACGTCCGCGAATTGCGCGCCGCCATCGAAGGGGCGGTCGTGCTCTGCCGCGGCCAGGAAATTGCCCCGGCCGATTTGCCGGAAAATATCCGCCGGGGCGACGACGCCAGCCTCGGCCCGGGCACGTCCGCCGGTTTCCCGCCGGCCCAGACGGTGCAGGAGGCGGAAAAGCAATTGATCATGCGCGCGCTCAAGGAAGCGGAGGGCAACCGCACGCTCGCGGCCAAGCGCATCGGGATGAGTCGGCGCACGCTGCATCGCAAGTTGCACGAATACCAGCTGGAGAACCTCTGAATTATGCCGCTGCAAGATCTGATTCACCAGGTCACCGAGGGCAGCGGCTCCCGCGTGCTGACCCTCCTCCTCGTCTTCTTTGGCATGGTGGGACTGGCGGTCTGGTACGACGTGGCCGCGTTCAGGAATCTGGCGACGATCGAGGGGATGGACGCGGCGCAACTGGCCCGGAATATTTCCGAAGGCGAAGGTTTCACGACGCAGTTCGTGCGGCCGCTCGGCCTTCACCTGCTCGAGGGGCACCGCGGGGAAGGCGGCGCCCTGCTCGCGAATCGGCAGCCGGACCTGGCGAACGCGCCGCTCTACCCGGCGTTGCTGGCCGGCGTGCTCAAGGTCATGCCGTTCCCTTACCCGGACACGCCTTCGATTCGGCAGTTTTCCGTCTATGTGCCCGACTTGTGGATCGCGATCTTCAACCAGCTGCTCTTCTTCCTCGCGGTGTGGATGGTTTTCCGGCTCGGCCGGCGGCTCTACGATGAGCCGGTCGCTTGGGTGTCGGCGGCGGTGTTGGCCGGGGCGGATTTGTTCTGGCGCTTCAGTGTTTCCGGCCTCTCGACCCTGTTGTTGATCGTCGTCTTTCTGGCGCTGGTCGAAGTGCTCTCGCGCCTGGAGCCGGAGCCGCGCGGCGGCCCGGCGCGCAGCGAGGCCTGGCTGACGCGCCAGGCGATGCTGGCGGGCGCGCTCGCCGGGGTCACCGGGCTGACGCGCTACAGCTTCGGCTGGATCATCGTCGCCGTCGTGGCTTTTCTCGCCACCGTGCCCACGCCGCGGCGGCCCGTCCTCATCGCCAGTTGCCTGGGCGCGTTTCTCGTCGTGCTGGCGCCCTGGGTGATGCGCAATTACAGCGTCAGCGGCACGCCCTTCGGCACGGCCGGCTATGCGCTCCTGGAGGAAACTTCCCTGTTTCCCGGGTTGGATCTGGAGCGGACGCTCCATCCGGACTTCAGCCTGATGACCGCCGCCGATCTCTGGCACAAGCTCGTCGTGGGCGTGCGCCAGATCATCGAGCAAGAACTCCCCCGGCTCGGCGGGAGTTGGGTCACCGCTTTTTTTCTGGCCGGATTGCTCGTGCCGTTTCGGAATCCCACGCTCTCGCGCCTGCGGTTCTTTCTCGTGGTGTCGCTCTTGGTGTTGACGGCCGCGCAGTCCCTGGGCCGGACCGGCCTGACGACGGAATCGGTCGAAGTGAATTCGGAGAACCTGCTGGTCGTGCTGGCGCCGATGGTATTCCTGTTCGGCGCCGGTTTTTTCTTCGTCTTGCTGGCTCCGCTGGGCGCGGGTTCGCCGGCGTTCCGATCCTTTGCTCCGGGAGCATTTGTTCTGCTGACCTGCCTGCCGTTGTTTTTTACTCTGGCGATGCCGGCGCGCACTGCGCTCGCCTATCCTCCTTACTTCCCTCCCTACATCCAGAAAAAGGCCCAGGCCCTCGAGCGGGAGGACCTGGTGATGGCCGATCTGCCGTGGGCCGTCGCCTGGTATGGGCACCGGCAGAGTGTCTGGCTGAGCCTGAAGTATCACGAAGATGTCCCGGCGAAATTTCGAAATGATTTCTCGGCGTTGAACAGCCAGGGCAAACCGATCCGCGCGCTCTATCTCTCGAGCCGGACGACGGCGAGCGTGAAAACGCAGGCGTTGGAGGACTGGGTGCGTCGGGAGGGGCGGGCGGAATCGTGGGAACCGTACGTGTCGGACTGGCAAAGTTTCGCGCTCCTGGGGGTGTATCTTTTTCGGGAAGTGCCCTCGGGGTTTCCCCTGAAGAGCGCGGCGCTCAACGATCTGCCGGAATTATTTCTGATGGATTCTGAACGTAAATCGGGAAAACCAATCAAAGGAGAGTAATCCGAAGCCCCCACGCGATGGAACGCGGAGAGGGACGAGCCATCTCCGCGCGGCGCGGCGCGGCGGGGGATTAACTGTTTGACAAGCCCAAGCGGCGTTCCTACAAACCGGGGCGGTTTGCCGGGCGGTCAATTTAGAATTTCTTGAAATCGAGTGCATTGAATATGAAGAGAGTCATGGCCTCAACTGCGGCGGTCGCGTTCGGCGCGGCTGGATTGCAAGGGGCCAACGTGACGGGCCTGACTCCCCAGGAGGCGAGCAAGTGGTGGAATGTGTCCGCTTCGTTGCGCGGATTTTATGACGATAACAACCTCTATGCCGAACATGGTGCGATCCCGAGCTTCGGCACGGAATTCCACCCCGGCTTTGCCGTCAACCTGCCCCTGGAGCGGACGGTCCTGAGCGCCTCCTACCGTTTCACGCTCGCTTATTACGAGGCCCGTCCGCGCAATAACGTCGACCAACAGCACGAGTTCGATGCCCAGTTGAACCACAAGTTTACTCCGCGCTACAGCGCCAATCTTATCGAGTCGTTTGTCTCCACCAGCGAACCGGCCGTCGTGGATCAGGGGGCCGGGGCGCAGACCTCCTTCCAGCGGCCCGCAGACTTTTCGGTGATTCGCAACCGCGTCGCCATCGATTTGGAGGCGCGGCTCGCGCCGACGTTCGGAGTCGCGCTGGGTTACCAGAACACTTACTACGACTACCAGAATACCGGCCCGGGCAGTTTGTCGGCCTTGTTGGATCGCACCGAGCAGTTGTTTCACCTCGATGGCCAGTGGTTCCCGGCGGAGCACACCAAGCTCTTCGTCGGCTATCAATTCGGCCTGGCCGACTACACGAGCGACGATACCCTGGACCCCAATAACCTGATCGAGGTGTCCCCGGACGTGCGCAACAGTCGTTCGCATTACCTCTACGTGGGAGGGGAACGTCAATTCAGCCAGCAGTTAAGTGGGCTGGCCAGCGTCGGCGCACAGTCCGCCGATTATTACAACGAGGGCACGACCGACCTGGGCCCTTACGTCAATCTCAGTGGCACTTACGCCTACCTGCCCGCGAGCACGGTCAAGCTCGAGGTTAAGGTGTCTCGCTATGCGGCCGATAGTGCTTTGGGCACGAACGGCGTCACGAGGGATCAGTTGGCGACCACGACTTACGTTTCGATCAACCATCGGATCACGCCACGGCTCAGCGGAACAATCCTGGGACAATACCAGCATTCCATTTATAATGGCGGTGATTTAGACGCGCAGGCCGATGACTATTTTGCGTTGAATTTTGGTTTCGATTTTAAGATCCGAGAGAACTTTTTCGCCAATCTGCTCTACATTTGGGAACGGCGGCTCTCGAACCGGCCTGAGGCGAGCTTTGTGCGAAATCGCATCTACACCGGTATCCGTGCGACCTACTGAACACTGAAACGAAGCGGGGAGGCTCGGAAGTGAATCCGGCCTCCGCTGTCCTTATGGAAACAACGAAGTCCTTCGAAGCCCCCGAAGCCAAACTCCATTTCCTGGATTATTGGCGTATCATCCGAGTCCGCAAGACGGTGATCCTCGCCGTCTTCCTGTTGGTGGCCATCACCACCACCCTGGTCACTTTCATCCTCCCGCCAACCTACGCCAGCGCCGCGCGCATGTCGGTGCAGAAAGATGCGACGGACGTTCCCGGACTCGGCAACGGTCCGGTCTATTCCGGATTTGACCCCTACTGGGTCCAGACCGAGTTCGAGAAGATCCAGTCCAAGAGCATCCTCTACCCGGTCATCAGCAACCTGGACTTGAACCACAAGTGGGGGGAGAAGTTCAAGGAAGGCGAGCTCCGCACGGACATCACTTACAAACTGCTCAAGCGCGCCGTCGATGTCACCCAGTCGCGCAACACCACCTTGATTGAAGTCAAGGTGCGCAGCGATGACCCCAGTGAAGCCGCCGTCATCGCCAATCGCATCGCGGAAGTCTACAAGGAATCACGCCTCGCCCGCTGGCAGGAGAATTCCAGCAAGGGTCTGCAAACCCTCGAAGCGGAGATGGCCAAGCACAATGCGGCCATCAACACCCTGCAAAAAGAGGTCGATGAACTCAAGCAACAGTTCGGCATCACCGATGTCGAAGCCCAGCAGGGCATGGTTTCCCCGACCCTGGAACCGGAGACGCTGCGCAAGCTCGAAGCCGAACGCATCCAGCGCCAGGCGGAGTTCAAGGAGCGGGAAACGACTTATCGCCAGTTGACGAACTATAACTCCGCCCAATTGAAGCGTACCATGGCGACGGTTTCGCCGGATAACCTCCTGCAACGCCAGCTCGAAGAGCTCTCGGTTCTGGAAACGCAACTGGCCTCCAAGACCAACGTGTTGGGCTTCGAGAATCCCGAAGTCAAAGGGATCCGCGACAGCATCGCGGTGCTCAACGACCAGATCGAGAACCGCCTGAAAGGGATCATCGATGGCCTCAAGGTCAGTGTCGACGCCAAAAAAGCCGATGTGGACAGCCTGACGGCCGATGTGGCCGCCGCCAAGTCGAACGATATCGCCCAGGCCATCCTCCGCCGCCCCTACGCCCAGAAGAAACGCGACCTGGAGAGCATGCAATACATCCGCGACAAGCTGACCAGCCGCATCTGGCAGGAGAAGGTCGAGGCCGCCATGCCCAAGAACGGCATCGTGGAAATCCTCGACCGGGCGGAACCGGATCTGCGGCCGGTCAAGCCCAACAAATTTCTCAACATCACGCTGGGTGTCATTGTGGGCCTGGCCATCGGCATCGGCCTGGCGTTTTTCATCGAGTACCTCGATACGAGCGTGAAGACGATCGACGACGTGGAGCGTGCCTTGCAGGCGCCCGTCCTCGGCGTCATCCCGCAAAATGTCGGCTACCTCATCGCCGAGGGTCCGGACAGTCCTCACGCCGAAGCCTACCGCGTCTTGCGCACGAACATTCTCTTTTCCCTCAAGGATCCCAAGCTCAATACCATGACCGTCGTCAGCGGCGGTGCCGGCGAAGGAAAGTCCACGACCATTTTCAACCTGGCCACCGTCTTCGCCCAGAACGGCTCGCGCGTCCTGGTCGTCGACTCGGACTTGCGCCGGCCCAGCATCCACAAGATTCTCAAAGTGTCGAACTCGATCGGCCTGACCAACTTTCTCCTCAAGCAAAACACCCTGGAGGAAGTCATCCAGACCACCCCGCTGGCCACGCTGGATTTTCTGCCCAGCGGCAAGCTGCCCAGCAGTTCCATGGGCGTGCTCAGCTCCGCGCAGATGAAGGAACTGATCCGCGACCTCAAGCGCCGCTACGATTACGTCTTTTTCGATTCGCCGCCGATCATGGGTGTGAGTGACGCCTCGATTCTCTCCAGCGAAGTCGACAGTGTCCTGCAAGTCATCCAATACCGTCGCTACCCGCAGCCGATGACGATTCGCGCCAAGCAAATGATCGAAAAAGTCGGCGGCAACCTCCTGGGCATCGTCCTGAACAATATCAACATGGCCAGCGACGAGAACTACTATTACTACAGCGGCTATTACTACGACTATTACTCGAAGAACGAGGAGGCAACCCCGGAGAAAGGCTCCCCCGAAGGCCGCGAAGCCGGCCAGGTCGAGCAGGGCGTCGAGATCCGACCCAAGTATTGATTGGCTGGAGCATTCCTTTTCGCGAACCTCGAACTTATGAGACTGACAGGACCAAAACGCGGGTCAGGACTGACCCTCATCCTTGGCGCGCTCTTGTTGCTGGCCGGCTGTTCCTCGGACCCGAATCCCCACCATCGGTTCGTCTTTCCCGGCTCGCAAGCCGCGCTCTCCCCGGAAATCACCGGAACCGCCCCTCCCCCGGCGGGGCGGCCCGCCGATTCCTTCTCCGTCCTGCGCCGGGGCGACCTCGTCACCGTCAGCTTCTCCGACGTTCCGCCGCCCGGCATTTACCCGCAGAACATCAATATCCCGGACGGTGGCATCATCACGCTGCCTTACAACGTGCAGGTCCAGGCCGCCGGGAAGACCACCACCGAGCTGGAAAGGGACATCCGCAACGCTTACGTGCCCAAATTGTTCGTTAACCTCACCGCGACCGTCCGGACGGAGAAGCGGGCCTTCTACGTGGACGGGGAGGTCAAGAATCCCAGTCGCCTGGAATATATCGGCGAAATGACCGTGCTCCGCGCCATCAGCACGGCCGGCGGGTTCACCGATTTCGCCAACAAAAAGAAAATCGAGCTGCACCGGCAGGGCGGGCAGAAGTTCTTCGTGAATTACCACAAGGCGCTCAATGACGACAAACTTGACCTGCCGGTTTACCCGAACGATCACATCGTCGTCAAAAGGACGCTCTTTTAGTGGTCCAACTCCACGTTCTGACCGGAAGGAAGGCGGGCACCCAGGCGGTGGCCCGCCGTTTTCCTTTTCGCGTCGGACGCTCTTCCCAGGCGGCATTGGTGCTCGACGATCCCGGCGTTTGGGACGAGCACCTGCAAATCGATTTGCGCCCCGTTCAAGGCGCCGTCCTCACCGCTTCAGCCGAAGCCCTCACCCTGGTTAACGGCGAGACCGTCCGGGAGACCACGCTGCGCAACGGCGACATCATCGAGTTGGGCGCGGCGAAGTTGCGCTTCGGCCTGAGTGCGACGCGCCAGCGCAGCCTGCGCCTGCGCGAAGCCCTCACTTGGATTACCCTGGCCGCCACCAGCCTGGCCCAGGTGGCGCTGATCTATTGGCTCCTGCCGTAGGGAGAGGATCCCTCGCATTGCACACTGCTCATTGCACATTGCTCATTGCACATTGCTCATTGCACATTGGGTCTGGGTTGGGAGTCGGGAGAGCGTTGCGGGATTGGGAGGTTGTGGGCGAGCTGACTGGTAATTTGCATAATTGAATTGATTCATCGAGCAACGGACGCACTTGCTTGACTGAAACCATAAGCTCCAACTTCATCATCCATTGCAGCCACCCAATGGTTTCGCGCATCTCCTTGGCCGCGATTTCCAGTTGATGGGCAAAGTCTTTGCGACTCTCGGCCTCACCCGCTTCACCATCAAATGAGCAATGAGCAATGAGCAATGAGCAATGAAATCCCTCTTCAGTGTCGAAAGTGTCGTAGCCCCGTGAACGCCATGGCCACGTGATGCTGGTCAGCGGCGGCGATGACTTCCTCGTCGCGCACCGAGCCGCCCGGCTGAATGGCGGCGGTCGCCCCAGCCTTGGCCGCGGCGACCAGTCCGTCGGCGAAGGGAAAAAAGGCATCGCTGCAGACCGCGCTGCCGGCCAAGGCCAGCCCGGCTTCCCCGGCCTTCCAGACCGCGATGCGGCTGGCGTCCACGCGGCTCATTTGCCCGGCGCCGATCCCGAGGGTTCGATCCGCCGCGGCGTAGACAATGGCGTTGGACTTCACGTGCTTGACCACCCGCCAGCCGAAGAGCATGGCGCGCAGTTCGGTTTCGGTCGGCCGTCGTTTCGTCACCGTCTTCAGGTCGGCCGCGGTGACCCGTTTGAGGTCACGCTCCTGCGCCAGGAAAGATTCCGCGCCGACGCTGCGCACCTCCGGCGCCGAAAGGCCGACCGGATTCTCCAGGACTTTGAGGAGGCGCAGATTCTTTTTCTTCTGCAAGAGGGCGAGGGCCTCGGGCGCGAAGTCCGGCGCGACGATCACTTCGCTGAACCCTTCCGCGATGGCCTCGGCGCAAGGCCGATCGAGCGGCTGGTTGACCGCGATGACGCCACCGAAGGGGGCCTGCCGGTCAGTGGCGAAGGCTTTGTCCCACGCTTCGCGGAGGCTGGTCCCCTGGCCCACGCCGCAGGGATTGGTGTGCTTGAGGATGGCCAGCGTGGGCGGATCGCCGGCGAAATCCGCGATCAAATGGGCGGCCGCAGTCAGGTCGAGAATGTTGTTGTAGGAAAGTTCCTTCCCGTGGAGCTGCTGGAAAAAATCGTGAAACCGGCCGTAGAGCGCGGCTCTCTGGTGCGGGTTTTCGCCGTAACGCAACGGTTGCGCGAGCGCGACATCGAGGCTCAACCTGGCCGGCAACCCGGACTCGTTTTGCTGGGGAGTTGAGGCGGTGGGGGAGCTGCCCGGTCCCGGCCCCTCGAAGGCCTTGCCGAGGTAGGAGGCAATCGCCGCGTCATAAGCCGCCGTGCGGGCGAAAACGCGCGCGGCGAGCTTGCGCCGCAGCTCGATGGTCGTATTGCCATGGGCGCGGACTTCCTCGGCCACGCTCGCGTAATCGGCCGGGTCCATCACGACGGTGACGCTTTCATGGTTTTTGGCCGCGCTCCGCAGCATCGACGGCCCGCCGATGTCGATGTTCTCGATGGCTTCCGGCAGCGTCGCATTCGGCCTGGCCACGGTTTGCTCGAAGGGATAGAGGTTCACCACCACCAGGTCGATCGGTCGGATCCGATGCTGGGCCACGGCCGCCTCGTGCCCCGGATGACCGCGGAGGTAGAGCAACCCGCCGTGAATCGTTGGGTGCAGCGTTTTCACGCGCCCGTCGAGCATCTCGGGAAAGCCGGTGTAATCGCCCAGTTCAATCACCGGCAGCCCCGCTTCGCGCAGCACCCTGGCCGTTCCCCCCGTCGAAATCAGTTCCACGCCAGCCCCGGCCAGAACCTGGGCGAAGGGAACCAGGCCCGTCTTGTCGAAAACGGAAAGAAGCGCGCGCTGCAGGTTTGCCATAGATCGTGCCCGGTAAATTCTCCACCACCTGTGGCGACGTCAATCTTTTGATTAACATTTCCCCCCGGATGTGTATAAGATGGATTGATCCACCAGACCGGGCCCTGCCAGACGATGACAGTCAGGCCCGCCCACGCATGGGGTGCGACTGGAAAGGATCCACGGCCCGACCGACCGTTCCATCCAACGCAAACGCATTATGAGATCCCAGCGACGCTTCTCCGTGGCATTGGGGTGGCTTGGCTTGCTCATGGCCTGCCTGCCCCTTGACGCCCAGACGGCCAAGGACGTGACCTACACGCTGCTCGACGGCAGTCAACTGCTCGACGATTGCCTGATCTGCGGGCGGCCCACCCTCATCTATTCCTTGCGCGGCACGTTCACCCTCACGCCGCTCGACAACAACATGCTCTTCGCCCGGTACCGGTTGACCAACATCGCCTTCAAAGCGGGCCCGACCGCGGACATGACCTATGACATCAGCGGCACCGGCGTTTACAGGATCGGTGGCGAGGTGGCCCTGGTGCAGGGGATGACGCTCGATTTGAAACTCAACGATCGGTTCCTGGTCTTCACCAACAACCAGAGCTCACTCGACCGCCAGTTCCCCCTCATCGATATCAGCGTCGCGCAGACCCAGGTCAACCTCGCCCAATTCTTCAGCATCCACCTCGTGGCCGCTCCCGTGCGGGAGATTTGGTTTTCCACCGCCAGCGGTTTTACCTCGGCCTTCCACGACCTGCGGGGCAGCCCCGGTGACCTGCTCTCGGCCACGGGCCGAATCGTTACCTCCTCCTCCAACCTGGTGGCCCAACTGGGCCTGGCGCCCGGAGTGGATCCCCGCGGCATCGATGCCCTCGACCTCGGTCCCGGCGCGGAAATCTTCTTCTCGTTCGATCAGAATCAGAACAGTGCGACACTCGGCTTGATCCACCACGGCGACCTGGTTTCCAACCAGGGTCGCATTGTGCAATCCAATCAAATGCTCACGTCGGCTTTCGGCATCATGCCGTCGGCGCCCGAGGTCGGTCTGGATGCCGTCACGGTGAAGGACGATGGCGAAGTGCTCTTTTCCATCCGCACGGATGTCTTCTCCGAACGCCTCGGCCAGACGCTGCAGAAGGGAGACGTGCTGTCGGATCGCGGGAGAATCGTCCGGCGCAATGCCGAACTGTTGTCGCGCTTCCATCCCAACGGGCAAAAGGATTATGGTCTCGATGCGCTCTACGTCTGGCCGCATGGTGAGATCTGGTTTTCCACGGAGGAAGATTTCCAGGATCTGGAGCTTGGACCGATCCTGGCGGGCGACTTGCTGAGCGATCAGGGGGTCATCGTGTTCCACAACCTGGAGTTACTCTCCGCCTTCGCGCCGTTGGAAGACCTGGCCGACTTCGGTTTGGACGGCCTCTTCGTGATCACGGACCTGGCACCTCCGGCGCCGCCGCCGATTTGGACTCAAATCCAGCGCTGGCTGCCCGACCGGACGATGGCACTGCGCTGGACCGGATCGGGCCGCGTGTTCCGGGTGGACAAGGCCGCAGACATCGCCGGGCCTTATCTGCCTTGCTCACCGCTGCTGCCAGGTTTGATGTTCGATGATCTCGGTGCAGGAACCAACGCCGACCAATCGTTCTATCGCTTGCGACAGTGGTGATGGGGCGGGAGCAGGGGACAGGGGGCAGGGGGCAGGAGGCAGGAGGCAGGAGGCAGGGGGCAGGGCACAGGAGACAGGGGACAGGAGGCAGTGGGGCGGGTAACGGAAGGTAGGTGAGCGTTATGGCAGTTCAATCGATCAAGGAGCTTACGGTTTACAAAAAGGCGTATGCACTGGCGATGCAGGTGTTCCAAGTCAGCAAACGGTTCCCCGTCGAAGAACGCTTCGCTCTCACTGGTCAAATCCGCCGTTCCTCTCGCTCAGTGTGCAACAATCTCCGCGAGGCATGGGCCAAACGTCGCTACCTGCCGCACTTCATCAGCAAACTCTCTGATTGCGACGGCGAAAACGGTGAGACGGACACGTCGCTAGATTTCGCGCGGGATTGCGGCTACATCACCGAAGCGGAACATCGTGATCTCACCACGCGCAGCGCCGAAGTCGGCAAGATGCTTGGCTCGATGATCAAAAACCCCGACAGATTCGTCCTTAACCCAAACCACAAAGACGTCCCGTGACTCCTGAATTCTGTCCCCTGACTCCTGATTTCTGTTCCGTCCCCCCTTCGACCGACCCCTGCCTCCTGCCCCCTGCCCCCTGCCTCCTGCCTCCTGCCCCCTGCCTCCCGCTTATGGGGACAAGGAAGTGCGATAAAAGCGACGCGCCAAAGTGGCCGGTGCCGGGTCTTCGTAATCGAGCGTGCCGGTGTTGTTGGTCAGGGTGCCCAGCGTGCTCCAGTGCTGAAGGTCGGTGGAAATTTCAACGGAGAACCGCTGGCCGGCCGGGCCCTGGAAGGTCGCCTGGAAATGTCCCCCCGCGGTCAACCGGGTCGCGCTCACCCGCGGGCCGCGGTCGTCGTCATAGATCACCACGTCCGCTTCGGTCGTGGCGCCGGGCGTGGCGCCGTCGATTTGACCGAATGTCAGATGGATCGTCTCGTCCGGTTCGGCCTGCGTGTCCGGCAGGATGGTGACGAAGAAGGAGTTGTTCGTTTGGCCGGGCAAGAACTGGAGCGTGCCACTCGTCGGCACATAGTCGCTGCCGGGCGCGGCCGTCCCGCCAATCGCCGCGTATTGCACATTGACGCCGCGCGGAAAGGGTTTGCTCAGCCAGACGCTGACCCTTGCCACGCCGATGTTTTCGAAAACGGGATAGGTCTGACTGCTGAAGAACACGAGGGGATTGTCATCGTCCACGATGACGAGGGTGGCGGCGGCCGGGAGTCCAAGGATGGCGTTGGTGGCGTTGGTCAGCGTGAGCCTGACGGTTTCATTGAGTTCGTCGAGTGTGTCATCGACCAGCGGCACGGTGAAAGTGGCGTTGGTCTGGCCGGGAGCGAAAGTGAGGAGGCCCTGGACCGCCCCGAAGTCAGTTCCCGCCAGGGCGGTGCCATTGGTGGCGAGATAGGAGACGACCACGGTTCTCCCGGAGGCCGCGCTGAGTTGAACGCTGATGGTGGCGTCGCCGCTGTTTTCGTTGGCGCTAAAATTCGTGGTGGCAAACGAGACCGTGGCGAGGTCGTCGTCCCGAATCGTCACCGTCCCCTGCGGGCCGGGGATGACGTTCGTCGGCGCGCTGAAGTTCAGGAGGACGGTCTCGTTCAATTCGACGATGCTGTCGAGCAGAATGGCCAGCGTGAAGGAGGCGTTGGTGACACCGGGCGGGAAGGTGAGCAGGCCGCTGCTGGCGGTGTAATCGGCCCCGGCGGTGGCCGTGCCGTCGCTCGTGGCGTAGCGCACGGAAGCGAGCTGACTGTAGGGATGGTCCAGGGTCACGAAGACAGTCACGCTGCCGCCGCTTTCGCTGACATTGGTGTTGAGAAAGCTCACGATGGGCGGCGTGGTGGTGTCCAGCTGGATCGAGGCATTGGCGGTGGCGGAGGTGTTGCTGGCGCTGTCGCGGAATTGGGCCGAGACGGTCTTGAGGCCGTTGCCGGGGGCGAGGTTCCAAGCCCTGGTGGTGGCATAAGCTTCCCAAGCGCTCCAGCTGAGGCCGTCGTTGCTGAACCGCATGTCGGCGACCACACCACTGTTGTCCGTGGCCGAGAGGGTGAGGGTGACCAGCGCATTGGTCGTGATCGAGGCGCCGTGGTTGATGACATTGGTGCCGCTCGGGGCGATCGTGTCGGTGAGAATCTGGCGGTTGGTGCTCGACCCGTTGACCGTTTGGGTCGCCGTGTACCGTCCGAAGGTGGTGTAGCGATACGCCGGGCTGCGCTGAGTGCTGGTCCCAAGTCCATCGCCAAAATTCCACGTCCACGCCGTGCCGCCGATCGACAGATCGATGAACAGGACGAGGAAAGGCGCGTTGCCGCTATTGGTCGAGACGGCGAAAGAGGCCAGAGGAGACGGCGCGCCCGACACCCAGGCGGCCGCGTCGGGATTGTAGCCGCGAAAATACTGCGCGCTCGAGGTGGTCCAGGAGACCAGGGAATTGTCGATCTTCAAATCCGTCGTGTAGCCGCTTTCGACGAAACCGCTCATCCACTGGCCGCGACGCGGATCGTAGACCTGGTAGTTAACGCGGGGATTAGCGCTCCAGGCGACGACACCGTTGACGTTCTGGATATCGAAAATGCTGCTCGAGGCGATACTGTTGCCGCGCCAGCCGGTGCGGGTTGGATCATACACCTGCGCGTAGACGCTGCCGCCACTGCTCCAGGCGACGACGCCGTGGGTGTTCAGGATCGCCGGTTCTGACACCGGACCAGGGCCGTTGCCACCGACCCAATTACTCCGCAGTGGATCGTAGACTCGAAAAAATGCTCCGCTGCTCGTGCTCCAGGCGACGACGCCGTCGACCGAACTGAGGTCGAACGTTGGTCCCTGGGCCGAGCTGGTGCCCATCCACCGGCTCCTGGTCGGGTCAAAGACGTAGGAGTAAACGGTCGCGCCACTGCTCCAGGCGACGACCCCGTTGCCGATCCGGATGTCCTCCGTCGACCCGGACGGCACGTTGGTCGTGAATTGACCGCCCAGACTCAAACTGACAGACGAACCGGTGAAGACCGCGGTCAGGTTCTGCGATGGCATGGAGAAATCAAAGATCGCCGCCGGGCTGACGGCGCCGCAAAGGACGATTGCGGCCAGCCATCGGCCCAGCCGAACCGCCCGGGCGGCTTTCGCGGGCCGCGCGCGACGGACGGATCGAGTCGGCTGCGTCGTGTGGAATTGGGCGTTCTGGTACTTCACAGGAAAGTTCCGGTCGTGTGGCGCCAGACCAATACTCGAAGATCCGTCCGGAAGCAAGCGCAGAGGCTCCCGCCGAATCGACTTTGTTTGTCGTCCCGGCTTTAGTCGGCCCGTGCCGGCTGAAGGCTGGACTACGAGCGAAGGCCGGCATCATCAGGTTCAGGATCCCAATATGCGGTCGAAGCGCCGCGGAAGCTTCCTCTGAACCGACTTGTCACTGGTAACTTGTCACTGGTAACTGGCGATCTGCGGAGAGTCATCCCGAGCCTCATTCAATCTCCAATTACTAGTTACAAGTTACCAGTGACAAGTCGGAAGGCTCTCCCGTCGAAACCTCCTCAGCGCTCTGGAAACGCAGCCATCAGCCCGGGACATCGCTCCATTTCCGGTTTGACGCCGCGACCGGCCTTCTGGAGCATGCGCCCATGATTCCTCCAAGAGCCATCGTCCTGCTCCAGGTTCTCTGTGCGGCCCCGTCTCTCACCGGAGTTTCCCACGCGGAGGTGAATCGCGTGGAAAATCTCGCGCCGGGCGTCTATTTCCACGAAGGGGACTTGAAGGGCCACGGCCATTGCAACAATGGTTGGATTGTCTTCGACGATTATGTGCTCGTGGTCGACGGCAATTTCCCCTCCGGGGCGAAAGAGATCCTGCCCAAGATTCAGAGCATTACCGACAAACCGATTCGCTTCGCCTTCGACACCCATCACCACGGTGACCATGCCTACGGCAACCTGGTCTGGGTCGAGAACGGCGCCATCCCCGTCGCCCACGCCGGCGTGATTGCGGAGATGATGAAATATGAGACCGGCTATTACGGCGCGCAGCCGGGACGCTGGGAGAGCGTGGCCAAGAGCCGCCCCGACGTGGCCGCCAGCAAGCTCAAGCCGCCGACCCTCCTTTTCCAGCATGAGATGATCTTCGACGACGGCCACCATCGAGTCGAGTTGCTTCACTTCGGCACGGCCCACACTCATGGCGATGGCTTCGCCTGGTTGCCCAAGGAAAAAATTCTGTTCACGGGCGACGCGTGCGTCAACGGCCCCTACAACTTCGCCGGCGACGGCGACATCGGGGAATGGGTTAAAACGTTGGAAGCGGTCAGAAAGCTTGACCCCAAAGTTGTTTGTCCAGGCCACGGCCCGATGGGCTCCGGCGAACTCCTTGGAGACCAGCAGGCGTTCTTCGTGGAATTGCGCAAGCAGGTGAAGAAGCAATCGCGCAAGAGCCCGGACGAGGTCAAGGCCGCGGTCGAGCCGATCAAAGCCGCCCTGCTCCAGCAGAAACGCATCGCTCGCTACGTGGGTGATTTCCTGCCCGCGCAGGTCGAGAAAGCTTGCGTCGAGATGGGCGGCAAGCCGTTCCTGCCCAAAAATTGATCAACCGGTCACTTCGCCGGATTTGGCGGGTTCAAGTATTTTGCGAGGAAGCGGTAGATTTCGGCGCGTGATTCCTTGGCCAACCGGGTATCCAGGCGGTTGAAGGCGTGACCGCCCGGGGCATTCGTGTAGATCTTGTGTTGAAAATTTTTCCCGGCTGCCTTGAGGGAATTGATCAGGTGTTCCACCTCCAGAACGTTGACGTCTTCGTCGTTGGTCGTCGTGTGGATGAGCAACGGTGTTTTCAGCTTTTCGGCGTTCCAAGCGGGCGAGCGGCGGCGGTATTCGGCGACGTTGTCGGCCGCGGTTTTGCCAAGGTGATAGGAGGCGGAAAAGAGATCCCGGTAGCCCTGGTCCTTGTAGCCCATGCGGGCGACCAGGTCCGAAACCGGGACACCCGCGTAGGCCACTTGATAATCCTGCGGGTGGTCGAAGATGTTCAGCAGGGTGATCAGCCCCCCGTGGCTCCACCCGAGGATGCCGACCCGGGCCGGGTCGAGGTTCGGATGGTTTTCGAGCATCCACCGCTTGCCGGAGAGAACATCGTCAATCTCCAAGCCGCCGTAGTCGATCAGTTGCCAGTAATCACGTCCGTAACCGGTACTGCCGCGGTAGTCAGGCGAGATGATGGCGTAGCCCTGCTCGATCAGTTCGCGGACAACACGGGCGTCGTGATCGGCTTTGACGTCACTGTGGATGCCACCATGCACCAGCACGAGCAAGGGGAGCCTGGCGGCCGGTGACAGATACTTCCTCGGCAGGAACGTGTAGGCGGTGACGATGATTTCATTGCCGGCGCCCTGCCCGGTGGGATTGTTCGTCACCCGCGGCGGGGGACCGGGGAAGCGCACTTTGTCCACTTCCGCGACATCCTGCAGCCGCTGGAACCACATCAAGTCGCTGAGCTGCTTGGCCAGTTCCTGCTGGACGAATTCGAGGGATTCTTCGAGGTTTTTCAGGCGGTCGGTGGTGGGATTGGCCGGGCTGGCCGGCGGGGTGCCCTGGGCCAGCGCCACCCGAGCGATGAAAAGGATGAAAAAACAGGCTGAGCTGAAGCGCAAATTTGCCGATATACGTTTTGACAGCATAGGATGTCCTTTGCTGGCGATGTTGGACGGGGTGTCCTGACATGAGAAGACAATTCTCAGAAACGCCAGAGTCATCTTGGCCTGGAAGTCTGCCGCGTGGTAAGTTCTCCGGCGGGCGGAGCGTCCCATCGCACGCGATCGGCGGTTTTGAACAGAAAAGCAAACGTATGAATGTCATATCGATTCGAACCGGCGCGGCCGCGCTCTGCCTTTTCCTGGGCCTGGCCTGGCTGAGCGCGCAGGAGAGACAGTCGGTGACCAGCGTGACTTTCAAGGAGGGCAAAGTTTTGATCCCGAGTGGAGACAAGTCAGTTGAAGCCACCAATGAAGTGGTCTTGCCCGGCGAGATTGTCGTCAATACCAACGGCGTCTTCACCGTGAAAAACGGCAAGGAACGCCAACTGCGCGAAGGACAGACGATCGGCGCCGATGGCATGCTGGTCAGCCCCGATGGGAGCGTGGTGCCGGTGACGGATCACCTCCTGATGAAAGCGGGCCGGGTCTACCTGGTCAGGGACGGCGAGAGCGCTCCTTTGCCCCGCGAGTTCGCGCTGCCCGACGCCACGCGCGTCACACCCGACGGGATCATCCGGGAACGGGACGGAAAGTACCGCCGGATGCTCGACGGTCAATTGCTCAAGCTGGATGGCTTGTCGCTCCCGACGACGGACACGGCTTCCCTCCGCAATGGCAGAGTCGTTCTCTACAAGGACGGCGGTCGCGTGGAACTGCGACCCGGCCAGGCCATCGCCATGTCCGACGGCACGCGTGTCAACGGCGACGGCACCGTGGTCCGACCGAACGGGACCATGGCGAGGTTGCGCGAGGGCGAGATCCTCAAAATTCCAGGCGTCATCCCGCCACGGAAGTAATGGTTATTTGCGATTTGCGATTTGCGATTGAGGGTTGAGGCGTTGTTTGGGGTCGCCCCAACACGCTCCCGTCCAATCGCAAATCGCAAATCTAAAATCGCAAATCCACGGCCCCCTTTCCGCCATTGAATCAGGCCGTTCTATTCGCTAGAATGGCCCGACCTATGAACCGGCTGCTTGTTCTTTGCTCGACCGTCACCCTTGGCTCCCTGCCTCTCCTGGCTGCCGACCGT
>Ga0137373_10001677_pt1 | contig 24139 bp, 15 predicted proteins | sample SagtaG_5_FD_104912 | JGI IMG/M metagenome (GOLD analysis project Ga0137373, IMG submission 104912) | Vadose zone soil microbial communities from Sagehorn Ranch, Mendocino, California, USA - Sage1_R_80_16 metaG | ecosystem: Environmental > Terrestrial > Soil > Vadose zone | place: USA... | reverse complement strand
GCGCTCGTCACGCTCGCGGCAGCCGCGCTCGCGCTCCGGGCACGCCGGCGAGCAGCCGGGAACTAGGCCCTCCCCAAGCAACCTCCCCCCCGCGAAGCGGGGGAGAGGGCGGCTATGAGGCGGTGACCCCCCCTCGCCCCCCGCGAAGCGGGGGAGAGGGCCGGGGTGAGGGGGGCGGCGGCGCTACGGGTTCGCCGAGATCCCCTTCTTCCGATCGCGCTCCTGCTTGTACCGCGCGTTCTGGTCGAGGGCCTTCTTGCGCAGCCGGATCGACTGCGGCGTCACCTCGACGAGCTCGTCCTCGGCGATCCACTCGAGCGACTTCTCGAGCGTGATCTCCCGCGGCGTCGTCAGGATGATGTTCTCGTCCCGGCCGGCGGCGCGGATGTTCGTGAGCTTCTTCTCCTTGCAGATGTTGAACTCGAGATCGCCCTCGTGGCTGTGCTCGCCCACGATCATCCCCGAGTACACCCTGTCGCCGGCCTTCACGAACAGCGCCCCGCGCTCCTGCCCGTAGAAGCAGGCGTACGCCACGACGTCGCCCTCGCGGTCCGACACGATGGCGCCCGCCTGCCGCTTCGCGATGCGTCCCTGCCAGGGCTCGTAGCCGTCGAACTGGGACGACATGATCCCTTCGCCGCGGGTGAGGGTGAGGAACTCCGAGCGGAAGCCGATGAGCCCGCGCGCCGGGATGCGGAACTGGAGCCGCGTGCGGTGCGAGCCGAGCGGCTGCATGTCCACCATCCGGCCGCGCCGGCCGCCCATGCTCTGCGTCACGCCGCCGACGCCGTCCTCGGGGAGGTCGCAGACGAGCAGCTCCATCGGCTCGTGCACCTCGCCCCCGACGGTCTTGAGGATCGGCTCGGGGTTCGAGACCGTGAGCTCGTACCCTTCCCGGCGCATGTTCTCGACGATGACCGCGAGCTGCAGCTCGCCGCGGCCGACCACCTTGAACGCGTCCGGCGTCTCGGTCTCCTCGATCCGGATCGAGACGTTCCGGTACGCCTCCCGGAACAGCCGCTCGCGCAGGTTCCGGCTCGTGATGTACTTCCCCTCGCGTCCGGCGAACGGGCCGTCGTTCACGCGGAACACCATCGACATCGTCGGCTCCTCCACGCTGATGCGGGGGAGGGGCATCGGGTTCGCGGGGTCGGCGATGGTGTCGCCGATGCCGATCTCCTCGGCGCCGGCGATGCAGACGATCTCACCGGGGCCGGCGTCCTTCACCTCGACGCGCTTCAGGCCGTCGTAGACGTACAGCCGGACGATCTTCGCCGGGACGATCCGGTTCTCCTCCCGGATGACGGCGATCGCGTCGCCCTCGTGCAGCACCCCCGAGGAGACCCGCCCGATCGCGAGCCGGCCGACGTAGTCGTCGTAGTCGAGGTTGTCGACGAGCATCTGCACGTGCGTGCCGTCGCCCCCGGGGGGCGGGGGGATGTGCGAGAGGATCGCGTCGAAGAGCGGCTTCAGCGACTCGCCGGCGAAGGCGCCCTCGACCGTGTGGGCCGCCTTCCCCTCGCGCGCGATGGCGTAGATGACGGGGAAGTCGATCTGGTGCTCGTTCGCACCGAGGTCGATGTAGAGCGAGTAGACGAGGTCGAGGACCTCCTTCGCGCGCGCGTCCTGCCGGTCCACCTTGTTCACGACGAGCACCGACGGCAGCCCGAGCGCGAGCGCCTTCGAGAGCACGAAGCGGGTCTGCGGGAGCGGCCCCTCCGCGGCGTCCACGAGCAGGAGCACGCCGTCGACGAGCCGCAGCGCGCGCTCGACCTCGCCGCCGAAGTCGGCGTGGCCGGGGGTGTCCACGATGTTGATCTTGACGCCGCGGTAGGTGACCGCGGTGTTCTTCGCGAGGATCGTGATCCCCTTCTCGCGCTCGAGATCGTTCGAGTCCATGACCCGCTCGACGAGGTGCTCGTTCGTGCGGAACACGCCGGCCTGGCGCAGCATGAAGTCGACGAGGGTGGTCTTCCCATGGTCGACGTGCGCCACGATGGCGACGTTGCGGATCTGCTCGCGGGGGGTCATTGATTCCCTTCGGGCTAAAAGGCCGGAACTTATAGTCCTTTCTACCCCTCGGCCGCAAGTGGAAGCGGCCCCGCGAAAAGCCGGAAGCGGAGGCGCGCGTGCTACCATGCACGGCCTTCCGGGTTTTCCGGTTCGGCGAGGGGGCCTGGCTCCGGATGCCGCACGTCATCCTGTTCGTGGACGACGAGCCCGAGGTGCTCGCGATCCTGCGCCGCAGCTTCCCTGCGGACGACGGATACGTGGCGCTCACCGCGCCGAGCGGGCCGCTCGCGCTCGAGATCCTCGCGAGCCGCCGGGTGGACCTGCTCGTCACCGACCAGCGCATGCCCCACATGACGGGCGTCGAGCTCGTCGAGGCGGCGCACCGGCTCGACCCGGACCTCTGCGCGATCCTCCTCACCGCGTACACGGATCCGCGCGAGATCGTGGACGCGATCAACCGCGGCCAGGTCTACCGCTATCTCGTGAAGCCGTGGGAGCACGCCGATCTGAAGCAGACGGTGCTGCGCGCGCTCGAGCGGGTGGACCTCCGCCGCGAGCGGGCGCGCCTGTACGCCGACGCCGAGCGGCGTCTCGAGGCGCTCCAGGCGGCCTCCGACCTCGCGCGCGACGTGGGCGCGGCCGAGAGCCACGCGCGGATCCTGGAGCGCGTGGTCGAGCGGCTCCCGCGCATCGTGCCGTGCGACGTCGCCGCGGTGCTGCTCGCCCCGCCGGGCGCCGCGCCGGACCTCCTCATCCGCCCCTGCGCGAGGCTCTCGGAGGCCGCGCTCCTCGCCGTGAAGGAGCACGCGCTCGCGGCGCACCACGTGCAGGGCGGCGCGACGCTCGCCGAGGCCGCGGTCCGCGTGCGCGTCGTCGGCGGGGGGACCGGCGCGGAGGTGGACGGGTTCGAGTCGCGGCTCACGCTCCCGGTCGAGATCGGGGGGGTGCACGCGGGGGTCGTCCTCGTCGAGAGCGCGGCCACCGAGGCGTTCGCGGAGGGGGACGCGCGCATCCTCGACCTGCTCGTGAACGAGCTCGCGCAGTCGCTCGGCGCGTTCGCGGCGCGGATCGCGACGGAGCGCGAGCGGCTCGAGCGCGTCGTCGAGTGCATGGCGGACGGGCTCGTCTACGCGCCCGCGGGCGCCGACGACGTGCTCGCGAACCCCGCCGCCCGCCGCATGCTCGGCGCGCCCGCGGAGGGGTCGCTCCGCCTCGCGTGGCTCGAGGAGGCGCTCGGGTTCCACCCCTTCGACGTCGCGCGCAAGCTCGACGCCGATCCCGCGGGGCGCGCCTGGATCGCCGAGGAGGTCCGGGTCGGCGGCCGCACGCTCTCGTCGATCGTCTCGCCGGTCCTCGAGCGCGGCAGGGGGCTCGCGGGGGTCGCCGTCGCGCTGCGCGACGTCACCGACCAGAAGGAGCTCGAGGAGCGCAAGGAGGAGTTCGTCCAGGTCGTGAGCCACGAGCTGCGCACGCCGCTCACGTCGATTGCCGGCGCGCTCGACCTCGTCCTCGGCGGGCTCGCCGGCGAGGTCTCCGAGAAGCAGACGCGCTACCTCCGCATGGCCCGGGAGTCGTCGGAGAAGCTCAACACGATGGTGGACGAGCTCCTCGACGTGGCCCGCCTGGCGAAGGGCAAGCTCCGGATGGAGCCGGAGGTGCTCTTCCTCGACGAGCTCGCGCGCGCGACGGTGGATCGCTACCAGCCCGCGGCCGCGGAGCGCGGGCAGGAGCTGCGGCTCGAGGTGCCGCCCGAGCCGGTGCGGCTCGTGGCCGACCCGGGCCGGATCGGGCAGGTGCTCGCGAACCTCCTGACGAACGCGCTCAAGTTCACGCCGGAGAACGGCCTCGTGAAGGTCCGCGTCTTCCGCGCGGAGTCGCTCCCGGGAGTCGCGGGCTTCAGCGTCTGGAACGGGGGAGAGGCGATCGCGGAGGCCGATCTCGAGCGGATCTTCGAGAAGTTCGAGCAGGCCCGCAGCGAGCGGACGCGGCGCGTGCGCGGCACGGGGCTCGGGCTCGCGATCTCCCGCGGCATCGTCGAGGCGCACGGCGGCGCGATCTGGGCCGAGAGCGCGCCCGGCGACGGCGCCCGGTTCCTCGTCGTGCTCCCGGACGAGCCGCGCGCCGAGGCGGCGGAGCGGCCGCACGTCGGGGCCGACGCGCCGGCGGTCCTGGTCGTGGACGCCTGCGACGACTCCGTGCTCGTCTGCGGCGTCCTGCGCGCGCGCGGCCTCCGCTGCGCCCGCGCGAGCGATCTCGACTCGGCGCTCGCCATCGCGCGCCGCCATCCCCTGCGCGTCGTGGTCTGGGATCCGCTGTTCGCGGCGCTCGATCACGTGCCGCTCGCCGAGATCCTCCGGCACGACGCCGACACCCGGCGCGCCGCGCTCCTCGCCTTCTCGCCGCCGGCCGCGCGCGGCGCCGCGTTCCGCGCGGGTGCCGACGACCACCTCCCGAAGCCCGCCCCGCCCGCGGCGCTCTGCGCGGCGGTGGAGGGGCTGGCCCGGCGCGGCCGCCTCACAGGCGCCCGGATCCTGGTCGTCGACGACGACCCGGCCATCCGCGCGATCTGCGCGGAGGTGCTGCGGAGCCAGGCGTACGAGGTGGACGAGGCCGGGACCTGCGAGGAGGCGCGCCGGCTCGTCGCGGAGCGGCGGCCGCAGGTCCTGCTCGTGGACGTCCAGCTCCCGGACGGCGACGGCTTCGGGCTGCTCGAGTCGATCCAGGCGCGCCGCTCCACCGAGCCGTTCGCGGCGGTGTTCCTCTCCGCCCGGGGCGAGACCGCCGACAAGGTGCGCGGGCTGAAGCTCGGCGCGGACGACTACCTCACCAAGCCCTTCGACGCGCAGGAGCTCGTCGCCCGGATCGACGCGGTGCTGCGGCGGCGGGAGGCTGCCCTCGCGTCGTCCCCGATGACGCGGCTGCCGGGCGGCCGCGCCATCGACCGCGAGGTGGAGCGGCGGCTCGAGGGGCGCGAGCCGTTCGCGCTCTCCTACGTCGACCTCGACAACCTCAAGGCCTACAACGACACGTACGGCTACGCGAAGGCGGACGGCGTCGTGCTCCAGACGGCCGGCATCCTTCGGGATGCCGTCGTGACCCACGGCGGGGACGCCGCCTTCCTCGGCCACATCGGCGGCGACGACTTCGTCATCCTCACCGCGCCCGATCGCGCGGCCCCCGTGTGCACGGAGGCGATCGCCGCCTTCGATCGCGTGATCCCGCTCTACTACGATCGCCAGGACCGCGAGCGCGGCTCCATCGAGGCGGTGGACCGCTTCGGCACGCGGCGGCGCTTCCCGATCCTCTCGGTGTCGATCGCGACGGTGCACGCGCCGCCCGGCCGCTTCCCGCGCCACGCCGAGCTCGCGCGCGCGGCGGCAGAGCTGAAGGAGCGCGCGAAGCGCGTCCCCGGCAGCATCCACCTCGTCGACGGCGGCGAGGGGGCGGCGCCTTGACCCTGCAGCGGAAGCTCGCGCTCTTCGTCGTCGCGGCGGCGCTCGCGCCTCTCGTCGGGGTCGCGTTCGCCGTGCTGCACGGGGCGCAGGAGGAGCTCGCGCGGCGCGCCGCTGCGGAGCACCTCGCGCGCGCGCGCGCCGGCGCGGTCTCGATCGCGGCGGAGCTCGCGGCGGTGGACGCCGCGCTCGGCGGGCTCACCGAGACGTGGCGCCCGGACCGGCTCGGAGGGGAGGAGCTCCGCGGGATGCTCGTCGTCCTCTCGCGGCAGGTCCCGGCCGCCGACGCGAGCGCGATCGTGGACGGGACGGGCTCGGCGCGCGCGGTCCTCGCCGGCGCCGGGGAACCCGGGACGTCCGAGCGGTTCGTCGAGGCGGTCCGCGCGGCTGCGTCGGCGCCGGTGGGGCGGCTCGTGCTGCGCGCCTACGACGACGTCGGGGGCTGGCAGCTCGCGGCCGTCCGCGCCGTCCCCGCGCGGAGTGGCGGCCCCTGGCTCGTGGCCGTCCGGCTCGGGCCCGAGGCGGCCAGGCGTCGGCTCGACGCGGCGGTGCCGGAGGGTGGCGCGGCGTACCTCCTCGACGGCGCCCGCGTGCTGCTCGCGTCCACCGGGGCGGCGCCGCTCGAGGGCGCCGCGCGGGCGGAGCTCGCCGGCCGGATCGATCCCGCGCGCCCCGGCGCCGTCGAGGGCGAGCACGTCCTCGGCGCGTGGGCGCCGCTCGACGACGGGACCGGCTGGGGCGTGCTCGTCGCGGTGCCGGCGGCGACCGCGTACGCGCACGTCGTCGCGCTGCGGCGCGGGGTCCTCGCGGCGAGCGCCGCAGTCCTCGCGCTCGTGCTCGTGCTCTCGTTCCTCGTCGGCCGCGGGACGGTGGCCGGCCTCGCGCGCATCGAGTCCGCCGCCCGCGCGCTCGGGGGCGGTGAGCTCGCCGTGCGCCTCCCCGAGGAGGGCGCGGACGAGGTCGCGCAGGTGTCGCGCACGTTCAACGCGATGGCGGGCGAGCTGCAGCGCGCCCGCGAGCGGCTCGAGCAGTGGAACGAGGAGCTGCAGCGCGAGGTGGAGGCGCGCACGGCCGAGCTGAGGGCGACGCAGGCGCAGCTCGTCGAGGCGCAGAAGCTCGCCGCGCTCGGGCAGCTCGGCGCGGGCGTCGCCCACGAGATCAACAACCCGCTGACGGGGATCCTCGGCAACGCGCAGCTCCTGCTCGAGGCGACGCCGGCGGCGGACCCCGACCGCGAGCCCCTCGAGAAGATCGAGCAGCTCGCGCGCCGCTGCCGCGACATCACGCAGAATTTGCTCCGGTTCAGCCAGCAGCGGGCCGACCCCGAGTTCGAGGTCCTCGACGTGAGGCGCGTCGTTCGCGACGCGCTGACGCTCGCCGCAGGGCAGCTCCGCGGCGCGGACATTGCGCTCGAGGTGGAGCTCGCCGAGCCGCCTGGGCGCGTCCGCGGCGACGCCGGCCACCTCGCGCAGGTCGTCCTGAACCTCGTCTCGAACGCGCGCAACGCCTGCCTCGGTCGGCCTGGGCGAACGGTGCACGTGTCGGTAGCCCGGGAGGCCGACGAGGTGCGGATCGCGGTGCGCGACGACGGCAAGGGGATCGCGCCCGAGCACCTCCCCCGCATCTTCGAGCCGTTCTTCACGACGAAGGACCAGTGGAGCAACGTCGGGCTCGGCCTGTCGGTGTCGTACCGGATCATCTCGGAGCACGGGGGCCGGATCCTCGTGGCGAGCCGGCCCGGGGAGGGGAGCACGTTCACGGTGTGCCTCCCGGCCGCCCCGCCGGCAAGCTAGCAGGACGGCCCCCCCTCTCCCCGGCCCTCTCCCCCCGGCGCTGCCGGGGGGAGAGGGAGTGAATCTCGCGCCAGCGGGGAGAGGGGTGGGGTGAGAGGGCGGGGGATCAGGTGAATCTCCCTCGCCCCCGCGAAGCGGGGGAGAGGGGATGGGGAGAGGGGGCGGGATCGGCACGTTCTCCCGATGGCCTGCTACACTCCGGGAGCATGGCGCGCCGCGAGCGGGTCACCTTCCTGGCCATCCTGGCCCTGCTCGTCGGCGGGACGCTCGCCGCGTACCGCCTGCTCCTCGGCCCCGAGCCGGGCGCGCGGACGCCGACGGCTCAGCCTGCGCCTGCGCCTGCGCCCGTCCCGCTCACGCTCGCGGCGGTGTCGGGCGAGGTGACGGTCGTGCGCGGCGGCGCCCGGACGGCTGCGACCGCCGGCGCGGTGCTCCGCCCCGACGACGCGATCGAGACCGGGATCGGCGGGCGCGTCGAGCTGTCCGGCGGCGGCTACTCCGTCACCCTCGAGGAGGGCGGCGGGTTCGCCGTCGGCGAGATCACCGCGGAGCTGTCGCGGTTCCACCTCGGCGCCGGGCTCGTCTCCGCACGCGTGCAGGACGACGTCCGCCGCGCGGTCGAGATCGAGGGCGGCCCCGACGCGATCGCGCGCACGCACGGCGGCGACGTGACGGTCGCGCGCACGGGCGACGTCGTGGCGGTCGGCGTCCGGCGCGGCCGGGCGGAGTTCACCTCCTCGGGCGCGACGGTCGCCCTCGCCGAGGGGCAGCAGTCGCAGGCGAGCCTCGGACGGGCGCCGTCGCCGCCGGCGCCGCTGCCCGCGTCCCTCCTCCTCAAGGTGAACTGGCCGGCGCCGCGGGCGACGAACGAGCGGCGCATGGTCGTCACCGGCCGCGCCACCCCGGGCGCCGTCGTGGTGCTCGGCGGCGAGCGCGTCGAGGTGCAGCCGGACGGGCGGTTCACCCACGCCATCGTCCTGCGGGAGGGTCGGCAGAAGCTCTCCGCGCGCGCGTTCGGCATCGCGGGGGCGGCCGTCTCCGACGGCCCGGCCGTCGTGCTCGACACGCGCGCGCCGGATGCTCGGTTCGACACGAGCGACCTGTGGGTGAAGCCGCGCAAGTGACGCACCCGCGCCCACCTCGGCCGCATTCGTCGACGATCGACCGCTTGACCGCCCGCTCCTGACCTGCCGAGATATTGCCTTCGGGTAAAGCACCTACGGGGGACGGCCTGAGCCGACTCGGCAACATCGCCGTGATCGCGGCGCTCGCGATCGCACTGCCGTTCGACACCGCCGCAAAGCCTTCGGGTCAATATTCACTCATAGTCCAGAGCGACGGCGATCAGACCGATCCGTCGATCGACTCCGAGTACATCGTCTACGCCTCGAACGCGTCCGGCGACTGGGACATCCTCCTCTACACGATCGGCGGCGACCCCCTCATCCAGGTGGTCGCAGGCGGGCCGGGCGACCAGGATCAGCCCGACGTGAACCGGACGACGCTCGCGTACCGCGTCGCGGACGGGATCGTCCTCAGGAACTGGGAGTTCGGAAACGTGCTGCGCGCGCCGCCGCCGCGCGAGCCGCCGCCGGCGGTCGACCCGACGAAGCGCTGCCAGGCGTTCGACCCGGTCTCGCAGCCGGTCGTGACGAACGTCCTCGCCACGTGGACGTGCGGGATCCCGGGTTCGCGGAGCATCCAGGTGGCGCGGTATGCGGGCGGCGTCGTGGAGTACGAGCTCGCGGATTCCGCGTCCGCTGCGGGCGCGGGGGACCAGTTCGGCGCCGCCGCGTTCCAGCAGTACGTCGCGTTCGTGGACGGCGCCGACGGCGACTCGGTCTGGCTCCACGACGCGAGCTCCGGCACCGCCACGTCGCGGCGCGTCTGCGGCGGGCACGCGACCGGCGTCGCGGTGGGCACGGGCGAGACGCCGGTCCTCGCGGTCACGCGGTCCTCGAGCGGTCACGACGCGGACGTCGAGGTCTGGGACGCGGAGGGGCAGCTCGTCACGACCCTGCGCGTCGAGGGCGTGCAGCAGAACCCGCACATCTCGAGCGACTGGGTGGCGTTCGAGGATCTCTCGACCGGACACGCGCAGGTGGTCCTGTGGCAGTGGACGACCGGCCTCGTCTTCGTCCCGAACCCGAGCAAGAGCAACCAGACGCTGAACGACCTCGGGGTGGTCGCCGGCGCCGAGGTCCGCGTCGTGTTCGCGGACGACGTGGACGGGTCCGGCGGGAACCGCGACATCGCGCTCTACCGGCTCGCTTACGTGAACGGCGCGATCCCCGACGACGGGACGGGCGACGGGAACCCGTGGCTCCCGCCGCCGCCGCCGCCACCCGCCGAACGCCCCGCGCCGGCGCGCTGCGACGACGCGGACCCGACGGTCCTCGGGGCGATCGAGCTCGGCCGCGATCCCGGCAAGCCGCTCGCTGCCACGGTGAGCTTCGACGCGACGCCGTTCCCCGGCGACACCGACCTCCCGGTCCCCGTCTTCAACGCATCGGGACGCGTCACCGCCCGCTGGGTGCCACTCGACGACGCGGCGATCGCGAACCCGGGCGACTTCAACCCGGCCATGACGCACCTCGAGGTGCGCGCCGTCGCGGAGGCGGGCTCGGCCCGCATCGCCGGGACGATCGCCGGGAAGCCGGGCACCTGGCTCGTCGCGCGCATCCTCGCGGATCCGGGCCGCACGACGCCCCCCGCGACGACCCCCTTCTCCGCCGGCACCCGCATCGCGACGACCGCGGTCGCGACGCTCTCGGCGGGATCCCTCCACGGCGGGGGCGCCGGCGGGTGCGGCACCGGCGGGGGCGCCGGCCCGCTCGCCGGCCTCGCGTTGCTCCTCGCGCTCCGGTCCCGTCGTCGCTGATCCGCGTTTGCGGCCGGAGGGGAGGGGATGACGGGTCCGCTCCTCGCGCTCGCGCTCGCCGCAGGCCCCGAGCTCCTGCTCCCCCCGTGGCCGCTCTCCCCGGACGGCGATCTCGTCGCGGTCCGCGGCGCCCCGGCGCTCGCGGCGGACGGCGCCGCGGTGGAGCCGGTCGCGGCGGGGCTCTACCGCGTCGTCCCCGCGCCCGGCGCGGCGCGGGTGACGCTCCGCGCGGGCGGCGCCGAGATCTCGGCGCCAGTCGAGCCGCCGCCCGGAGTCGTCGAGATCGAGGTGCGGACGCACGCGCCGGTGAAGGGACGCGATCTCGCGGTCGAGATCGAGCTCGCGGTGCGGCGCGCGGGAGGCGAGCCCGACGCGGAGGCCGCGCCTCCGTCCATCGCGGTCTCGTCGGGGCGGCTCCGCGACCTCGCGCCCACGGGACCGGGCCGGTACCACGCGGTGTACGAGCCCGCCCCGACGCGCCACCCGGAGGTCGCCGTCCTCCTCGCGCTCGTGCCGCGCTGCCCCCTCTGCCCGACGCCGCGCGCGGTGGGGCACGCCATCGTGCCGCTCTCCGCCGCCATCGACCTCCCCGGCCACTCCGAGCCGGGGACCCGCACGACCGTGACGGTCGCCGGGCGCGCGTTCGGCCCCGCCGTCGCCGACGCGCGCGGTCGCTTCTCGATCCCGATCGTGGTGCCGCCCGGCGCCCGCTTCGGCGCGGCGACGTCGGTGGATCGATCCGGAAACCGGCGCACGACCGAGATCGACCTGCAGCTCCCGGAGGTGGACCGCCTCGCGTGCACCGCGTGGCCGCGGACGCTCCCGGCCGACGGACGCGCGGAGGCCTCCGTGTGGTGCGTCGCCTCGACCCCGGCCGGTGCGCCGGCCGAAGGGGCGCAGCTCGCGCTCGGCGTGTCCCCCGGCGAGGTGGGGCCGCTCGCCCGCGTGCGCGGGCCCCTCCAGCGCGCGCAGTACCGGGCGCCGGCGGGCGGCGGCGGGGCGGACGCCGTCGTGCGCGCGACCTACCCGGAGGGCGGCGCGGCCTCGCGCGACGAGGTCCGCATCGCGCTCGTGTCCGGCGCGCCGGCGGAGATCGTCGCGAGGCTCGCGCACGAGCCGGTCCCGCGCGGCGCGACCGTCCCCGCGGAGACGGCGGTGCGCGACGCGCGCGGCGATCTCCTCGGGCGCCCCGCCGGACCCTCCGGCGCGAAGGAGGGCTTCGTCGCGCCGGACAAGTTCGTCGCGGCGACGGCCGGCGCGGTCCAGCACGCGCCCCTCGCCTTCGCGCTCCCCGCGGGCACCGAGCTCGCGAGCCTCGCGCTCCGGCGCGAGGGGCGCTCCTGGGTCGCCGAGGCGCGCACGGCGGACGGGCGGCCCGCGGCGGGCGTCCGGCTCCGATTCGGCGGCGGCGCGGAGGCGACGACGGACGCGCGCGGCGAGGCCCGCGAGAACGGGACCGCGGATCGCGAGACGGTCGTGGGCCCGGGCGGCGTCCGCGCCGCGGGGTGGGCGGGCATCGCGCCCCCCGCCGCACGGTTCGAGCTCGCGCGCACGGTGGAGGTGGCGCTTCGGCCCCCGTCGCCCGTCGACGTCCTCGCGTCGGTCGAGGCGGGCGCGATCCGCTGGCGCGTCGAGGACTCCGGCGGCCGCCCGCTCGCGGAGCGGCGGGTGACGCTCCGCGCCGAGGGCGTGGAGCTCGGGCCGGCGGAGCGCGACGGCGACGGCGGGCGCGCGGCGATCCGGCGCGGGCGCGGGCTCGTCGCAGTCGAGGACGCGGAGACCGGCGTCGCCGCGGTGGTGGAGGTCCCGTGAGCCGCGCGCGGCTCGCTGCGCTCGCCGTGGCGCTCGCGCCCGCGGCCGCGCCGGCGCAGGTGGGGATCGGCGCCGTGCCGGAGCCCGGCGCGACGGTGCTCGGCCGCGTCTGCCTCGACCTCGACGGCGACGGCCGCTGCGGCCCGGGCGAGCCCGGCGTCGCGGGTGCCCGCGTCCTCGGCGAGGGCGGCGCGGTCGCGCTCGCCGACGCCGCCGGCCGGTACCACCTGCTCGAGCTGCCGGCGCGGATCCTCGCGCGCGACCGGACCGCGTACGGCGGCCACGCCGTCGCCGTCGAGGGGCTCGCCGTCCGCCGCGCCTTCGAGCTCGGCCCCGGCGGCACGGCGGAGGTGGACCTCGCCGTCGCGGCGCCGCCCGCGCCCCGCCCGCCGCCCATCGTGCCCGCCCCCGGGGCCGCCGGTCCGCCGCCGGCGCGGCGCGCGGACGGCAAGCTGCGCTGGTGGCTCTCGGCGCGGGCGCCGCCCGGCGCCGAGCTCGCCGTGGACGGCGCGCCCGTCCGGGCGGACGCCGGCGGCGCCTTCTCCGTCGAGGTCGCCCTCTCGCCCGGGGAGAACCAGGTCGCGCTGAGCATCACGACCGGAGGCGCGGTCGCGCTCTACCGCTGGTCGGTCCTCCTCGTCCCGCGGGAGCGCGGCGGCGACCTCGTCGTCCCCGGCCGCCCCGAGCCGCTCGGCGTGCTCGCGCTCGCGCCGGTCCAGGGGGGAGCCGCGCTCGTGTCGGGCGAGCTCGAGCCCGGGCTCCGGCTGCGGGCGGGCGGCCTCCTCGCCGAGGGCCGCCGGTTCGGCGCGTTCGCCCCCGCCGGCGCGGGGCCGCTCGAGCTCGTGGACGAGGCGGGGGCGGTGGCCCTGCGGGTGCCCCTGCCCGGCTACCTGACCTCGCTCCCGGCGACCTTCGGCGCGACCGGCGTCGGCCTCGCCGAGCTGGAGGTGTCGTTCCTCGGGGAGCCCCGCGTCCTCGTCACGGGCCGCGGCGCCGGCGCGGCGCGCGGCCGGCTCGGGCCGCTCGCCTTCGAGGCGGGGCTCGATCTCGACGACCGGGACGAGCGGCTCTCGGATCTCGCGCGCCCGCGGAACGCCCTCGCGGCCGAGCACGCGCTCGACGCGGCCCGCACGTTCCCGGCGGTCGGCGACGAGGGCGCCGCCGACGACCGCAACCCCGCCCGCGGGCGGCTCTGGGCGCGGGTGACCACCGACGCCGAGCGGCTCGACCTCGGCTCCGCGCGCGCGGGCCTCACCGGGAGCGAGCTCGGCCGCTACGATCGCGCGCTCTTCGGCGCGAAGGTCGAGACCGATCGCGCGGTCGGTCCCCTGCGCCTCCGCGCGGCGGCGTTCGGCGCGACGCTCCGCGAGGACGCGGGCGGGAACGCGCCACCGCGCGCCGCGCACGACGTGCTCCGGGCCACGGGCGGCGCCGCGCTCTGGCTCTCGCGCGGCGAGCTCGTCGCGGGGAGCGAGGCGCTGCGCATCGAGCGGCGCGACCCGTTCACCGGGCGGATCGTCTCGCAGCGCGCCCTCGTGCGCGGCGTGGACTACGAGATCGACTTCGTCTCCGGCCGGATCGTCCTCGCGGCGCCCCTCGCGTCGGTCGCGCCGCCGGCCGCCGTCCTCACCGGGGATCCGTTCGCGGCGCCCGAGGTCGTCGTCGTCGCGGACTACCTCCACGCGGCTCCCGGTCCCGCGGCCGAGGACCTGCACGGCGGCCGGGTCGGGGCCTCCCTCGGGCCCCTCGCCGTCTCGGCGCACGCGGCGCGCGAGGAGCGGCCGGGGAGCGGCGACGACTGGTGGCTCGCGGGCGGCGCGGCGGAGCTCGACCTCGGGCCGGCGCTCCGCGTCCGGGCGGAGGCGGCCCGCACTCGCGGGCTCCTCTTCGCGCGCGGCGGCGAGCAGGCCTTCGCCCGGTCGGACGACGGCGGCCTGCGCTTCGCGGCCCCGGCGGCGGCCGCGGGCGGGGCGGACGCGCTGCACGTGGAGGCGAGCGGCGGCGCGGGGCCGGTCCGCGCGGACGGCTGGTGGCGCACGCGCGAGCGGGGCTACTCGGACGCCGAGTTCCTCGAGGCGGTCGCCGCGCGCGAGCGCGGCGCGAGCCTCACCGCCCGCGGCGGCGCCGTGAGCGGGGTCGTGCGGCTCGCCGAGCGGCGCGGGGCCGACCCGCGCGATCCCGCGGCGCTCGCGCTCCTCGACGAGCGGCAGCTCCTCGCGCGCGCGGCGTGGCAGGGGGAGCGGCTCGGGCTCGCGGTCGAGGGCGTCCACGCCTCCCGCGAGGACGCGGCAGCGACGACGGGTGACGCGACCTCCGCCGGCGCGCGCGCCTCCTGGCGCGTCGATCCCGCGCTCACCTTGGACGCGGCGCACCACCAGAAGCTGCGGCTCACCGGCGCCGCCGTGGACCCGACCTTCACCTCCGCGGGCGCGACCTTCGCGCGCGGCAGCGGGAGCCTCGGCGTGCGGGGCGGGTGGGGACCCGAGCTCGGGCCGCGCCTCCTCGTCAGCGGAGCCCGTCTCGCGCCCGGCGAGGCGGTCTACGGGACGTTCGGCGCGGATCCCGACGCGCCCGACGTGCTCGGCGGCGCCGCGAGCGCGCTCGGCGTCCGCCAGCGCACGGGGGGGGCGGAGCTCTTCACCGAGGAGCAGTTCGGGCGCGACCCGTTCGGCCTGCGGCAGGCGCGCGTGCTCGGCGCGACCGTCGAGCCGCTCCGCGGCCTCACCCTCACGCTCTCGGGAGAGCGGGGCGAGCGGCTCCGGCTCGACGGCTCGGTCGTGGCGCGGAGCGCCGCGGCGGCGGCGATCGGCGCCGTCCGCGGCCCGGTCCGGCTCGCCGCCCGCGGCGAGGTGCGGGACGAGGGCGGCGACGGCCACGCCGCGGCGGGCGCGTCCGCCGAGTGGGTCGTCCGGCCCGGCGCGTCGCTCGCGGCGCGGGTCTCGTGGACGCACGGGACGAGCGCCGGCGTCGAGGGGCTCGGGTTCGAGGCGGCGGTCGGCGGCGCGTGGCGCGCAGACCGCCTCGCCCTCCTCGCGAGCCTCGCGCGATTCGCGGAGCGCCGGCCCGGCGAGGCGCGGCGGGACGGCATCCTCGCGCGGCTCGCGGCGACGGCCGATCCGGCTGCGCGGATCAGGGCCGGGCTCGGCGGGGCGATCGCCGTGCAGGAGGTGGCGGGCGCGCGCGCCGACCGGCTCTCCGGCAGCGCGCGCGTGCAGGTCCGGATCGCGGGTCCACTCGACGGCGCGGCCGAGTACGCGCGCCGTGCGCCGCTCTCCGGCGCCCGGCTCGGGGCGCTCGACGCGGTCCGCGCCGAGGCGGGCCTCGGCGCAGGGGAGGGACGGATCGCGGTGGGGTACACTCTCGTAGGGTTCGGAGGAGACGGGCTCTCGCCGGCGGCCGACACGGGCCGCCTGTACGTGCGGGCGCAGCTCGCCTACTGATCGATGAGCCGCACAGGCCGGATCGGACTCGCCGCGCTGCTCGCGCTCGCCGCCACCGGCGCCGATGCGCAGTGGCGCGCCGATCCCATGACCGTCTGGCTCGATCGCGCCGGGCAGGACGTCCTCGCCGCCAGCTTCGCGTCGGGGGCGGGGAGCGACGACCTCCTCGTCCTCGACCAGGCGCGCGACACGGCGCAGACGCGGCACCACCACGCGCTCCTCGCGCCGCAGCCGTCGACGTTCCCGATCGGCGTCTCGCTCCAGCGGATCTTCCGCGCGGGGCGGCTCTCCCAGAACGGCACCGACGGGCTCGCCGACGTGGCGTCGCACTACGCCACCTTCTCCGCGTCCGAGGTCCAGCTCGTGTTCGGGAGCGACGGCTCGACCGTCAAGGCGTTCACGCTGCCGTGCGTCGCGGGCAACTGCCAGACGAACTTCGACGGGCCGACCGACGGCGGCCCCCCGTACCCGGTCTCGTTCCTGCGCCTCCTCGCGAAGGCGCAGCGCTCCGACGCGCTCGTGCTGCCCTACTGCCTGCACTCGGTCTGCTCGACCGTCTTCCTCATGGACTTCGGCGCGGGCGCGTTGCCGACCTCGAGCTCCACCTACCTGGCGGCGCCGAACCTCCACGAGCCGATGGACGTGCATCCGGAGGCGTTCCCGGTCTGGATCTCCACGACCGCGCGCGTCCACGACCTCGACGACGTGGCCATCGGCACCTACGGGACGGTCGTCCTCTACACGCACCGGAGCTTCCCGGCGACCGCGACCCCGAGCCTCACCGACCTCGACCTGTCGGAGCCGGTCGTGGTCGGCACGACCCACCACGTCGCGACGTCGCCCTCCTGGCTGCCGCCCACTGTTCCGCGCTTCAACGAGGTGCGCAGCGCCGCCTCGCTCGACGTGAACCTCGACGGCGAGCCCGACCTCGTGTTCGCGATGGCGAACCCGTCGACCGCGGTCGCGGGGAGCCTCGTCTGGGTCGAGGGAACGGGGAACCCGAGCGACTTCGCGGACCCGGTGCGCTCGCCCTGGCACGACCTCGGCCTGCAGCTCGGGCTCCCGGATCCGGTGACGGTGCGCCCGCTGCGGCCCGCAGGCGGGCCCGCGGTCGCCATCTGGGACCGCGCGCTCCAGGAGGTGCTGGTGGTGACGTCGGTCCCGGCGGAGCTGCGCCTCGCGATCTGGCGCGCGCCGGCGCCCGGCCGGTTCGCGAAGGAGATCCGGCTCGCGGACCTCGTCGGCTCGCCGGCGCAGGACCTCGTCGTCGTGATGGACGACGGCGCCGCCGGAGACAAGGTCCTCGTGTACCCGGACCTCGGGATCGCGGGGCCGGAGCCGTCCTGGGCCCCCGGGAGCCCCGGCGCGCCGGCGCGCGGCGTCCCGCACCCGCTCGCGGTCGTGCTCGATCCCTCCGGCCCGGCGTCGGTCACGGTCGAGTGGATCGAGAACGCCGCGACGAGCGCGCCCGTCGGCACCGGCCTCTCGCACGTCTTCCCGCCGGACTGCACCCTCCCGCCGCCGCCGCTCGTCATCACCGTGCGCGCGACCGACTCGACCGGCGTGTTCTCCGAGCTGCGGGCGACCCTCCCGATCTCGACGCTGCAGCCGGCGCTCGCGCTCGCGGGAGCCTCGCCGCCCGGTCGGCTCGTGCTCCCGCCCGGCGGGACGACCGCGGTCTTCGACGGCACCTTCGCGACCGGCTGCGGTGCGGCGAGCTACATCGGCGCGTGGCCCGCCGCCGCGACCGTCACCGACACGCCAGGCTCGACCTGGCTGCGGCGCACCGTCGTCCTCCCGGAGGCGGCCTACCCGGCGCTGCTCGCGGATCCCGCCCTCGTCGTCACGCTCGCGACGACCGACACCGTCCCGCAGCCCGTCGTGTCCCTGCCGCTCGAGCTCGACGCGTCGGGGCTCGTCGAGGTGACCCACGCCGCCGACCGCGCCGCGCTCGCCGACGGCGAGCTCACGGTCGTCCGCACGCGGCTGCGGAGCCGGCTCGGCGTCGCCCTCACCGGCGTCCGGGTGGTGGACGCCCTCGCGGGCCTCGCGCCCGCCGGGCCGCCGGTCGTCTCGGGCGCCGTCGTCGTCTCCGCTGCGGCGGGCGGCGCGGACCTCGTCCTCGACGCGCTCCCGGCGGCCCCGGGCGAGGTGACGATCGAGCTCCCGGTCCGGGCGGTGGGCGCGCGCGGCGCGTCCGCGGTCGCGGCGAGCTCGACGGGCGGGTGGCCCCTCACGCCGCGCGCCCGGGCCGAGGCGGCGGCGCCGCTCCCGGGGTGCGGCTGCGCGGCGGGCTCGGCGCCGGGGGCGCTCGCGCTCCTCGCCCTCGCGCTCGCGGCGCGGCGGCGTCGCGCTACATGAATCCGATCCGGCGCGTCGAGGCGAGCACCCGCTCCGCCTCGTCGAGGACGCGCATCACGCGGCACGCCTGGAGGAAGGCGAGCGCGTCGCGCTCGGGCAGGTCGGACAGCCGCACGAGGTCGGCGACGCTCTTCGTCCCGTCGGCGAGCGCGAGCAGGCGCGCCTCGCGCGCGCGGAGCCCGAGCGCGTAGAGCTCGAACGCGGGGTCCGGCGAGGGCGCGAGGTGGACGTCGGCGGGGAGCTCGGCCCGGACCCGCGGCAGGGTCGAGGCCCGCAGCATGCCCTCGAGCACGAGATCGCCCATCGCGATCTGGATCGCCACGCGCGACGCGGGCGGCTTCCCGAGCTGGAACTCGTAGGTCCCCTCGCGCCACTCGAACGTGGACCACGCGATCCCGCGGATCTGTCCGGCGACGAGCTCGGCCCGCTTCTCCAGGGTGAGGAGGCCCGCCGCCGCGAGGAGGTCTGCCGTCCGCGCGCCGGGCTGCTCCTTGCGGAGCGCCTCGAGCCGCTCGGCCGTGACGAGGCCGCGCCGCACGCAGATCGCGGCGAGCCGCTCGCCGCCGACGTTCGACGCCGCGTAGACGGGCGCGCCCTGGTCCACGACGACGATCTTCTTCACCGGCCCGCGCGCGAGCGTGAGGGCGCCGGTCGCCTGGCCGAGGTGGAGCGCGACGAGGAGGCGCGGGACCGGGGTCGCCGCGAGCTCGCCGCGGGGAGGAGGGGAGCCCGCGTCGGGGGACGCGGGCCGCTGCCGCGGTTCGCCGGGCAGCGGGGTCGAGAACCCGTCGCGGGGCGCCGGCGCGCCGGCGACCGGGTCGTCCATGAGCGCGAAGACCGGGGACGCGCTGATTCCCGCAGGGACCTCGTCCGCGGAGAGCGGGCGCGCGCCGGTCACCTCGTCGCGCGCCTCCTCGTCCGGAGCCGCTCCGGACGCGCCGATCGCCTGGGCGACCGCCCGCGCGAGCGCGTCCACGGCGAAGGGCTTCTCGAAGAAGTCACGCGCGCCGAGGCGGCGGAGCTCCGCCGCCGCGTGCGGCCCGCGGTACACGCCCGAGACGGCGACCGCGGGGACGTGCGCGCGGCGGAGCGCGGAGAGCACCTCGCTGCCGCGAACGTCGGGGAGCGGCACCTCGAGGACGGCGGCGTCGGGGGCCTTGCGCGAGAGCACCTCGAGCGCGGCGCGCCCGCTCGAGACGAGCTGCACGCGCGCGCCGAGCCGCGCGAGCGCGGCCTGGACGAGCGCGGCGAGGTCGGCGTCCTCCGCGACGAGGAGGAGGTGCTTTCCGGCGAGGGGCGAGGGCACGCGGCGGCAATCTAGCACGGGCGCAACGGCCGCCCGCGCCCCCGCGTGGCACGTTGGCGGGCCGCGGCGCGGAGGGTTACGCTCCCTCCCGTGCCGCTCGGGTATCACCACGTCGCGCTCCAGTGCGCCGACCTCGCCCGCTGCGAGTCCTTCTACCGCGAGGTGCTCGGGCTCGCGGTCGTGCGCCGCTGGCCGCGTGACGAGGGCGGCGATCGCAGCGTCTGGCTCGGCCTCGGCGACGGCGGCGAGGAGTTCCTCGCGCTCGAGCGCGCCGACGAGGCGCCGGAGGTGCGCCCCTGGCGCGACGGCAAGCCCGGCCTCCACCTCGTCGCGCTCAAGATCGCGCCGTCCGAGCGTCGCACCTGGGAGGAGCGGCTCGAGGCCGCCGGCGTGCTCGTCGTCCACCGCACCCGCTGGACCATCTACTTCCACGATCCGGAGGGGAACCGGATCGGGCTCAGCCACCACCCGCACGACGTCTCGGACCCGGGCCCCGCGTGATCTTCGACCGCCGCCGCTACGGGAAGGACAACTACGCCTACCTCCTCGCGGAGGGGGCGGACGCGGCGCTCGTCGATCCCGGCGATCCGGTGGTCGCCCTCGGCATGGCGGCGGCGCACGGGCTGCGGCCTCGCTGGATCGTGCACACCCACGGCCACCCGGACCACACCGGCGGCTCCGCGGCGCTCCGCGAACGCCTCGGCGCGCGCGTCCTCGGGCACGGCGCCGACGCCGCGCGCTTCGCGCCGGACGAGGACCTCGCCGGCCGCGGCGAGCTCGCGCTCGGCGCGCTCCGGCTGCGGGTGCACGCCGCCCCGGGCCACACGCCCGGCGCGGTGCTCGTCGAGGCCGGCGGCCGGCTCCTCACCGGCGACACGCTCTTCTGGGCGGGCACGGGCCACTGCCGCGGCGGCGGCGACCCGGCGGTGCTCGCGCGCACGTTCGCGACGGTGTTCCCGGCGCTCGACGGCGGCCTCCTCGTCCACCCCGGGCACGACTACGCCGAGGTGAACCTGCCGTTCGTCCTGCGGCTCGAGCCGGGGAACGCGGCGGCGCGGCGGCGGCTCGCCGAGGTCCGCGCGGCGCGCGCCCGGGGCGAGGAGCCCGCGCCGACGAGCCTCGCCGAGGAGCGGACGGTGAATCCGTTCCTCCGCACGGGCGAGGCCTCCGTCCGCGAGGCGGTCGCCCGCGCGGGCGGGAACACGGCCGGAGACTCCGCCGAGGCCGTCTTCGTGGCGTTGCGCGCGCTTCGCGACGCGGGGTAGGGCCGGGTGCGCCCGCCGGCAGGCGGTCCGCTGATGCGTCCACGCACGGTGACCTGGGTCACAGCAACCGCGCGTCCCCCCTCGGTATCCTGCGACCGTTCGATGGTAGAATTTCCGCCCGGCCGGATCGGTCGGAACGAGCGACGGAGTGGAGGAGTCCCCATGAGATTCGCCCTTGCCCTGGCGGTCGCGTCCCTGAGCGCCGCACTCCCCGCGGCCGCGCGCGCCGAGAGCGGCGTGGACTGGCAGCGGAAGGTCGTGAAGTGCACCGGGAGCGGGGCCGCGAACCTCCGTGACGCGGGCGGCAACCCCGCCGTGGCCCGCATCGGAGCGGAGAAGGCGGCGAAGCTCGACGCGCTCCGCAACTGCATGGAGGCGCTGAAGGGCGTGCAGCTCCAGTCCGGCCAGACCGTCGGCGGTGCGCTCAAGACGGACCAGGCGCTCACGGGTCGCGTCGAAGGGCTCGTCCGCGGGTTCAAGGTGGCCGGCGCCCCGCGCTACTTCTCCGACGGCGGCGTCGAGCTGGACGTCGAGGTGCCGCTCGAGGGCGCGCTCTCCGACGCGCTCCTCCCCAAGGCGGAGCCGAAGCCCGAGGCGAAGCCCGACCCGAAGCCGGCGAAGTCCGAGGGCGCGCCGTCCGGGACCTCGCTCGTCGTCGACGCGCGCGGCCAGAAGGTGGTCCCGGCGCTCGCGCCGCGGATCCTCGACGAGGCCGGCAAGGTCATCTACGGCCCCGCGTCGCTCGGCGCGGCGGGCCGCAAGGTGGGCGGCGCGGCCGCCTACGCGAACGACCTCGCCGCCGCGAAGGCGAGCCTGAAGGAGCGGATCGGCGACAAGCCGTACGTCGTGAAGGCGGTGCGCGCCGAGGGCTCGGACCTCGTCATCTCGAGCGTGGACGCCGCCGGCCTCGCCGGCAAGGACCTCGGGTTCCTCGCCGACGCCAAGGTCGTCATCCTCGCGGACTAGGGAGATCAGAATGAACCGCTCCATCGCCGTCGCCCTCGCCCTCGCCGCGTTCGTCCCGGCGGTCCGCGCCGAGGACAAGATCCAGACCACGGAGGCCGTCGGCCAGGCCGCCGTCGCCGGAGACGTCCTCGCCGCGAAGGAGCAGGCGAAGGACGACGCCATGCGCAACTGCGTCCAGCAGGTGGCGGGCACCGTCGTGACGGCCTCCACCGAGACCGACCAGGCGCAGCTCCTGTCCGACAAGGTCTTCTCGCACTCGGTCGGCTACATCCGGAAGTTCCAGGTCCTCGACGACCGCCAGGACGGGAACACCTGGGTGACGAAGCTCCGCTGCGAGGTCTCGGAGGCGAAGCTCGACGAGGACCTGATGGCGTTCGGCATCGCGTACCGGCGCGCGGGCATGCCGCGGATCTTCGTGCTCATCGCCGAGCAGGCGATCAACGCGACGCAGGCCACCGGCTGGTGGCAGGGCGGCGGCAACACCGCCGACCTGCGCGTCATGGAGAACGCCTTCATGGACCGGATGGAGAAGTCCGGGTTCACCTTCATCGACCCCGAGGTGCTGCAGGGCAAGGTGAAGCTCGAGGCGATCGGCGCGGATCCGAACCTCCAGCAGGCGCGCGAGATCGGCGTGAAGAGCGGAGCGGACGTCGTCATCATCGGCCGCGCCATCGCGAAGCCGCTCGGCGAGATGCAGATCGAGAACGGCACGTTCTACTCGGCCGTCGCGAACGTCTCGGCGCGCGCGGTCCGGACGGACACCGGCGAGGTCGTCGGCGCCGCGGAGTTCACCGGCACCGCCGGGCGCGGCTTCGAGCAGACGACGGCCGGCCGCAACGCCTTCTCGGACGCGGGCCGCCAGCTCGCCCGCGACCTCTTCGCCAAGATCGGGCGGGTCTGGACCCGCGAGCAGTCGGGCGCGCGGCGCATCGCGCTCTCCGTGAAGGGCGTGGACGACTACGCGCGCCTCGCGCAGTTCAAGAGCGTGCTCGCCCAGAGCGTGCGCGGCGTGAAGGACGTGCAGGAGCGCTCGATGAGCGACGGCAGGGCGGACCTCGACGTCACGCTCTCCGGCCGCAGCACCGACCTCGCGACCGACCTCGCCACCCGCAAGTTCCCGGGCTTCTCGGTCAAGGTGAAGTCGGTCACCCAGGGCGCGATCGAGGTGGAGCTCAAGGAGACGAAGTGACCATGCGCGCCCGACTGATCGCCCTCGCGGCCGCAGGCGCGGCGTTCCTCCTCGCGGTGGGGGCCCGCGCCGCGGTCCCCGCGCCCGCCGGGACCGTCACCTTCCTCGCCGGCGAGGCGACCCGCGCCGCCGCCGGGAAGGTGGAGAAGCTCGCCGTCGGCAGCGCCGTCTTCCAGGGTGACGTGCTCGAGACGCAGAAGCGGACGCGGCTCGAGGTGAAGCTCGCGGACCAGAGCGTCCTGCGGCTCGGCCCCACATCGAAGGCGGAGGTGCAGGCCGCGGCGTTCGGCAAGAGCGTCGAGGAGCGGAAGGTCTCGGCGAAGCTGCTCGTCGGGAAGGTCTGGGCGAACGTCGCGAAGGCGGTCGGCGGCGAGCAGCGGTTCGAGGTCACGACCGAGAACGCCGTCGCCGGCGTGCGCGGCACCACCTTCCGCGTGGACGCCGCGACGGACCGGTCGGTCGTCGTGAAGGTCTACAGCGGCACCGTCGCGGTCGCGTCCGGGCCGATCCCGCGCCCCGCGCACCGCGGCGCCCAGGACGGCGGCGCGGCGAAGCCCGAGCGGCGCCAGATCGCGGGCCCGCAGGAGGTCACCCGCGAGCAGTGGGAACGCATCGTGACCAGCATGATGGAGGTGCGCGTCTCCTCGGACGGCCAGCCCACCGAGCCCGGGGCGTTCGCGCTCGCCTCCGCGGGGCAGGACGAATGGGAGGACTGGAACAGGAGCCGCGACGCGCAGAGGTGACCGGCGACGAGCCGGGGCCGCTCACGCTCGCGAACGCGCTCACCGCGCTGCGGATCGTCCTCGCGCCGGTCTTCCTCGTCCTCTACGTGGAGGGGGCCCACCTGCGTGCCCTCGCGGCGTTCGCCGCCGCCGCGGCGACGGACGTCCTCGACGGGATCGTCGCTCGGGCGCTGCGCCAGCAGACCCGGCTCGGCGCCTTCCTCGACCCCATCGCGGACAAGTTCCTCGCCACGTGTGCCCTCGTCGCGCTCGCCGCGACCGGACGGCTCCCGGCGTGGCTCCCCGCCCTCGTCGTCGCGCGCGATCTCGCGCAGCTCGCCGGCGCCGCGATCCTTCGCACGACGCACCACGTCGTCCCCGTCGCGCCCACCCGCATCGGGAAGTACGCCACGGTGGGGCTCGCGATGACGGTGGTGCTCGCACTCGCGAGCGACTTCGGGGCAGACCCCAGCGGGGACCTCGGCGCGTTCGTGGTGGCGTTCGCGCTGCTCGCGGCGGAATGCGTCGCGATCTCGTTCGCGCAGTACACGCTCTTCTTCGTGCGAGCGATCCGGGCGGCCCCGGGGAGGTAGCGCGCCGCGCCGGCGGGCGCTTCCCGGGCGGCCGGGCATGCTTACGTTCGGCCCATGGGGGAGCGCAGGCTGAAGCTCGTCGTCTCCGACTTCCACCTCGGGAAGGGCCCGTATCGCGACGACGGCAGCGTCAACGTCTTCGAGGACTTCCGGCAGGACGGGAAGTTCGCCCAGTTCCTCGACTATCACTGCGAGGGCGAGTGGCGCGACGCGGAGGTCGAGCTCGTCGCGAACGGCGACTTCTTCAACCTCCTCTCCGTCGATCTCGTCGGGCGGCTGGAGGAGGCGATCACCGAGAAGCTCGCGGTCGAGAAGACCGAGGCGATCCTCCGCGGCCACCCGATCG
>Ga0137373_10001656_pt1 | contig 24286 bp, 20 predicted proteins | sample SagtaG_5_FD_104912 | JGI IMG/M metagenome (GOLD analysis project Ga0137373, IMG submission 104912) | Vadose zone soil microbial communities from Sagehorn Ranch, Mendocino, California, USA - Sage1_R_80_16 metaG | ecosystem: Environmental > Terrestrial > Soil > Vadose zone | place: USA... | reverse complement strand
TTTGGTCCACCGTACATGCACGCTCATCGGAACAGGACGCGACGTCGCTGCCTTTCACCGACCGTTCCGGGCGCCAGTCTTACCAGACCAGATAGAGGATCTTCCCAAGGTGTGCACCATGAGCGCCGCCGGGGCGGTGTCCGTGTGTGGACGGTTCATGTCGCGCGACGACGGTTCGGTGGCAGTACGACGACGTTGCCGGCCTGGGCTTCGAGGGACAGTTCGGTGATCACGGCGCCAAGGGTACGGATACGTTCCTGGAGCAGGGTCACCTGACCTTCGAGTTCGTGGATCCGTTCGCGGCTGTTGGCCAGCTGTTGTTGCAGTGCTTCGACGTTGGGGGAGATCGCGCCGCCCGTGGTGGTCTTGAACTCGGCGGCGAGATCGGCGTGGTGTTCGTAGAGCCGCTGACGTGAGATGCCGGCCTCGGCGGCGAGCGCAGCGACGGTGTGCCTGCCGTTGCTGCGCTGCGGGGTGCCCGCCAGCAGCCGCCCAGCGGCCTCGCGGACTTGGTGCCGCTCGTTGTCGAGGTGAGCTTGACGGTCGACAGGGATCATGAGACATCGCCTAGCGGTTGCTCGGCCGGGGGCCGCGGTCGAGTGGTGTCGTGCGCGGTGACCGCCCGTTCGTGCTCATCGAGGCGTTGCTGGATGCGCTGACGCAGGGGCTGCGGGATGCCGGGACTCGCGAGATCGGATTTCAGCCCGCGGATGTGTTGACGCAGGTTGGCCATGTCCCGGTCGGTGCGGGCGATATTGCGGCAGGTCAGCCGGCAGCGTGACCATGCCGGGCCATTGTCGGCCTCGTTGTCCTGTCGGCAGGCCGCGGTCGCGGGCCGGTAAACGCAGGTGAGTAGGGAACCGTGGTGAACCTGAAGGTCGGGACTGGCCAAGGCGTGGTTGACCTGCGCCGGGGTGGTGATGGTCAGTCCGACGAACCGGCGTGCGGCGCTCGCCCGCGCCCGGTAGGCGTCCGCGGCCGGCCCGGAGACGTGCTCGCCGTCGAGGAGCCGCTGGTGGTCCTCGTGCAGGGTTTCGGCCCGCAGCAGGAACTCCTCGAAGGTGATCTCGTCGAGAAAACCGGAGTCGGCGCCACCTGCATAAGCGTGCGTGATTTGGGTGCGGAGATGGCCGTACTGAGTCGCGCCCGCGACGGTGCCGCCGGGGCGGCGGACGATGTGCCAGGCCAAGGTCCTACGCAGCCGGGGTGCGGTGATCCTGCCGTGGGGGTCGTCGCCGATGGGTGCATGGCCGGTGCTCGGGGCGATGTCGGTGTTGAACCAGGTGATGAACGCGGTGATGTCGTCGTTGACGGCGCCTGACCGGCGGCTGCTGCGGATGCTGGGGTCGATCCACGGGGGTGAACAGACTTCGCCCAGCGGGAACAGCATCTCGCCGGTGGCGAGGTCTTCCAGGACCGAGACAGCGTGGGCGACCTGCTCGGTGACCACCCAGGGAATCGTGCGGAGTGAGCGTTCCTGTCGCGGTGGGCGCGCCTTCATCTGTTGTCCGGACATGAACGTCAGCCCGAGCTTGGCGTCGCGGGTGATGCAGCCGCGACGTAGGTTGAGCGCCTCTCCCGTGCGGACACCGGACAGGTAGGCGGTGACCAGGAAACAGGCGGTGATGACGTGGCGCAACAGACCGACGAGTTCGGTTGCTGCGACTGGCCGCGAACGCCAGCTCCGATCGTCGACTGTCCTGAAGCGGGTAACCCGCAGGAGGTTCACCTTGATCGGCAAGCCGCAGGCGGTGACGGTGTCGCGGAGGGCGGGCCACCGGGACAGGTAGGTGCGGTCAAGCCAGCCGCCGACGACCAGTCCGTCGATGTCGACCACGGTCTTGCCCGCCTGGCGGAGTCCTGGCAGTGCGTGTCCGGCCTCGGCGAGGGCGGGCAGGAGACAGTCGAGGTGCTGCTTGACCGCGATGCGGCGGGCGGTGCCCGTCAGGCGTTGCCGGCGGGCCGGGGGTGCGACCTGGTGCGCGAGGTGGCGCATGGCGATCAGGCGCCGCGCGGTGGGCAGCAGGTCGGCGGCGATCGTGCCGGTCACCAGCAGGGCGGCTGACAGCAGCGGATGCATGACGTCGGGATGGATCCTGGGGGTGCGGTTCTCGCCCAGTTTCGCGGTGGGGTGTTCGGCGAGTTCGGCGGCGCTGGCCCCGCCCCACGGCCGAGCGGCGGGCAGACGGCAGTAGTCCGGCAGAACGTCGCGGTAGGCGTGCAGGCGCTGGACGGCCAGCAGTATCTTACGCTTCCAATGGGTGCTGGCCGCGGGCTTGTCGGTGACGTAGCGCAGATAGTCCTCCAGATCGGCGGTGGTAACCCCGGCGAAGCCGGTAGTGCCCCGGTCAGATAGCCAGGCCACGAACACGTGGAGGTGGTGGACGTCTTCCCGCAGCGTCTTAATGCTGGGCGCATGGCTGCCGGCGTTGGCCAGACGAGGCACGTCCTGCACGACGTTGACCAGCGCGAAGACGTAGAGCTTGCAGGCGTGCCGGAGCGCCGGCGGAAAGCGGCTCCAATAGATGCGCGGGCCGGTGGTGTGCCGGTCCGGCAGCGCGGCCGACAGATCCCACGAGGTGTCGCCGAAGCGGGGCAGCGTGCTGAGGTCGGCGTCGGGATGCAGCTGGCGCCGCTGCAGGACCGGCGTGTCGGGTGTGGCCAGAAGGTCGCTGACCCGGTCGGCCAGCGCATCGGGATCGGTCGCGGCGGGACTGGTCATAGTGAGTCGAGGTCTCCAGAGAGCAGGCGGGCCACCAGGTGTCGGTGGGCGTCGGTGATCTGGCTGCGGGCGTGCTCGCGTTGCGCGGGTTCGTACTCGTTGATGACGTCGTCGAGCTGGGCGACGCGGCCGGCGTACTCGTCGACCCACCGCTGCACCGACATGCTCGCTCGCCGGGCCTGCAGCTCGTCTCGTACCAGTAGTTGCAGCGGCAGGTGGCGCGGGAAGGCGCGAGCGTTGCCGCAGTCCAGGCAGGACAGGAAGGTCTGCCGACACGGTCCGTGCTCGTCCAGGGGCGAGTGATCGAAGTCCCGGCAGGTTCCCAACACGGTGTCGCTGCCCGGTTCGTTGGTGTTCTGCTCGCTGCGTGGGTTGACGGTCATGCGCCGCCGGGCGAGGGCTTCGGCGACCTGTTCGTCGATAGCCTCGCGAACGATCTGGAAGCCATCGTCGGTCACCGGGCGCATCCGCCGCAGGTAGGAGGCCAGCGTGGCAGGGGTGTGCGCGACCGGTTTGCGGTGCTGTTCCAGGTAGGTCTTGCGGAGCCGGTCCAGGCTGATGTCCAGCAGCAGAGCGTCGTGGTGCTCGTCGCCGGTCAGCCACGGCCGAAGCCACCACGCTCGGCGTTCGCGACCGACACCGGGCATCCCTTCCCGGAAGGTTGACCCGCCGGCCTGCTCGGCCGTGCCGTTGTAGTAGACCAAGGCGCACGCGCTGCCCAACTGCCGCCGCAACGGGTCGGCCAACTCGACCAACAAGCGGAACACGCCGAACGCCGTCGTCAACGACGTGTTGAGCACCGATGCCGGGCGGGCATCGCCTGCGGGCAGGTGCAGCTCGGCAGGCAGCGCGGTCAGCGGCAGCGTCATCGCCGACCGTGCTCCGCGGCGCGGCTTGTTCGCGTCGACCAGCGCGATACCCGGCTCGCCGGGGGCGGTGGCGTGCAGGTGCGGCGCGGGCAGTTCGGCCAGCACCGAGGCGTTCAGGCCGGTCAAGGATGCGAGGAGGACGGTGAAGGCCCAGATGTCTGCGGGTGTCAGGTGTAGCAGGGTGAGCAGACTGCGGCCCCCGGCGGCGGTGACCGCCCGATCGTTGAGCTTGGACGCCCGGCCGGTCGCCGCCGACCGGGGAATGTCACCGGTTCGGGCGCAGTGCTCCAGCGCCTCGGCCAGGTCCCGCCGCGGGTCTCCTCGCCGCAGGTGGTCGAACGCTGCGGTCCGGTAGCCGGCGACCAGTGCCCAGTGGGTACGCAATCGGGTACGGGCTCGCCGCACGATCCCGCGTGCTACTACCGTGATGCGGCGCAGTTCCTCGGGTGTGTAGGGCTGGCGGGCCTCGTAGTGCCGGCCGCCGAAGTCCTGCCGGGCCAGCGCCTGGACGACCTCGATTGGCACCACCGGGCTGTAGTCCAGCAGAGTGCGCAGCACGCCGGCCAGTCGGTCTCCGCTGGGCAACACCAACGACATGGCCAGTAGCCGCGCGTTGGCGGTGCTCAGCTGGGCCAGGCTGGTCAGGTTCGGCTGGTTGTCGGCCAGCCAGCGGGTGGTCTGCCGCGCTACGGTCCACAGGTTCTGGGCCGCCGCCCGCCTTTTCCAGGTGCCCAACGGCCCGGTCGCCTGCTCGAACGCGGCAGCCAACTCCTCCCGGATCCGCGGTTGACCCGGCAGGGCCGCAAAGTCGAACACCTTGCGCTGGCGGCCGTCTTCGCTGACGAACTGCACCTGCAAGCCGTCGCGCCGGTTGGCAGGTTGCCAGCCCGTCGGGGGCCGAGCGGCCCGTCGGCCGGTGCTGCTCACGCCAGCGTGGCTGTCAGGACCCGCGGGTCACCGGCGCCGAGGGTTTCGGCCAGCCGGTGCAGTGCGTTGCGGTCATCGGCGTCCATCAGCGCGACTAACTGCTCGACCTGCAACGCCTGGAACGGCTCCAGGTAGACCGCCCGGGTGGTCTCGACGCTTCGGTGTCCCAGCAGCGTGGCCAGCAGGAACCACACGTCGCCGAGTTGGTTGCGGAAGTCCCGCCGCTCCGCCTCGGTCAACATCTCGGTGCGCTGCCAGGCCACGAAGGTGGCGATGCAGTACCAGCGCAGCGCGAACCCGTGCCGCAGCATGTGCGGCCGGCACCACAGCCGACCTGTCTTGCCCGCCTGGCCGAGCGCGGTGTCGACGCGCTGGTTGGCCCGGTCGAAGGTCTTGTACCACGCCTGCTTCGGGCGGGGTGTCCCGTCTTGGTTGAGCCACAACCACACCGGCTCCAACCCGCCCGGGCCCTCCCGGAACAGCCGCATCCGCAGCTCCGGCGGCAGGCTGTCCGACCGGACCGCGCGCTGGGCACCGTCCTCGTCGACAACGTCGAGCACACCATCCGGCCGGACCCGGCGCAGCAACCACCGATCCGGAATCTGTTCGTAGCGGCCTGCCCGCTGGGCCCGTGCCACCGCGGCAGCCCGGCTGCCCTCCTCCAGGTAGAACCGCACCAGCTGCGCCGCCCGCCGCCGCATCCAAAACGGCCGGCCGACCGAGCCCTTCGCGCACGCCGCCGCCGCCCACCCGCGGAACAGACCCTGATCGCCCGCATGCGGCAGCTCGACGGTGAGGATGCTGGACAACTCACCGATCCGCAGCCCAGTGCCGTATAAGCCCTCGACGAAGGCCACGTCCCGGTCCTCGGTGTGTCCGTGCCACGCCGCCGTCGGCACCCCGTCCGTGGTGAAGCCGCGCAGGCCAAGGTTGCGCCACAACCGGAACGCCTCCGGCGTCAACCACTTCACGTCCGCCCGGCGAACCCCCGACGGGCCGGCCTCCAGCTCGGTCACCTCCTCGCCGAGCAGACTCCGGCCGATCACCCGCAGCCGCACCGGATTCTCGATGCCTTCCTGGTCGGCCGCCCACAGGTAGAACCGCCGGATCGCGGCCAGGTCCACCCGGAACGAACCCGGTCTCACATGCTCGGGATTGTCCTGCGCCGACAGCCGCCACTCCTTGAACGCCCCGAGCACGCCGGGGCCGACGTGCTCCCAGCTCTCATCGATCGCGTGCAGGAAGTCCAACCAGACCTTCAGCGAGAACGCGTACCGCCGCTTCGTGCCCTTCGCCAAGCCACGCACGCCCGGCGCCCGCCAAAACGCGTTCACCCGCGCGTCGGCCCGCCCATCAGGGGCGAGGAAGAACGGCGTACCGTCCCGCGCCCCGTTGCGCTTCGCCCGCGCAATCACGTCCCCGACGGCGATGCCAGGCGCGTCGTCCTCCACTGGTTCCAGGCGTCGCCGGAAGTCGTAGAAGTCCAGAAACCATCCGTCCGGCACCCACCGGCCCAGTTCATCCAACGCCCACCGCCCGAGTCAAGATCGATCCTACGAGATCAACGATGAAGGTCCGACAGTGGTGTCGGGCAGTGAATCCTCGGAAACAGTCGCCTGGCGCCATGCTCAGCGATCCTCAAACAGCGCCCGAGCCGCGCCTGGCTGCAGGAGCACACCGACCCGGCCGACACCGTGCTGTACGTCGGCATCGACTGGTCAGAAGTTCGCCGCACGCCCGCGATCGAGCACGGGTGGGCGCCGTGGACGGTGCGGTTCCCGATGTGTGACCAGCCGTACCTGTCCAAGCAGGACATGCTCGACGCCGCCCGCGCCGCCGGCCTGGAGCCGCCCCGCTTGTACGAGTTGGGGTTCAGCCACATTTTCCTTGCTTGGTGGTCGTGTCTCGATAACCGGAGAGCACCCGATCACGCAGCCTGCTCGCCTGTTGCTGAGGAAGAACTCGCGTGGATACGTTCGGCCGCGTGCAGTTGATCTACTACTCGTCCGACGGCTACCGGTCGTGGAACGTGCGGACGCGGCCCGCGATCCCGGAAGGGATGCCGATCCTGGTCGATGACGACCTGCGATTCGAGGACGGCGTCGGGCAGTCGCGGCCGACCGCGGTGGTCAACCAGTGGCTGCGCGAGCTTCCGGCCAGTGGCTGTGCGTCGCCGGGCTCCTGGGCGTCGTACGCACGCGCGGTGCGGGACTGGATGACCTTCCTGGCCGGGCGCGGGGTCGGGTTGTTCGACGAGCGGGATCGGCTGCGGGCCGGGTTGAGCGCGTACGCCGAGTACCGGGCCACCGGCCCGCTCGCGGCACGGTTCGAGGCGTCGACCTGGAATCAGCACATGAGCGTGCTGACCGGCTTCTACCGGTGGGCGAGCGCCGAGCGGTACGCGGCGGCTGAGCCGTTCACGTACCGCTCGGCGGTGGTGAGCTACGCCGGGCAGCCGGAGCGGCGGGTGGTGAACACGGCGATGCGCCGTCGCGCGAAGGACCACGTCACGATCAAGTACCTGGAGGCGGACTTCGCCGAGCTGTTCCTGAGCGCCCTGGCCGGACTTGGCCCGGACGGGGGCGCCGATGCGACGTTTCGCGGGTGGAACGTCACCCGCAACGCGGCGATTGGCAGGCTGGCGTTGAGCACCGGGCTGCGCCTGCAGGAGTTCTCCTCACTGCTGGTCGACGAGATCCCGCCGCTGCCGGCGCGGCCGACCGCGTTGCCGATCCTGTTCCCCGTGCCGGCCGCGATCACCAAGGGCCGCAAGTTCCGGACCACCTGGATCGGCTACGAGGCCCTCGCCGCGGTGCACAGCTACGTCGACCTGGACAGGATGCTGCACGTTCAGGGGTCACGGTGGCGGCCGCCGGCCAAGGCCGGCCTACCGCTGGTGGTCACCGAGGCGGATACGCGGGGTGGTCGGGTCAACGGGCAGCGGGTGCGGTGGGACACGCTGCGACCGGCCGAGCGGCTGCGGCTGGTGGCCCCCGGCGGCGGTTCGCCGTTGCTGGCGGTGCGGTCGACCGGTGGGCCGTTCACCGCATGGCCCACGGTGTTCGCCCGCACCGCCGCCCGGGTCCGGCAACGGTGGGAGCCGCGGTTTCCGCACGTGCACCCGCACCGGCTGCGGCACTCCTTCGCGGTCGGGACTCTGCAACGGTTGGTGGGCGGCTACTATCAGCAAGTCTCCCGGCTGGTGACCGACGCCGACGGCGATGCCGCGTTGGCGTTTTATCTGGCCAAGGCCGACCCGCTGATGGTGCTGCGAGATCTGTTGGGCCACTCGTCGGTACTGACCACGGAAAAATACCTGCGACGGTTGGACATGACACGCGTCTACCGCGACGCCTACGACCGCGCCGCCGGCGACGTCGGGTTGGCCGAGCAGCAGGCCGCACAGCGGGAGGCTGACGAGGAGTTCGACGAGGCGGACGACTGATGCCGGCCACGCTCGTCACCGACCCGCTGGGACTGTCGTGCGTGTTCAGCAACGGCCAGCGCTGGTCGTTCGCCGTGCGGTCAACGCTCAACCCCCGGCTGACCGCCGACCTGCTCACCGGCCTGGCAGCCCTGCTGCATCCACATGGCCGCATCGACAGCCAGGCCACGGTGCGCTTCTATGCGGCGTACGCCGCTGTCATGGTGGACCGACTAGCCGAGCAGGGCTTTACCGGCACCGCCGCGGACCTGACCCGGGCGCGGCTGGCCGGTTTCTGGATGGCCGCCGGCCCTCGCGCGGAGCCGCCCACCCGGGCGATGCTCACCGCACTGGACGCCCAGACCGGGGTGCTGCACCCCGACGTTCGCGAGTTGGCCACCGGTCGGCGGTTCAACCCGATGCGGCAACCCACCCCGCTGCCGCCCTACAGCGAGGGCGAATGGGCTCGGCTGCGGGCCACCTGCCGGCGACTGCTCACCGATGCCTACACCATCCACCGGCGGGTCCGGGCCGCCGCGGCCCGAGGCGCCGACCCCCGCGTGGCGGGCTGGAGCGAGGCCAACCTGGCCTGGCTGCTGTCGCAACTCGGCCCCTCCTCAGCGGCCCAGGTCGGCCAGCACGTGGAGCTGTCGGCCTTCACCATCCAGCATGCCCGCGGTGGCGTCCCCGAGGCGAACGCGGCGCTGTTTCCGACCACCGATGTGGTGCTGGCCTACCGGCTGCTGTTCGGCGTGCACACCGGCATCGTGCCCGACGGCATCGACCGGCTCGGCCTCGACGACCTCGACTGGGCCGGCGATAGCACGGTCCTCCTCGACTATGTCAAGGGCCGCACCGGCAGGGAAAGCTTGACACTGACCGCCGCCGCAGTGCGGCTGCTGGAGCAGTGGCTGGACCACTCCGCGTACTGCGCGACTTTCTGCCAGCCGAGCGCCGAGGCGCGTTGTGGCCCCGGTTCGTGCCCAGCGCGCAAGGCGGCAACGTGCTCACCGACCGGGCGTTGCACGAGTCACTGCGGCGCTGGGCGCGGCGCCACGGCCTGCTCGGCGACGACGGGCAGCCGCTGCGCCTACACGTGCACCGCATCCGCACCACGTTCGAGGCGATGCGTGACCGGCGGACCTGGTTCGGCAGCACCCGCGCCACGATCGACCCCAACCACAGTCCCCGGGTCGAAGGCGACCACTACCTCACTGTCGCCACACCCGCCCAGCGGCGGACGGTGGACACTATCATCGCCGCCGCGCAGGCCGACCTCGTCGGCAAGGCCCACCCACGCGTGGTCCTCGACGCCGACCAGGCCGCCGAGGCCGCCGCGCGGCTGCCAGAGCGGATAGACCAGCTGCCGCTGGACGACACGGTAATCGCCGAACTGGTGGGCGGAGCCCGTGACGTGTTCGTCGCCGCGTGCACCGACCCGCTGTCGGGCCTGCATGGGCCTGCCGGCAAGCCCTGCCCGGCCCGCCCGTGGGTCTGTCTACTGTGTCCGCTGGCGGTGTTCACCCCACGCCACGCGGCGAACCTGCTGCGGCTCAAGGCGTTCTTCACCCGCCAGGGCCAGCAGATGACCACCGCGCAGTTCATCGCCGTCTTCGGCCCCTACACCACCCGCATCGACGAAGTCCTCGGCCTGTTCGACCCGACGCTGCTGGCCCGGGCCAGCACCGCGGTGACCGGGACGGACGAGGAGCTTGCGCTGCGACCGGAGGAGCGCACCAAATGACCATGCCTCACACGTCCGCACCGCCAACGGCCACCAGGTCGCCGTTTGCCGGCGCTGATGTTTGCGCCCACGCCGGGCTGGTGCTGCGCGACGGTGCCCGCGGACCCGTTTTCGACCACGACGTGTGGGACCTCACCGGCGTGGCTGGCCTTCCCGTGCAGACCAAGCGCGGCAGGCTGCGCTGGAACTACACCACCATCGCCAACTCGGGCTGGCGGCTGGTCGCCCGCGAGTACATGTTCGCGCTGCTGGCACCCGCGCACGAGGCGGTCCGCGTCCTGCCGCGCGCCTACCGCACCCCGCATCACCTGCTCACCTGTCGCCTGCGGCTGGACGCGCTGGTCGACTGGTTCAGCTGGCTGACCGACCACGGCGTGATCGGGCTGGGCCAGGTCGACGACCGGCACTGCGCCGAGTACCTGGAGCACCGCAGCTGGCGGCGCGACCGGTGTGGGCACCCGATCGGGTCGATCGGAGCGGCCAGGCGAGCCCAGGCCACCGTGCCGGTCATCGAGCTGGCCGACTATGGCGACCTGTTCACCGCCGACCGGTACCGTCCCGGCTTCCGGCCGTGGGCTGGCCACCGCGCCGACGCCCTCAGCGGTCGCGGGACTGCGGAGAACAAGACCCCACCGGTCCCGGCGGAGGTCTTCCAACCGATGCTGGCCGCGGCGCTCTACCTGGTCGAGGAGATCGGGTCCCGCGTCGCCGCCCTGGACCAGATGCGCCGCGCCGCCACGCTCGTGGAGACCACGCTGCCCACGAGGCGGCCCGACCCCGACCGGCTGCTGGCCGTCGTGGAGCGTTACGTCGCCGAGGACCGCCCGTTCGATGCCGTCGGCCCCAACGTCGTGGCCCGACGCATGCGTCGCGGATGGGATCCCGACGACCCGCTGCTGACCGTTAACCTCAACCGCATCGCGCAGGAGGCCGGCTACCGGCAGCTGCGCCGCGACACCGTGCCCCGGCTGCGGGCGCCGCTCGTCGAAGCGGTGACCAGGGTCGGCGTCGGCAACCGGTGGGCACGAGACGCCGAGCTCGTCGCACGGGCTGACGGCGCCGCTCAGGTGCCGTGGACCCTGCCGCTGCGCGGACCCGAGACCAGTGCCCTGGCCAGCATCGCCCGGACCGCCTGCCTGATCACCACCGCGGCGGTGTCCGGGATGCGCGCCAGTGAAAAACGGGCGGAATTGCGTTTGATGCAACATTCGGCGGCTGCGACTACGGGGTGAACCTGCAGGTCGGAGGGCAGTCCGCCGCACACCGCCAGGCTTGATCGACGGATCTACCAGCGGGGTTGCGCTCGAGCGATTTGATCTCAACAATGTTGCATCTGATGTAACGGAGGTTGGGGTGGGTCGAGCGGCGGATTTGCCCGGTGCGGCGCATCTGGTGCTGGCCGCCGGGGTGCTGCACCTGGACCCGGCGTCGGCGGTGTTCGAGGCGATGCTGGAGGGGTGGGCGCGGCAGCAGCGCACCCGTTTTCTGAAGCAGGACTCCACTATCAAGCCCCGGCTGTCGCTGGTGCGTCGGCTGGCGACGTTCTCCAACCAGTATCCGTGGCAGTGGGCGCCGGCGGAGGTGGAGGCGTTCTTCGACCATCTGCGGGCGAGGAACCCGAACTTCACGGTCTCCACGGCCCGGCAGTACCAGAACTCGCTGCGGATGTTCTGCGACTTCATCTGCGATGCCCGCTACGGCTGGCTCGCTACCTGTCAGGAGCGGTTCGGGCAGGTCCCGGCGCAGATCCTGCACGAGCTCAACAGCGTCACCCATGTCACCGAGTTCGAGGGCCAGCCGGGACGGCGTCCACTGACCTATGAGGAGGTGCAGGCGTTGTTCGACGCGGCCGACGGCCGGGTGGAGCAGATCCGGGCACGACGGCGCAAGGGCGCGCTTGCCGCGATGCGGGACTCGGCGCTGCTCAAGACGGTCTACGCCTACGGGCTGCGGCGTCAGGAGGCGTGCGGCCTGGATCTGCCGGATCTGCGGCGCAATCCGAAGGCGCCGGACTACGGCCGCTTCGGGGCGCTGTTCGTCCGTTGGGGTAAGTCGTCCAACGGCAGCCCACCCAAGCGCCGGACGGTGTTCACCGTCCCGGAGATGGACTGGATCGTCGACGTGCTCGATCACTACCTCACCGAGGTCCGTCCGGGCTTCGAGGTGGGCAGTCATCCGGCGTTGTGGGTGACCGAACGGTGCGGCCGGCTGTCCAAGCGCAGCGCGAACGAGGCGTTCGAAACGGCTCGGGAGGCGGCCGGGCTGCCGGCCGAGCTTGACCTGCATAGCTTGCGCCACAGCATGATCACGCACCTGGTGGAGTTCGACTATCCCGAGAGATTCGTTCAAGATCAAGCAGGCCATGCCACGGCCAGCTCGACGGCCATCTACACCGGCGTCTCGGACGAGTACCGCAACCAGTTGCTGCGCCGCAAGCTCACCGAACGCCACGCCAGCCTGTGGGAGGACGACCAGTCGTGATCAGGAAGATGGGCTACCGCTGGCACCTGCGCCAGCTCATGGCCGGCAAGGACATGTTCCAGACCTCCGATTTGGTGCCGCTGCTGGCCGAACGGGGTGTGGCACTGTCGCGGGAGCAGGTGTTCCGGCTGGTCACCCAACCGCCGCAGCGACTGTCGATGGACACCCTCGCCGCGTTGTGCGACATCCTGGGCTGCACCCCCAACGACCTGATCGAGATCGAGACTGTTAACGCGGAGGTCCGCAAGACCGCCGGCGAGCGTGGCGCCCCTGCCCCTGCGGTGCGCCGGACGTCGATCCGCAGGCCCGAAGGGCTATGACCCCGCCCTCGACGGCGGCACGACTGGCCCGCCAGGCGGCGCGGTTGAACGCCGCGATGACCACGGCGATCACCCAGCTGGCCACGGCCGTGTCGTCACTGAACCCCGACGACGCCCAAGCGGTGCTGGAGGCTGCGGTGCCGATCCCGGTGCGGGGCGCTGCGCAGTTTCTGGAGGAGCTCGCCGCGTACATGGCCGCCCACCCTGACGCGCTCACCTCGGGAGAGTCCCTCTGCCCGCCGGTGTTGCTGCGAGTGGCCCACGTGTTGCACGATGCCGGGCACCCTGTGATCCGTCCGGGCTGCGCGAGCTGCGGCTCGGTAAAGACCGTGCTTCGGCGGCTGACGCCGCGGGGGCGGGTCTGCGGGACGTGCGACGCGCGGTCCAGGCTGGCAACGTGCGCTCGGTGCGGTCGCACGGAAACCCGCATCGCGGCCCGCCGGGCCGAAGGTGGTATCTGCCATCCCTGTTACCGCACTGATCCGCAGGTTGTCGAGGAGTGCAGTGAATGTGGACGCCTACGCAGCTCTGCGGTGCGGCTTCCCGACGGTGGATCGCTCTGCCGTGGCTGCTGGAAACGCCCCGACCACGAATGTGTCTCTTGTGGACAGACGAAGCCGGCCGCGCTCATCGACGACGAGGGCGCGTTCTGCTACCTGTGCTACAACAAGTTTCGGCGCGCTCGCCGGACTTGCGGACGCTGCGGCAAGCTCCGCGTCATCGCCCGCAACGCCGCCGGTGATCAGCCGGATCTGTGCGACAGCTGCTACCGAGGCCCGGAGACGACCTGCTCGATATGCGGCAGGATCCGCCCGTGCAAGGGAGTCACTCGGGACAAGCCCATCTGCGAGGCGTGCTACCGGCGACCGCCACACACATGTTGCCGCTGTGGCAAGCAGCGAGGCATCACCGCCCACTGGCCCATGGGCCCTATCTGCGATCCTTGCTACAACGCCGTCCTGCGGTCCCCAACCGAATGCAACCGCTGCCGAACCTCTCAACCGTTGATCGCCCGCGACGAGGACGGCGCCGGGATCTGCGGTCCCTGCGCCGGCTTCGACGCCGACTACAGGTGCCACAACTGCGGTCGGACCGGGAATCCCTACGGACACGGGAGATGCGCTCACTGCGTGCTCGCCGACAGAGTCCGCAACCTGCTTGCCGGTCCCGACGGTGGAGTCTCACCCCAGTTGCAGCCGCTGGCCGACGCGCTCACGCAGGTAGAGACTCCGTTCAAGCAGATCCAATGGATCAAGGACAGCTCGAACGCGCAACTGCTCGCCCAGATCGCCGCCCAAACACAGCCGATCAGCCACGACCTCCTCGACGAATTCCCACCCAGCCGCAACCTGCATTACGTCCGTCAGATGATGACGCAGACGGGTGTCCTGCCTGAACGTCACGAGGATCTGGAGCGACTGCCGTCCTGGCTGGACCACCACCTGCTCGGCAAGCCGGCCAAGCACGCGAACCTGATCCGGCCCTTCCTACACTGGTTCCTGCTGCGGCGAGCCCGCAGCCGCGCCGCCGTTCGCCGCTTCCCGGCCTCGGCAGGCCGGGATCTGCGACGCCGGATCCTGGTCGCCCTGGAACTTCTCACCTGGCTCGACGAACAGGAACTCGCGCTAAGCGCACTCCAGCAAGACGACCTCGACCGCTGGCTCGACGAGAACGGCACGCAACGCCGTAACCTCGTCCGCTACTTCCTCAAATGGACCACCGAACGCGGGCTCACCCGCAAACTCACCATCCCGTCATTCCCACACCAAGAGCCCGCCGAACTGCTGGACGACGAGGAACGCTGGCCGCTCCTGCACAGGTGCCTGACCGACGAAACCTTGCCCATCGACGTCCGAGCCGCCGGGGCGCTGACCCTCCTGTTCGGCCTGTCCACCGAGCGCGTCCGGCACCTCACCGCAGACCAACTCACGCACAACGATCAGCACGCCTACCTCACCGCCGGCCGGCGCCCGATCCTCCTGCCACCCCGCCTCGTGAACCTCCTACAACGCTTGGCCACCCAGCCGCAGCCTCGCCTGACGGTCTCGCACGAACAACGAGGACCCCGCAGGCTCTTCCCCGGACGCGTCCCCGGCCAGCCGATCGCCAACCACGCCCTGACCACCCGACTCGCCCGTCACGGCATCAACGTCCGCGCCGCCCGCAACGGAGCTCTCGCCGCCCTCGCAGCCGACCTTCCCGCCGCCATCCTGGCCGACGTGCTCGGCATGCACATCCACACCGCCGTCCGCTGGGTCGTCTACGCCCGGCGCGACTGGGCCGACTACCTCGCTGCACGGGCCGCTGAGCAGAACAACGCCAGAAGGAAGGAGGGGAATAGCGCATCCTCGGAATAACTACCTTCCACCAGTACTGATGGAGCTGCGTCGCGGCTGCCAGCGACGCACCGGCGGCAGCGGCGCCGAGCCGGTCCGATACCGGCTGCGCAGCAAGCTCACCAAGGGTCAGCCGTTGGGAGGCATCAACGACGACTGGGTCGTCACCCAGGAGGTATTCCGCGCGATCGAACTGGCCGACCGGTTGTGCCTCGACGACGACCCGAACGCGTTGCTGTTCGGCCGGTTCAACTTCCCGCACCTCTACCAATGCTTCCGGGCCTGGGTCAACGGACCCGCCGGGGCACGCCTCGGGTTGGCGCCCATCGGCGGCGAGCCGGTGACGCTGCGGATGCTGCGTCGAACCCTGGCGATCGAGTTGGCCTACCGGCCCGGCGGACTGCTCGCGGCCAAGATCCACCTACGGCACGTCTCGGTCGCCACCGCGGAAGGCTACGCCGCCCGCCCCGGCGGGGCACAGGCCCGCCTGCTGGCCGAGGTCTCCAAGCACGAACAGCAGCGCAACCTGACGCTGCTGACGCAGGCATACAACGACTACCGGCAAGGGGTACGCCCCGCCGGGCCCGGTGCACGGGAACTGATCGAGTTCTTCGACACCGTCGACGGCCACCGCACCAGCGACGTCGGGCCGCCGAAGCCGGCCTCCGATCCCGCGGTGCGCAACCTGATCGCCCGACGGGCCGGCACCCTGCACCTGCAGGCAGCCAACTACTGCTGGTTCGCCGACCCGGCGCGGGCGCTGTGTCTGAAGCTAGCCGGCACACCTACCGCGGACAGGCCGATGGCCGGGATGTGTGACTCCACCCGCTGCCCGCAGGCCACCCACCATCCCTGCCACCGGCCTGTCTGGCACGAGCAGGCCCGCGCCCTCACGGTCCTCATCGGCGGGCTCAGCCGCCGGCAGAGCACCGAACGTCGTCGCCTCCAAGCCGAGCTGGCCCGGGTCCAGCACGTCATCGCACGCATCGACACGGCCGCCAGCGGCGCACCCTCGGATACGCCGTGAGGGTCACCGAGCAGCAACGCCGCCATATCGAGGCGCGGATCCGGGCGGCGATGGACCGGCTCCTGCGCGGCGAACTGCCGCCCGGTGGCCGGTGCGACATGAAGACCCTCGCCGCCGCGGCTGCGGTCACACGTAACAGCCTCTACACCACCTACAGCCACCTCAAAGGCGAGTTCGAGAGCCGCCGCCAACGGCAACGCGAGGCGGGCGTCATCGCCGACCCGCGGCAGGCGCAGATCGCCCGGCTCAAGGCCGACAACGCCGCGCTGCGCGAGCGCCTCGCCGACCGCGACGTCATGATCGCCGAACTGACGGCCTTCCGCACCGCAGCAGTCTCCCAGTTGACCGCCCAGCACGAGGAGATCCTGCGGCTACGCCAGCAGATCACCCACCACGGCTATCTCCGCGTCCTGCACCACCCCAAGCCCGACATTAGCCGCCCCGACTGACTGCGTCGTCATTAGCAAAGTGTCCAAATAACCGCAGGCTGCGAGCCGAGCCCGGCGTGGATGGAGGATCACGAGATCCCGACCGACCGCTTCACCCCGCCGTGGAAAATGCGCCGAACGCCGCCGCGTCGCCCGTACCGAGCCGGCGTGGTGGTACAAGTTGGCCATTGCGGCGCCATGAGCCGCGCTTCAGCACTCCAACGCCGCCAATCAAGTGCCCACGCCGACACGGATCGGGGTTTCCGTCACGTCTTAGGTTGCAGCCCGCCCGTTCAGGACGCGGCTATCAGTGCGGTGAGGCTGGTTCCCGGGGTCGTGAACTCGATCGTTGTGATCCGGTGCCGTCCGGCGGCGGCGAGCCACGCTTCATACTGGTCGTGCGCGTGTATAGTCCCAGCGCCGGTTCGTAGGCCCAGGTGTACGGCCGCGAGCGTCGCCGCTAGGTCCAGGTCGCCGGTTGGCATCGTGTCGATGACGACTAGAGCACCGGTGCCCGTGGTGACCCCGGCAGCGGTCGCGACGAGCCGCTCCGCGTTCGCCGGGCCGAACAGGTGGCAGATGTTGCCGAGCACGGCCAGATCGTAGGTTCGGAGTAGGTCGGGAAGGTCCCGCCAGTCGGCGGCCCCGGGCTCGACGCGGCCGGCGACGCCGAGTCGCTCGGCGCGGTGCAGGCAGCGCGCGGTGACGGCGGGGCGGTCTATGACGGTCAGCCGCGCGCCAGGCTGGCGGCACACCATAGGCAAGCTCCAGGTACCGGCGCCCGCGCCGATGTCGATGATCGTGGTTCCGGGGCCCAGCCACCGGTCGGCGGTGAGACGAGCCGCCAGTTCGTCGGCGGCGTGCCGACTTTGGTCTGCGAGCTGATCCGCTGCGGCCGCGTACGCCGCACCGTCCGGGTCCATCATCGCGACCGCCGGTCGACCGGTCAGGAGCCAGCGGGTGGCGCCGCGCCACAGCGCTTCGGCCTGCCGCACCGGCAGGGTATCGGCGAGGGGACCGGCCGCCGAGTGCAGCATGGGGCTCAGGTGGAAGCGGTCGTCGATCCGGTCGATCCAGTGCGCTGCGACTAGGCAGCGCAGGACCGGCTCGAGTCGGTCGGCGGCCACGTCGCACCGCGTGGAGAGGGTCGTCAGGCTGGCCGGGGCAGTTGCAAGAGCGGCCAGCACACCGGTGTCTTCCAGGGCGCGCAGCAGTGCCGGCACTCCGAACGTCGGCAAGGCGGTTGTGGCGAACCGCGCACGGTCTATCGCGATCTGGCTCGCTGCGCGGCCCAGCGCGGCGTCGAGCGTCGAGCGCTCGCTGTCGTCGAGACGCTCGGCGAAGGCTGCCAGGCGTTCGCTGAGGCCGGTGATCACCCGGGTAGGTGACGCCGGTGTGCGCGGCTCGATTGCGTCGGCCTCGAACGCCGCCCTCAGTCGCTGCGCGAATTCGTTGCAGTCGCTGATGCGTTCGGCCGGATCCGGTGCGAGCGACTCCATCAGCACCGCGTCCGTGGCCGGACCTACGCCCGGAGCGACGTCGGAGGCGCAGGGCCGGTCGGCGAATTGATGGAGGTCTCGGACCCGGTCGGGATCGTCGGCGACGAACGGGAACCGGCCAGTGAGGAGCCAGAAGGCCAAAACCCCGAGCGCGTAGACGTCGCCGCGCGGGTCGGTGGGATCGTTGCGCCAGACCTCCGGCGCGGTGACGGCAGGGGTCAGTGTCAAGGGCCTGTCGGCGGCGGGGCGTTCACCCAACGGGGTGAGCGTGCCCAGGTCGCCTAGCACCGGCCGGCCGCTGTGGTCGAGCAGCACATTGGCGGGGGAAAGGTCACCGTGCCACCAGCCGCGACCATGGAGCGCCGCGACAGTGGTCGCAAGCTGTTCCACGGTCGACAGCACCCGCGTGGCGGCGGAGACGCCGTGCGGGTGCAAGAGATCGGCGAGCGACCGCGGCAGCCATGGACCGAGCAGATGCGTCGCGGCGTCGAGCTCCACCAGGTCCAGCAGCGGCAGAATGCCCACGGACGTGAGCTCGGTCCGGACGGTCGCCTCACGCCATAGCCGCTCGTGTGCATCGTCCCTGTCCGCCCCGGTAAGATCGGCACGCACCCGCTTGGCGGCTACGTCGCGCCTGAGCACCAGGTCACGCATGTGGTACACCTCCGCGCGCGCCCCGTGGTGCACAAGCGCAACCAGTGAGAACCTCGCCGGGTCGGTTACCAGCCCCAAACCACTGTCAGGTTGGAGGGCGCGGCGGTGCTCTCTAGCCCGACCGACTGTGCGAGTTGCGACGACAGCCCGGTGCTGAGGTTCGCTGACTCCCGGGTAGCGATCGGGACGTTGGCTTCGGCGACGGCCGTGCCGCCGATCTCTGCGTCGGACTTCGCGGCTTCGGCTCGCGTAAGCACGTAGCCGAGCACCGCGCGCTCCTGTTCGCTCAGCCCGTCCGCAAACGTCTGGAGCTTCTCGCCGAGGCTGTTGATGGAGTCGGGGGTTACTTCGGGCATGTCTCCTCCGTCGGTTGATGGGATGTGGGGATCCGCTCGGCCATGTGGTCGAGCAGCGGTGCCAGACCGCAGCATCCGTTGTCCCAGCCCGGGATCAGCGACGCGCTGAGGTCGCGGTCGTGTGGGCAGCCCCCGTGGCACACTTCGAACCACCTGCACCGCGCGGTGGCCCGCGTCGCTGCGTGGTTGGCGGTCACGAGTTCGTGCATGCGTGGACCGGTGGCGAGTTCGGGGAAGGGGGTCACCGCCACCGAGCCGAAGTGTTTGGCTTCGACCGTGACGTAGCGGTCGCATGCGGCGACCTCGCCGTCGGGTTCGACAGTGAAGATCGATCCGAAGCAGTCGCCAGCGAAGTTGCACAGTTGTGGCGGCCCGCCCAGTAGTTGCCGGGCGAGGTCGGCGATTTCGCGGAGATTGATCGCCGAGACGTGGTCGGGCCACCACAAGTCGAACAGGTCGCGCAGGAAGCCCACGTACCGCGGCCATGCCAGGTAGGCGCCGGGTCCGGTCGCGCCGCGCGGGGTGTTCTCCGGCACAACGTTGAGCAGGCCGACCCGGCGCAGGCCGAGTTCGAGCAGGTACGACAGGATCCGCTCGGCCCCGGCGTCGATAGCGGCATCGTCCACCACGAGCAGAACGCGGGGGTCGTGGCCCGCGGCGACGAGGCGGTCGAGTCCGCGCCGCACCGTTGCGGCCGTCGGGCGCCCAAGGCGGTCGACGCGCCGCCGGTCGTGGATCTCCGGGGGTCCGTCGAGGCTGACTCCGACGATGAACCGAAATTGGCGCCAGAACTGGACGAACTCGTCGGAGAGTTGGGTCGCGTTGGTCTGCGTGCGGTTGCGAACAACTTGACCCGGCCGACGGAACCGCTGTTGCAGCCACAGGGCCTTGCGGAAGAACTCGGTGCCGAGCAGCGTTGGCTCGCCTCCGTGCCAAATGAACTCGGCCTGCCGCACGTTCGGGTCGCTGAGCACCCCGTACAGCGTGCGGGCTAGGACCGGGAACGTCATGACCTGACCCGGTCCGTCGCGCCAGTAATTGCAGTACGTGCACCGCAGGTTGCACAGTCGGGTTGCCTTCATCACCACGTGCAGGCTGGGCCGCAGCACACCGGCGGGCGGCGGTGCATCACGTAGCTTGCGGAAGGTCGCCATCTCGTTCACGGTCAGCATCTGGGAGGCCGGCGTCTCGGCGAGTTGACGGAGCGGCGTGTCGACCTGTGCGGCGTCGAGCAGTGCGACAAGCGCAACCCGTTCGGGACCGGTCAGTCCCTGGGCGAACTCGTCGAGCCGCGCACCGGTGGACGCGACCACTTCTGGGTCGAAACGGGCCTCGTCGCGCCGGCCGGCGCGCTCCCACCCGCGTTCCCAGTCGAGGTGGTCGTCGTCGGGTGGCATGTCGTCGCCTCAGCCTTTCCGTACGGGCAGGGCGAGCGCCAAGTAGCGGTCGTCCTCGCTGATCATCAGTCCGCGTTCGCAGAAGCCGTCGAGAACCGCGCGCACCTTGTCTGGGTCGGTGAGCATGCGGCCGGCGTCCGCCAATGCCGCCGCGACGTGTGTGGGTGTGCGTTCCCGGTCGCCACACTGTTCGTAGGCGGCGGCCTCGTCGCCGGACAACGACCACGCGGCCGGCGTGCCTCCTCGCGTGTCGAACAGTTGCAGCCAGTCCGGGCTGCGCTGGTAGACCAGTGTCGGCGGGCGCGGCGCGGCCCAGCGGTCGCGCCATTCGTCGACCCGCGCCGCGGTATCGCGGAACACACTGTCGGGCAGCCGGCCGTGATAGTCATAGTCGAAGAAGTAGGCGACCCGTTCGACGTCAACCCGCGCCGGATACACATGGCCGTATGCGGGTTTCGCGCTCCGACGTCGGAACCCGAGGGTGGCGTCGGTGAAGTAGGGGCTGAATCGTTCGAGCCAGATGGGGCCCGCGCCGGCCGGCGGCTGAAGGTGATACAACAGCGGGATGAGATCCCACTGCCGTTCGTAGTCGGCGACAGTCTCGCCCGGAAAGCCCATGATGAGGTTCCAGCCCGCGGAGATGCCATAGTGACGGGCCCATTTGAGGACCCGGACGTTGTCCAGCACCGTGGTGCCTTTACGCATGAGCCGCAAGACCTGGGTGCTGAGACTCTCGATGCCGGGTTGGATCGCGGTGACTCCGGCCCGGGCCATTAGCCGAAGGTGTGCGCGCTGCAGGTTCGCCTTGACCTCGTAGAAGATCGCGTAGTCCCACGGCTGCTCACTCAACGGCCGCAGTACGCCGTCGAGGTAGTGCATGTCCATGATGTTGTCGACAGCCTCGAAGGTGAGCAGCTTGTAGCGGTCCGACAGACGGCCGAGTTCGTCGATGACCCGCTGCGGAGACTTTGCGCGAAACCGCATGGTGTCGCCGTTCAGCCCACAAAACGTGCAGTGGTGCTTCTGTCCCCACCAACAGCCACGCGCCGATTCGAACGGCAGGACAAGCTCGGTGCTATTGGTGATCGCCGCCGCGTCGCGCGCGAAAATGGCGGCGAAGTAGTCGTCGTAGTCTGGGTCCGGCAGTTCGTCGAGCCGCTCGACGTTGGCGGCGCGCTTCGCCTGGACAGGTTCGCCGTCGCGTCGGCCGACGACGCCGGGAATCTCGAGTGCAGGTACGCCCTGCGCGACCGCAGCGGCGAGGTCGACGACGGCGCGGTCACCCTCGCCGACGACTGCGTAATCGATCTGGTCGAAGCACCGCACGAGTTCTGGGCCCATGTCACCGTCGAGGTTCGCGCCGCCAAATACGGTAACGAGCGAGGGATGCCTGGACTTGAGACGTCGGGCCAGGGCAAGCGATGCCACGTTCTGTTCGAATGTCGAGGTGAACCCGACGAGCTGGTACCGCCCCCAGTCGATTGCGGTGGCCCACTCGTCCGCCAGCGAGGGCAGCCGCCGGTCGCGCAGCTCACGAAGTTGCGTCCAGTCAAGGCCAACGTTGGCGAATGCGTCGGTGACGCCACCGACTGCCCGCCGGTACGCCTCGACCTCGTCCGGGGCCTCCGCGCCGAACGCCGCCACCGCGAAAAGCCACTCACCGAGCAGGAGATCATTGCGGCGGTGATCACTCAACCCGGAGTAGATCCGGCCACTGAGCCGGGCGGCGAGATCCACGTTCAGGTAATGCACGTCGACCTCGTGCCCCGCCCGAACCAGGACAGCCTTCAGTAGGCCGCACTGGATCGACGGACGTAGTGCTGACGCGAACGGCATGTTCACCAACGCGACGCGGATTGGCGGCGAAGTCCGTGCTGCGTCGGACCCAGCGCGCGATGCGCAGGTCGAAGTGACGCGCGGCGACAGCAGCGGCAACAGCGGTTGAGCCATACCGCCCCCTAACACACCGTGCTCCGCTCGTGACAGCATATCCGCCCGGGGGACCAGGTACATCGGACGTTCGTACCGGCTGTCATCGCACCGATACCGACGGCATACTCGGAGCCGTGACCACATCGGCGACGCCCACCCCGGCCGAGCTCGTACTCGTCCAGTCCCGTCTCGAGGAACTGGCCGCGACGCTGCAGGATCCTGAGCGCGACGCGCTGGACGACCTCGTCGGCGGGTACCCGTTACCGGCGACGCGGCACCTGTCGCACGACGAGGTCGCCGGCTACGCGCAGCGTGGCTGGGTAGTCCTACCCGGGCTCCTCGACGCGTGGGTCGGCGAGCTACGCGCCGCCGTCGCAGCGATGATCCACGAGCCAGGCGCGACGGTAACGCAACGACGGTGGGCAGGCGGCGCGGGCAGATCAATGCGTGACGACCGCGCGTGGCAGGGTCACCCGGCGGTGCGGGCGTTCCTCCGGTGGGGGCCGCTCGCCGCTGTGGCCCGTACCCTCCTCGGCGACAACGGGGTCCTCCTGCTCACCGGCGTGGTTGCGCTCGCCAAAGAGGCGCAATGCGTGCACGGCTCACCATGGCACGTCGACAGGCCCAACCCGGCGATACCGTACGACCGGGCGTGCCACGCGTGGGTCGCGCTCAACGATGCTGGCCCCGACGCCGGAACCATCCAGGTGCTCTCTGGATCACAGCACTGGGGCAGCGCCGACTACGCTGCGGCGCTGCGGGCCGAACAGATCGCCCAGGCGGACCACGGAAGCCCGGCCAGGTCCGGCCCGACCAGTGACTTCGTCTCGGGGATCCCGGGCCTTGCGCCCACTTTCGATGGCAAGGTCGTCACGTTCGATGTCCGGCGGGGAGACATCGTCTGCTTCGACAGCCGAATGGTGCACGGTGCGCGGGGCAACGGCACGCGGACGACTTTCCTGGCGCTCGCAACCTTGTGGTGGGCCGGCGACGCCCGTTCGACGCCCGCGCCGGTACCGGTGCGGTTCAGCCCGCGGTAGGTCCCAGCCCACCACCAGTGTTTGTCCAACGGCCGTGGTCTCGCCGGGTGGTCGTGGGCGCCACAGGCTCCGACATGCGGCTTCGATCGGCCAAGCCCGCTGGGTGACAGTCGTGGTCGAGTTGCCCTGACCCCGACACCCGTTCTCGGTGTGATCTGTGCCACCGAATGTCAGCGGGCAACGAAGACACACACTCGGATCAACACGGCGAGTGCAGCGAGAAGCCACAACAACTGCGGCGGCGTATGCGTCCGGGGTGGGCAGAAACACTGGCGGCACCTGCTGGAGGTCTTCCCCGACCGTTACGCCGAAGCCGAAGAACGCGAGCAGCAGCTGCGCGCCGAACTCGGCGACGTGGCGATCCTGCGGGAGCGCCGCGGCGGCGTGTCCCGGCCGCTGACCCTCACCGAGCTGCGACAGCGCGTCCGCGGCAGCACCACGTCCTGATTCCTTGTCGCTGCACGCCGAGCGGCACCTGGCTGCCTCGTGGCCCTCTGCCGCGGGACGCGTTCGGTGTGTAGCGCACCCATACCCCTGTCCCGCCGCGCGCGGACGACATTCGGAAGGAACGACAGATGCATGACACCGTGCGGATCGAACCCGGCTACCACATCATCGACGCGGGCGCGTGGGTCCGCCAGCGCACCAGCGAACCGCTCGCGGACCTGACCGCAGCCCTGGACGAGTTCACCCGGCACCCGGTCTTCGGCGAGTCCCACCCCCAGATGGCCACCAGTGCGCGAATGCAGCTGCGGTGCGCGGCCCGTGGCTGGACCACCAGCGAGGAAACCAGCTACTACCACGACCACACCTGCCTGAGCGAGCCGGTCAGCATCGTCCTGGCCGTCGACCCGGACCGGTGCGCGTACGCGCTCGTCCAGGTCGGCAGCGACGCACCCGACGTCTACCTCGACCTGACCACCGACGACGGCTACTGGCTGCAAGTCGAGCCCGCGGACATCGTCTGCCCGGCGGGGCACCGCTGGACCTTGCTGGACCACACCTGTCTGCTCGACGAGGCCGGCACCTACATCGCGTTCACCGACCTGTTCGGCCGCGCACCCGGCGCGCCGTACGCCGAATGCCGCGACTGCCTCGCCTACGACGACGGGGAACGCGACGAGGTGTGC
>Ga0137373_10001652_pt1 | contig 24334 bp, 16 predicted proteins | sample SagtaG_5_FD_104912 | JGI IMG/M metagenome (GOLD analysis project Ga0137373, IMG submission 104912) | Vadose zone soil microbial communities from Sagehorn Ranch, Mendocino, California, USA - Sage1_R_80_16 metaG | ecosystem: Environmental > Terrestrial > Soil > Vadose zone | place: USA... | reverse complement strand
GACGGCGACGGGTTGGTTGGTGAACGCTCCGTAGGCCATGCGTCCTTTTTGCCATGCACCGGGCCCGCTCGCGAGGCGATAGTCTGCGCCATTCACGCGCATGACGAGTGTTCGCGCCTGGCCAGCGCTGGATTCAAGACTGATGGCTTCAAGTTTTTGATCGTTGGCCGGAAAGACAAACCGTTTGCCGGAAATCTTCGCCGCCAGGGGAGAGGAGGCCGCGCCTTGAGGCATGCGCAGGACCAGGTTCGATAAGGCGCGTTCAAGGTCCTTGCGCGCTTCATCGTTGGCCGGCAGCGCCGAGGTCTGCAAGGCGGGGAGCAGCTTGTCCCAAATCAGATTCAGCACGCCCTGCATGTCCCGGGTGCCGCTGGTGATGGCGATGACGGCGTCCTGTTCCGGCATCACGATGCAGAACTGCCCGAATGCGCCATCGCCGCGGTAACACCAGTGGCGACAGCGCCAGAACTGATAGCCGTAGCCTTGCTCCCAATCGCTTTTCGGATCGCTGCCGTTCGAGGTCTGGCGCGCGGTGGCAGCTTCGATCCAAGCGGCGGGCACCAATTGCTTTCCGTGCCACCGGCCCTTTTGCAAATAGAGCTGGCCGAACTTCGCGATGTCCTCGGTGCGCAGGTTCAGTCCGTAGCCGCCGAGAGAGATTCCCTGCGGGCTGGTTCCCCACGTCGGATGCTCGATGCCCAGTGGCTCAAAGAGACGTGGGCGCAAGTAGTCGAGCACGGTCACACCCGTCACCTGCTGCACGATGGCTGATTGCATGTAAGTGCCCGGCGTGTTGTACAGGAAATGTGTGCCCGGCTTGTGTGGCACGGGATGCGCGAGAAACGTTTTCGTCCACGAGAACTCGTTCGTCTCCGTCAGCCGAACGTCCGTCTGATGCCCCGCGGACATGCACAACAAATCGCGGACGCGCATGGCCTTGAGATTATCGACCGGCGCGGGGGGCGCGTCTTGCGGGAACAATTGCAGCACTTTGTCGTCGATGCTCAACTTGCCCTCGGCCACCGCCAGGCCGACCGCGGTGGAGGTGAAGCTCTTGCTCAGCGAATACAACGCATGCGGCGTCTCCGCCGCATAGGGCGTCCACCACCCTTCGGCGACAACCGAACCATGCCGTACGAGCATGAAGCTGTTCATCTCCGTGACCTGCCGATCCGCGGCCTGGATGAAATCCAAAATGGCCGCGGACGAAACGCCCTGAGCCTCCGGCGCGCGGCGCGGCAAGGCCAACGAGGATCGTTCCGCGGCGGGGGCGGCGCCAGTGAGGCAGAGAAGCGGGCACAGGCAAATCAGTTTTTTCATGGGGATGCTTGCCGTTCAGCTCGGGTAAGGGTAGGGCCTCCCGAGACGAGGCCAACCAGGGTTGTGGCGGCGCGAGATGGTTGCCCGAGACGCACAAAGTTGCAGGATATGGTGTCCGCAGCTTACGGGCAAGAATTTTGCGCCCGACAAAAGAGAAGATAAAGTGTCCAAACCCTGCTTAGCTCCTGTGAGCAGATTTTTTTGTTTGTCCGAGGAAGTCAATGATCCGTTTGCAATGGCCTTCGGTTGGGTGATTCTGGTCCTTCTTCCATTTTCGATGATCGATGATGCCAAGTCCCAGAAGTGACAACAACGCAACAGGTGGAGTTCGAATGGCCCCGGTCCAGGTTGCCAATCGTGATTGGTGCACACGCATCTGACACGCTGACGGCTACCTCGTCGACTGCTCTGCAGTTTTTTGAAAGATCTGTTTATTTCAACCGTATTAAAAATAAGACGCACTCTTTCACGTCCGTCGGTTCGGCATCGTCCCGAGATCTCGGCCTGCATTCAGGACCATTGCGCAGCCAGCGTGGAGAGGCAGAGGACAAGTATGAAAAGCGTAATACGCCATACCATCAGCGGTCTCACCACACTGACTGCCCCAAGGGACGGGCTGCCAAAGACAATAACTAAAAGCCTCGTGAAGAGAGTCGTCAGCCCACATACATGAAAGGAGGATATTATGGCCCAGAAAGTGATTCCGGAGATTCGGTTGAATAGACATCTGACGCGCATGGCTGCCGCAGTTTCCGTCGGCGTCACTTGTTATCTCGCGCCTCCCACTGAGGCTCAATCTGTCACCAATACGATCCAAGGGCCCTTCATCGGTGTTCCCGTGGAGCCGTTGCTCATGACAAACGATCTGCGCACGTTACCGAAGATTCCGCCGTGGCGGCCGGGTGATCCGGTGCGGGTCATCGACGACCTCGATGAAGACATCGGACCGCCTGCGGGAGCAGAACCGAAGGCGCGCAAGGCCAAGAGCGTGGTGCGCGGGCCATTGGGAAACGGCAGGACAACGGTGGCGTCCACGGCTGGCCCAGGATCGGTCGCTCTCAGCTTTGATGGTAACCAGGCGGTAGGTTTGTTGCCGCCCGACACGGTGGGAGACGTGGGTCTCAATCACTACATCCAGGCAGTGAACAACGTGTTCTCCATCTACGACAAGCAGGGCAACCTGCTGGCCGGGCCCTCGGCCATCAACTCGTTATGGAGCGGATTCGGGGGACCGTGTGAAAGTTTGAACAGCGGAGACCCGATCGTGCAGTACGACCATCTGGCCGACCGCTGGATCATCAGCCAGTTCACGCTGCCGAGCGCCGACCACCAGTGTTTCGCTGTCTCGCGCACTGGCGATCCCGTGACTGGCGGGTGGTATCTCTACGATTTCGCTACGCCCAACGCCAACGACTATCCCAAGCTCTCCGTGTGGCCGGATGCGTACTACATGTCATCGCAACGCGGATTTCCCGGCAGCGGTCTGGACGTGTACGCGTTCGACCGCGCCCGTATGCTCGTGGGTGCGCCGGCCGGCTTCGTCCAGTTTTTCGTCGCGGCACCCTCACTGGTTCTGCTGCCCAGTGACCTTGACGGCCCTCCGCCTCCGGCGGGAACGCCGAGCTTCTTCGCGCGGCAGGTGGACGGAGATGTCTGGGGAGGTGTTGACCGCATCGACCTGTTAGCCTTCACTGTGAACTGGGCAACTCCTTTGGCCTCCATGCTTAGTCCGTTGCCCTCACTTGCTACGGCCCCCTTCGACTCCGTTCTGTGTTCAGCGGGCCTCGGCGCCCTCTGTGTCCCGCAGCCCGGAACCGCGCAGAAGCTTGAGACGCTGACGGTGTGGCCGATGTGGCGGCTGCAATATAGAAACTTCGGCGACCATGAGACGCTGGTGTTCAACCACACCGTGGATGCCGACGGAGCGGACCACGCCGGCATCCGCTGGTATGAACTGCGGCGGCCACCCTTCGGCGCCTGGTCGATATTTCAGCAAGGTACACAGGCACCCGATGAAGGAGCGGCGGGGTTGGCGGATGACGTCCATCGCTGGATGGGTAGAATTGCCATGGATGGGGCCGGGAATATCGCCCTGGCCTACAGCGCGTCGAGCGACTCGGTATATCCGGGGCTGCGATACACTGGCCGGCTGGCTGCAGACCCGCCCGGCGTAATGACATTGCCTGAAGTGACGATCATCGCGGGGGCCGGTTCGCAGACCCATTTCAGCGGGCGCTGGGGAGATTACTCCACGATGAGCATTGACCCGGTGGACGGCTGCAAATTCTGGTTCACCTCCGAGTACTATGGCTCCACGTCCGTGGCGGGATGGCTGACACGAATTGCCGCCTTCAGTCTCGAGACGCAACCGCCCACCATCAACTGCCCGGCGAATCTGGTTCAGGCCACCGCCCCCGGCCAGTGTTCCGCTGTCGTCAACTTCGTTGTCCCCGCCAGAGACAACTGTTCGGCTGCAACCGTCGCGTGCGTTCCTCCGTCCGGCTCCGTCTTCCCCAATGGCACGACCAGCGTTACCTGCACGGCCACGGATGCGTCCGGCAACAGAGCCGAGTGCCGCTTCGACGTGATAGTGCTGGACAAGGAGTCGCCTAAAGTCTATTGCATGCCCGGCCCTAATCCCTCGGGCAAGAAGGTCCCCAGCGCCGGTAAGAACTCGCGCAGCGGACAAAACCCCGACGGCTTCTACAAAGTGCTCGCCCAGGACAACTGCGATCCCAAGCCGAAGATCTACGTGAAAGACTCCGCCAGCAGTTTTGTCGCTGGCCCATTTGCGAGCGGCTCCAACCTCAAAATCGTGCAAGCTCCCGGCGCTCGGCCGAGGCAACAGCCAGGGCCGGGCGTTATCGCGGCCCATGTCACGCTGCGCGGCGACGCGCTGCTCTATGCGGTGGACGCGGAGAGGAACGTCTCTGACGCGATAAGCTGCAAGGTGCCCCCACCTCCCAAGTGAAGACAACGGCGGGCTCGTCCATCTGATGGAGAAGAGCGGACCCGTAATTCAACCATTGCTACCGGAGTTGCTTGGCCGTCTTTGCCTTGCAAAGGCGAACAACTGCCTTGCGCTAACGGATGATTCCACCGGCAGACGGGACTGCACAGCATGGCAAGTGATTTCGGGAAAAGTTTTTGGTGCAGAGTCTGTTGTTTCCAAGCTCGAGGAAAGTACGAGGAGTATGAAGGAGCACGCGGAGCACCTGTTTTCTCGAAAGATACTGGCGATAGTCGGCAGCCTTTTAGGAAGCATGGTTCCGATTGACGGCGTCATCTTGGGGCTTCAAGAGCAATTGACCAACTGGGGATTAAAAATGTCCCGAATTCGAAGGCCGACGCGTGACAAGCCGGCACTGACAACAACCCAACAGGTGGAGTTCGAACGGCCAGGGGCAGGTTGCCCATCACCATCAGTGGGAACGGATCCCACACGCTTATCTGCAGTTCGGGGGACGCTCTGCGATTTTTTGTAAGACTTCCCTCCGGGCGTCCGTATTAACAGTAGGACTCTGACGAATTCTAGGCATGGCCAGCCGGCTCGACATCATCACGGATTGGGAAGCGCTCGCAAGGCAGGCGAAGTTTAAAGTCCGTGTCCTGGCCCAGAGCGCAGCTGTGTCGCCCGAGTGTTTGCGCCTTTATGTGAGAAGGGAATTCCAAGGGTGCACGAAAGATTGGCTGACGGAACTGCAGATGCGTGAGGCGCGTCGCCTGCTCGCCCAAGGCCAACTCGTGAAGGAAATCGCCCACGCGCTCGGTTTCGCGCACGCCACGCACTTTTCCCGTGCGTTCCGAGCGGTTCACGGTGTTGGCCCACGAGCGTTCATGGTCCGTCGGGTCGTCCAGTCTCCCGAGAAATTTGCGAAAATGGTCTAAAAGTTTGGAAAATGGTCTCCAATGATTCTTGTTTCCTACATGGCAAAAGCAGTAAGCAAGGCTACCGACAAGAGCGCAAGCTAGGGACGGAGTCGAACGGCAAGGGCCGGGCTTCCAATGAGAGTACCTATTGAGTACATCCAAATTCAAGTCCAATCCCGAGAGCGGGGGTCTCCACGGGTCACCACTTGAAGCAGAGACCGTTCAGACATCGTAAACAGGAAGAACAAATCAATGACGCACCAGACAACTATAGCCGCGCGAGCAACCGGCATCGTGGTAGCAGCCGTCGCTGTTGTTCTTCTCTACAACACTGAACAGGCACGTGCGGCTGGCGGGAAGATTGCGTTTGTCTCGAACCGCGACGGAAACCGTGAGATTTACATCATGAATCCAGACGGCAGTACTCAAGTCAACGTGACCTTGAATCCTTCCGATGACACCGACCCTTCGTGGTCACCGGACGGGGCGAGAATTGCGTTTGCGGCAAACCGAGACGGTGTCTCAGACATCTACGTGATGGACACAGACGGGAACGCGGTGAGACGGCTGACAACGAATGCACTGCCGCAAGGGCTCGCATGGTCACCTGATGGAAGCAAAATCGCATTTGGTTCGTTCCAGACGGGCACGAAACAAATTTATGTCATGAGCGCTAATGGCTCCGGCCAGGTTTCTCTTGGAGCGCCCGGGGAGTTTCCAGACTGGTCGCCTGACGCTGCGAAAATCGTGTGGCGACGGGCGGGCGGGTTTTGCTGCAATCTCTGGACTATGAACGCGGACGGGAGCGGTCAGACCCAGCTCACCAGTACAGACGACGGAGGAGCTCGGTGGTCGCCAGATGGCACTCGCATTGCGTATCACTCTGATATCGCCCGCAGCGGGCATCCGCAAATCTATCTGATTCACCCGGACGGAACGAGCCCGTCCGGACTGACCACTTCCGCTGACAACGATTCGCCTGATTGGTCCCCGGACGGAACGCAGATCGTCTTCGTGTCAAACCGGGACGGTAACCGCCAGCTCTATGTGATGAACCGGGACGGAACAGCACAGGCGAGAATAACTTTTAATGCCGCGAACGACGAAGCGCCTGTCTGGGGGCCCAGCGCCGATAATGGCGGTGGCAGCACCGACCGCCTTTGCCCATGCTCGGGGCCTCCGCCCGGCGGATTATGGAAGAACCACGGACAATATGTTTCCTGTGTAGCGAAAGCCGCAGAAGCGTCCCTAAGGGCAGGCTCCATAACGGAGGACGAAAAAAATGCCATCGTCGAAGCGGCTGCAGAATCCGGCTGCGGGAAGAGGTGAGCGCCACCACCTCGGAGGGGGCCATCTTGTGTGAAGTGAACTGTGGTGCGTGCATCACAAGCAATCTGTGTCAGCCTAGCCTGGTGACGCTTTGGGCCACGATTACTGCGCATGCCCAAGCCAACGGAAAATTGCAAATTCACTTCATGGACGTGGGCCAGGGGGCTGGGGCGGTTTTGATCTCTCCGCAAGGTGAAATCGTTCTGCTCGATGACGGTGTCGTGGGGAATGCGACAAACCCGCGACGTATCTCCGAAGGCTTGGTGCCACGAAGATCGACGACCACATCGCGATCTGATTACAAACCGATCTCATGACTAGAAGGACTGCTCCTGCTGGATCGGGCGTGGCGTTTCTTTATCAATTACTGCTGCTTGTCTCTGCGTCGCTGCTTGTCAACGGATGCGCCACGCCTTACCAGACAGCCGGGTTGACGGTTGGCCTCGCCACTGCAACTGGCAGCCGGGCTCCGGCCCACGAGTTGGAACAAATCTACTACGTGGGCGTGTTTGATCCTGAGGAGCAATTGCCGCCGACCGTGTATCGGCTGACGGTTCGCGGCCAAGTGAGCCTCCTTAGCAGCACCAAGTTTGCTTCGGGCTGGGTGCCGGCGGGCGTCATTGACTCGCTCAACGGGCGAATCGGTCTCGACGCTTACGGCTCCGGTGACGTCGAATTCACCCAGACCAACAAGCATTACAACGTAAACCTCAAAACCGGCCGGCGGCTGATGATGTTTGGCCCGGAAGGCTTCCGCGAGGCGCCGCGCAATCACCGCCTCGTCATCGTCATGGGCGCAAACCCCAAGGGATTCTTCGATGCGGTGGACGGCGCCTTGGCTGAGATCAGCAGTGTGGTCGTTGAACGCAAGAATGCAGCGCTCGAAAAACAACTCTTCGAGGCGATGATATCCACGACCAGTTCGCGGGAAAACTTGATGCGCTTCAAGGCCCAAGTGGCCGACGACTTGACGCGGTAACCCACAAACGGAGAGGCTACTGTGAACAAGAGACTCATTTTCGCGGTCGCTCTGGCCTTGCTGCTAATCACCGGCTGCGCCGTGCTCACCGTGGACGTGGACGTCTATACTGGCCCGTTGGCCAACACCGAGGAGGTGCAGACCGAGCAGGTCATCAGCCTAGTGATGGGCGCCAAGCCGCTACTCGTGCAACTGCGCGACCACTTGGAAGTGGCCAGTTGGACACCGCACCCCGTCAAGACTGGCCACGGGGCGGAAGACCAGCGCCAGCACAATTCCTCTTTGCAGGAGAATCTGGTGAGGTTCCGGGCGAATGACTGGTACTGGGCCGGGTTTATGGCCGCTTCTTCGGGTCGCGATCAAAGGCTCCAAAACGAACATGCCATCCGCGTGAACGACATCCTAGTGCTCTACGATGACCAAACGCCAGAAACTCTGGCGACTTTGGTGGTTCGCGGTGCGGAGATCTACAAGCGTTTTGTGGACAACTACAAGGTTCTCTTTCCGATCGACAATCACGAGGAGCAAACGGCGTGGAGTATCGTCGCCAAAGGCTTCACGAACAACAATCCTGTGGCGAAGTCCTCTTACAAGTCGTTCTTTGTTTCAGAAAAAGGACGCCGTTCGACCGCCGAGCTATTTGCGTGGCTGAACACAAACTATACTAGCGAGCTTGGCTCGAACAAACTTGAGCAACTGGATGCCCACACCATCGCTACTCTCAGGGCTAACCGTCTCATAGCCAATGAGGCGGAGAAGCTTTTCGAGGGAAACGCTACGGGACGTCAGGCCAAGGATAAGTTCATCCGGCGGATCGATTTGCTGATTCACGCTTACGATGAGTGCCGTTCCGCGCTCCACGATCTTGCGCTCTTGTCGTTGCGTGGCGTGCAAGAAACATCAAACGCCCCCTTTGCCTCCAATCGGGGCAAGCAGTGGGTCTCGCGCGTCATTGCAGGATTTGGGGCCACTGTAATCATGCCGTCAACGAATTGGACCGACAGCGCGGTCAATAGCTGCCTTGAGTCGACTCTGCTCAGAGGTTTGCTGAGTGCCACAAACTGTACTCTGCCTTTGACGAATCCGAAGGCGGTCCGGGCCGTTTTGGAAGATTACCTGTTGAAAGATCCGAAGGGTGTGGCCTCGGACCTAATTCGTTTGGACGCCCAGCTCGGACAGAAAGGAGAGGACATCACGAGTGGGTATCTTTCTTTGGAGAGTGCGCGGTTGCCTGGCGACTTGAGCCAGGAACTTGCCTATCTGGAACAGGTGGCCGGCAGCGTGCTCAATGCCGGACGCACACCGCAAGGACTGGAAACCCTGATCGATGAGTATCTTGAAGTGGCCACCAATTCATCCAATTTGCTGTTGTCTGGTCGATCACAGCTGCCCGAGTTCACGCACCTTATGGATGGTCTGGTCGCCTTCGGCCAGAAGGTGGCGACGCTGGGCAACACCGCCTTTCTTCTTGAGTCCGGCCAGTCAGAGGAAGTCAGGCGATACGTCAGCGTCTTGCAATACATCGGCAACTCCATTCTCGTGCACGTGGATGAATTGAAGCGGCGCAAATTGTATGACTCCAATTTGAAATCCCAAAACGCGCTCCTGGCAGCGGCGTTCCGTGAGGCATCCTTTACCAACTCCGCATTCAAAGCAGGAAGCAACGCACTCCCTAACGACATGGACGCCAAGGATGTGCTTGCCCATTTGCTCGACTCCCTCCGCGCGCAGCACATCAAGACCATCCTCGACCAGCCGCTGGCGCCGGGTGAGAAAGGCGTCGAGCTGGCGGCTGACAAGTTCACCCAAGCCATCGATCAGGTCATCCAGATGAAGAACAACCAAATCTTCCTTCGCCCGGCTTCGGCGTACCTTCGCAGCAGCTATCCCGCGACGACGTTGAACCTGAATGAAAGTGTGGGCTGGGGTAACCAACTCGAACGCCAGGCCTGGCGCTCCGTGCCGGTGCTTGGTGAATTGCTCGATTTGGGCGGCCGCGCCCGCCTTCGCGAACTCCGCGAACTAGACAGGCAATCGTGGCAAAACATCAACCGCGTCCGGGTTACTGGTGCAGGCAATGTCAATTACGCCATTGCTAAGGATGATGTAGGTAACTGGTATGTCAAACAATATGCCGCTGATCCAACGAACATCATCCGAAGCGCCCGAAACCTTGCCATGTTCTCGGCCGGCAACGCCTTCGGCAGGCAACTCTCCACCATGAGGACAGATGGCGAGGCCCCCGTGGCTACGAACTCACCCTTTGCCATCCAGCTTGACAGGGCAACTTCCAGCTATCTTCTGCAGACCACGCTTACGTGGGAGAGCCTCAGCAATCATCTGAGCGATGGGCGCTTTGTGGCCGAAGTTTCCACGGCCTGGTCGAAAGAAGGCTTCGCTTCCAACGTCGTTGACGGCTTGGCGGCGACGGCTAGCGCCGCCACTGCCACTAACATCTACTTCACGGCGCTCACGAACGGCGCGGCTCGCCTCGCTAAAGCGACGGCTCCCGATCGCTTCAGAATCGCGGATGTGGAAACTCTAAATGTTCTCCATGCCCTCAAGCGCTACCACGACACGGTGCGGCCCAAGTTGAGCACCGAGGACACGAACAACACCGCCGCCGCCCAACGCGCGTTTACGAGCAAAATGCGAGATTTCGTCGAAGGCGTCATTGAGGAGCGCGCCGAAGCGCTCAACCGTTTCGATGCCGCCATTGATGTGATTCGTGGCGCCACTGAGAATTAGCGTGGGGGCCTGAATTGACGCCGCTCGCGACCGGGGGAACAACGACGGAAACTTGGGAACTTTATGAGCAAAGGCAACGGGACAGATGGCGCAAAAAGCGCGACGCAGGAAGCCAATAACCGGCCCGTGTTGGTACTTGCCGTCCATGGCATCGGCGATCAAGTGCGCAATGCAACTGTCCAACAAGTGGCCGTGCAGTTTTGCCGTTACTTCGGCAAACGAGAGATAATCCCGCTTGGAGAGTTCGACGGAAACCGGGTACAGCGGGAATTCCAAACTCGCGGGGAGCAATTCGTGAAGGGCGGTACGCAGCGCACCTTCTACTTTCAGGAAGCGTATTGGGCGGACATCGCGCGGACAATCGCGGGTGAGAGTTACACCCTTGAGGAAACCAAGCAATGGGCCAGCAGCGTCGTCGCTCGTCTGGAGCAACGTGATTCTAAATCCGGCGTGAAGTATCCCTTGGTGCGGCAGGTCATCGAAGAGATGGTGGAGGCCATTGGGGTACTGGAACGATTGACCTTCCTGGCCGACAAGGCCGGCCTCGTGAAGTTCGAACTGAACAAGGTTTTGGTGGACTATCTCGACGACGTACAGGTGGTCACGGAGTTCGACAAGCGGCGCAGAGAGATTGTAGATCGGTTTGCGAAGGCGCTGGAATCGGCGCCGTCAGATGTGGACATCTACATCGTGGCGCACAGCGAAGGCACGGTGGTCTCGTTTCTGGGGTTGTTGGAAGCGATGTGGGCGGAGAAGACCCCCACCTGGCTTCAACAGGTCCGCGGCTATCTCACCATTGGTTCCCCAATCGACAAACACCTCGTGCTTTGGCCCAAACTGTTCCCTGAAGGTCGGCCGGTCTTCGAGCCGGTCAAAACGGACAGCGAAACCAGTGGTGACCGACGGATCCAATGGCGAAATTATTACGACTACGGCGATCCGGTCGGGTTCGAACTAGATGAAGCGCGCCGATGGCTGGGAGCGGAGGACCGGAGAGTGGCAGCGTTCGAATTCGACGGCAAGTCGGAGAAGGCCCCGGACCCTGAGCACGATAACGGGTTCGCCCGCTATTGCCTGCCCGGCAAGGCCCACAACGATTATTGGGCTGACTCGGCTGTCTTCGATCACTTCATCGGCTCCGTGATCGACATGCCGGCCAAACCAATTCCAAAGCCCTCTGATAGATTTTGGCCTCGACCGGTGGCGTATCTTGTGTCGTATGGGTTGGTCTTTCTGCTCTTGTTCGCAGGGATCTTCTTCAGCATGCGATCCGTCTCGTCCTTTAATCAGGAAGCCAACCTGGCTGCCCTAAACGCGCAAGGAGCTGCGAACGCTCCCTTCGCAACGAACGCTCACCCACTCTCCGGACTGGAATTGATGCGCGACTCCGCCGGCATTGCTTTCCTGTTGGTCGGCATGACGGTACTGGCCCGAGTGCCGCGGTTGGTGGACCCGCGCTTGTCCGGCAAGTGGCTCTGGATTGCCCTTGGGATCTTCGCGACGCTCGCGTCGCTATTTTGCCAGGTCACGTCGGAAGCGTCGAGGAAGGCCATGGCCAGGCTGCCGAGTTGGGCCTTGGCCATTGAGGATGCCACCGAGCTGACTGTGATCACAGTCGGTCTGGCTCTCGTAATCGCTTTGATCGCGGCGTGGACCGGGCGCAAACGGGATGTGGGATCGAAACCTTTGCTCGGGTTGGCCGGATCAACGGCCGTGACCATGGTGCTCTTGTTGCTGAAGCGCGACGGGAGTAGCCAGCCTTCGTTATGGCCCGTGGTCCTGGCGCTGGCAGGATTCCTCTACCTGTGGTGGGTGGCAATCTTGCTGTTCGACCTGGTCTTCATCTGGCACCGCTACATCCGTTTCGGAGTCGGCCCCGACCGTCTGGAGGAGAATTGCGGCCTCAAGGGGGTCGGCGGCCAGCGCCAGTAGTTGTCTTTGAAGATCAGATCCGGATAGGGGGCCAACTCGTAGCTTCCCGTTTGGCGTTCGAAAAGTTGAAGCCCGCGCCGCTGCAGGAGCGGAGCCAGACGGGCGGCGCGGATTTGTTCCCGGGTCCAGCGTGGAGCGGGCCCATGGGAGGGATTAGGTGATGGGGTTGTCATGGTCATTTCTCCAGTGAGGTTGGATCAAGACCCGGTTGACCTGCTTGAGGTCCACGATGCGGGTTTGGTCGCGCACGGCTTCGAGCAGCGAACCCAGACACAGGTTGCGGGTGCGGCGCAGGAGGCCTTCGCCGGAACGGACGATTAACCCCAGAGCCTCCTGGGTGAAGGTATTGTGGCGAAGCAACGCAACCACCGCCGGCATTCAAGCTGGCCTTTGACCGGCGCCGGCGCGAGATTCATTCGCTGACGGTCGACGAGCCGGCCCATTCCCGCCCGAGTTGCTCGCCAGCCGGCACAGCGAGGACACCGTGAAATCGGAGACAAAAAGGATATGCGCCCTTGCCGGAAATCGAACTGCGGACGACTGCTTGCGGCAAAGCATGAAGGAGGCGATGCGACGGGCCGCTGGCGTTCTGGACCTGCTTCTGCGCGCGTGCTCCTTCGATCCCACGCAACCAAATCTTTCGATCTTTGTTTTTCGTCGATCGCCTTCCTGATTTCCGTGACCGACCCATGCTCCTCCAGGAGTTGGACAATCCGCGGGAAGTTGCGCTCCATGGCGGCGACTGTGCGCTCCAGGTGTTTGATGCGCTCGTCCTTGATCCTGGCCTCTTGTTCCACGCGGGTCAGGGTCGTTTTGAATTTCTCAATCTCAGTGGAGGCGAATTTGACGTCAAGTTCCTGGGTGTCTACTCCGGCGCGAGCAATATAAACATCGGGCATCCGGCTGGAGAAGGCCCAGCCATAGCGGATGCACAACTGTTGCCGATTCAATTTGTCAGCGTAGTAGGTCGCAGAACGGTGGCGAAAGAGATGATAATGGATGGAACGCCCAAGGATCCGCTTTCCGAGTCGGTGTAGGAACATCCGGGCCCCCGCATATCGTAATCTGAAAAAAGGTTCTGTGGATCTGATTCCATCCGCATCCCGCTCACGCAAGTAGTCTTGAACGGCCTCGAGTGTCTGCCTCCAGAACAGCGAGATCGTTCTTCCTTTGGTCTTGCTGTACTCTTCTTTAAGCGTGAGCTTCACGAAATTGGTCCGTCCTTCGGGCAGTTCCACATCTTCGAAACGAATGTTGTGGAATTCGGAAGCACGGGCTCCGCTGTCAAACAGCACCGCGACCAGGAAGCGCTCCTCCGCTGAGTGGCATCCTTTGTAGAGCTTCTCGATCTCGCGTTCCTTGAGGAAATCGGGGGTCTTAAACCGATCTCGTGTATCGAGCCAATCGGTCAGTTTGAGGGCCCTTGCCGAACCAATCCTCCATCGCAGGTAGGACTTCAATGCGCGGCGCATATCGATCCGGGTAGCCTCATGGTTTTTGAGGATACGGGAGCGCGAGGCCGTCGCGTTACGCACTTGTCGGAGCCTAGTGGCAGCTTTCTCTGCGCTTACTGGCAGCCCAGCAAAACTACTGGAAGTTTTACTGGAGGTCGCCGGGTCCGGTGCTCCAAACCTGTTGCCGCACTGGCGGTTCAGTTTGGAGGCGAGGGTCGGAATCGGACCATTCCGACAGGGCTTACGCGCCATGGCGCAACCAACTGCGAGGCATTCTGCGCGCAGTCAACCGCATCTGCAAAGTCGCGCAAATCGCAAATTTCAAGAATTCTGCGCGCGAAATTGCGTCGGGGTCAGGCCGGTGGCTGATCGAAAGGCGCGAGTGAACGCGCTGTGATCGTAAAAGCCGCAAGCGTGGGCGACGTCCGCGACGGGCCGAGCGGTTTCCCGCAACCGGCGCGAGGCCGCAGCCAGCCGCGTCTGCGTGATCAGCTGGCTGGGGGTGAGACGGAAGATGCGTTTGATGAGCCGCTCAAAGCGGGTCAACGACAGCCCAGCGCGGCGAGCGAGGGAGGCAGGTGAGATCGTTCCCGCGTAGTGCTTCTCCAGAAACTCCAGCGTCCGCACGAGGCCGGCCGGAATCGTTTCCTTGTCGCCCGGCGCGCGCAAGTCGCGGGAGATGCCGACCAGACCGACGACGCGGCCCGCGTCGTCGCGGACGGGCAGCTTGGTGGTCAGACACCAGCCCGCGCGTCGGCGCGCGTACCAGTGCAACTCGAGCAGGTCCACGATGGGCCGACCGGTGCGCAGCACCCGCTTATCCTGGGCGGCGTAGCGTTCCGCCAATTCCCGCGGGAAAATGTCGCGCACGTGGCGACCCACCAGTTCGCGTTTCTCGCGCAACCCGCAACGTTCCACGAGCGACTGATTGACGGCGAGGTAACGGCCGGCCAGGTCCTTGAGGAAAAAGGCCGTGTCCGGAACGTGATCGAAGAGTTGCTCCATAGTCAACTGCCCGGCCAACAGACTGGGTGGAACGACGGGAGCGGCGGCCAAAGTTGCCAACGGGTCGGGATTCACAATGCGGGATCATTCTAAGCCAAAACAAACCTGGCTGACGACGCCATAATTTTGACCCGAATCCGCCAAGACCGGTTAGAGGTCCACCACCACTCGCTTCCCGCGGAACTCGACGCGTTTCCCAGGCGCATCGCTGCCGGCGGTTTCGACCGCGAAAACACGCGCGCCGCTGGACCACTGCTTCATCCGTTCGTCTGGTTCATGGGCACGAGAGAGTCGCTGTTCTTCACGGCTGGAAACGCCAGTCGACATGGCCGTCGTACGCCATCGTTTCGTTCACGAGTGCGTAGAGGTCAGGGTCATAACCCTGCAGAGCTTCGCGCGTGTTGATGAGGTGCGGCGCGTCATTCGGCGCCGCGTGCCCGCCGCGCGCGTCGAAGTAGGCGAGCACGCCTGCCGTCCAGTAAGCGGCGCGGTCGTGGATGGCCGCAGTCCCCTTCCATTTGCCGGCGCTCATGGCCTTGGTGAAAAGCTCCTGCAACTTTTCATCGAAGCGGATGTCGAGACGCTTCACGCGCAACTCGTATTGCTGCACGGCGCCGCGGCGGTTGTCCCAGTTCGGGTCCACCGGACGCGAACCGGTCACGCGGTAGAGCGCGTCGGCAAAAACGCGAATCACCGGGTTGTCACCAACGTTCGGGTTGCGCGGATTCGCCACCACATTTTCTTCGCCCACGACCAGCAGCCTGGTGTGCGGCGAGTAGCAGAGGGTGCGCGCGAGGGCATCGACGCGCTGCACTTCCTTGAGAGTTTTATATTCGGGCAATTCGGAGATTTTCTCCCCCCGCCCGAGCACGACCAGCTTCACGCCATCAGCCATGAGCGCCTTGAGGATGTCGTGGCGGTAAGCGAACATCTTGCGAATCGTGTCGTTGGCTTTGAGCATGGCGGCGTCGCTCGCGCCGCGTCCGATAACGGTGAACTCGCGCGCCCAGCTGAACTTGGTGTACCAGGGAGCGATTTTGAATCTCGCCGGGGGCGCGATCACGCTCGGCTGCTTCTGGACGAACACATAGCGCCAATCCTGCTCCGGGTCGAGATTGAACGTCGTCCGCGCCAATTCATAGCTCTCCGGGTCGTACGCTTTGAGCTGCTCACGCGTGCCGATGGGGCCGTGGTTCCAGTTGTTGACGCGGTTGCAATCGAAGTAGCTCTGGCAAATCTCCGCCCAGAACTCGCCCGGATTCGATGCCGCGTAGCTCAACTTCCACAAACCCTTCTCCATCGCGTGGTGATAAGCTTTATTCTTGCGCTCGTTCCATGTCGGATCAATCGAGCGCAGGGTGCTGTCGATCGTGTGGCAGAACTCGTGCACGCCAATACTCTCGTCGTCGTAGCGGTCGATGGCCAGGCTGAGCAAGTTCTCCTCACCGAAACTGGTGGGCTTGCCGCCGGTGCCGCGCACGCGCTCGTTCTGGTAAGCCGGGTCGGGATGGTTCCGGTACTCCGGCATGTCCGTATAAACCTGGTCCTTGCCGATGATGATGAGATACATCTTGTTGGTGACCATCGCCCCGATGATGTCGGGCCGGCCCGCGAGCAAGTGCGTGACGATCCAGTAAGCGCGTTGCAAGGCCAGGTCCGCCACTTCCCCGGCGGCCACGACCGGCAGGCCTTTCACGTCGATGAATTTCTTGTAGAACCCGCGGGCCGCGTCGCGATCCCGTTCGCGGACCAGCTCGAAGAAGGAATCGGGCGGCGCGGACACCGAGGGATCGGCGGCCTGGGCCCCGGGGCCGAACAGGAAGGTGAGCGCAGCCGCGATAACCGGAGCCCGGCGTAGCGCGGACTTTCCAGCCTGCGGGTTCACGGAACTTTTCAGTTCCGTGAGACGAGCGTGGGGACTGGAAAATCCCCACAACCCGCAGACGGGAAAGTCTGCGCTACGGATGGAGGACAGGGAGCGCATTCGGTTGCGGCTTTGCCGCGCTGGGCAATGAGCGCTTCATTGATGCGGCTGCGTCAAGTACTCCAGCAGCGCCTTCAAATCATCCGGCGGCAACGCTTCCAGGCCTGTGGGCATGATGGACAGTGCTGAGTCCTCCATCGCGGCGATGGCCTTGCGCTGGACGACGTGCTTTTGGCCCGCCGTGTCGAGAATCTCGACGGACGTTTGCGTTTCGGTTTCGAGCCGGCCGGAAAAAATTTCGCCATCTTTCGTCGTGACGTTCCACAAGCGGTAGGTGGCCTCCACCGAACGGTTCGGGTCCAGGATGTCCGTGAGAATCTCCGACCGATCGCGCGCGCCGATCCCGGTCAGGTCCGGCCCGATCCTGCCGCCGGCGCCGTTGAACGTGTGGCAATTGGCGCAGCTTGCCGTATAGACCTCCTTGCCGTGCACGGGGTCGCCTTTTTCTTTGGCCAGCGGCAGGAGCTTCTTCACGATTTCTTCGCGATCGGCGGAGAGGCCCGGGGTGATTTCCGCCAGGCGTTGGGCGCGCCGCGCCACCGCCCGGTTTGGGTTCTGTTTCAATTGCGACCAGTGCTCTGGCGCGAGGTCGCCCTTGTTGATCTGGTCGTTTTGCAGCGCGTCCAGCAGCGCCAGCGCCCATTCGCCGCGGCGCATCAGGCCGGCGATGGCGCTGCGGCGCACGGCGGGCGAGAACTGTTTCCAATGTTCGACGACTGCCTTGCCTGTGTTGGTCGCGTGGCTTTCCCCGAGCGCATTGACCAAGCCGCTGGCCAAAGCGGGGGCCGTGAGCACCGTGACCTCTTTCAGCACCCGTTCCACCGTCTCGGGCGTGTCAGACAAACTCACCAGGCGTTTCGCCGCCGCCGCACGCTTGTCGTCGGCGAGCGCCGGGTCCGCAACCTCGTGCTGCAACGCCTCTATGAGGGAAGCGACGCTGTTGCCGAACAGTTCGGGCTGTCCCCACCGTTGCGCCAGAACCAGCAACTGGTCGCGGGTCGATTCGGGCAGCGATTCCAGGACGCCGAGGAGCGTTTTTTTCTCCCCGGCGCTGAGGGACGGGGTCTTGTCCGTTGGCCAGCCCGACTGCAAACCATCCAGCACAGCGGCGGCGAGCACGGAGGAAGCGCCTTGCAGAGCGGCCAGCGTGGGAACGATGCCGTCCACCGGACCGCGTTGCGCGTAGTGCGTGCTGACCAGTCGAACGACGTGGCCAATTGCTCCAGCGATTTCGGACCCGGCGGCGGGGGTCGACTCCCCTTTGAAACCGGCCAGGGCAGCTTTGAGGAAGTAAGCGTCGTTGCGCGCGGCGGCGCTCGTGGCGGCCTCCGGAATCCAGCGGTCGCCGGAGTTGCGTGGCTCCTGCAACATGGCGAACACCGCCGCACCCGCGGCCTCCGAGGCCGGCATTTCAGAACAGGCGAGCAGGGCCGCCAGGCGCACTTGAGCGTCGGCATCGCTCAACAGTTTCCGGTCGAGCAGCGCACGCAAAGCCGTCGCGGTGCGCGGCAACACCATCACCCCGGCACGGCGGACTCCCGCGGAGGGATGTTGCAGTGCCGCCCAGACAGCCGACAATGGCGCCGACGTTTCCGGCGCGACAGGGCCAGCCGGGACGGCTGTCCCGTTGCTTTCCAGCGCCCCGAGGCCGTCCAATGTCCAAAGCGCGTGAATGGCCCCCGGGTTCAATCCGATTTCATCCACGCGCGTGTCGCGCACCATTTCGCAGAGCGCGGGCACCACGTCCTTGAGGCCGCGTTCCACGAGCAATCGCTGGGCAGTCATGCGCCAGAACAGGTTGTCATTTTTCAGGGTGGCGACGAGTTGCCGCGGCGTCGCGTGGCGCAAATCGAGCCGCTCCCCTGCCCCGCCCTTTTCCGCCAGTGGAGGCGAAGGAGTCGCGCCCCCGTAACTGATGCGGTAGATCCGTCCGTGCGCTTTGTCGCGCAGCGGGGTTTCGTAGGCTGCTCCTTTGCCCGTGCGAAAGCCCCGTGGCGTCGGGTTATGTTGCACGACGTAGTTGTACCAATCGACAACCCACAACGCGCTGTCGGGGCCGACTTCGCCGTAAATCGGCGCCGTCCATTCGTCGTCGCTCGCGGCGAAGTTGCGCCCGTTGTGGGCGATGAAGTCAGCGCCGCGCGCTTCGAGGAAGAATTGTCCGAGCAAGTGACCGGTCGGCTCGGCGACGAATTGGGCACGGTTCCAGTATTCCTTGGGGAACCTGCGTGCCGTGTAAATGGCGCTGCCCGACCCGGCGGTGTAGCGCCCGTGGAAATCGACCTGCCGCACCTTTTCCGTCAGCGGATAAAATCGCTGGCTGTCGGCGATCGTCTCGAGCCGGGCCGCGGACCAGCCGTTGACCGCTTCGTAGTAGCGATTGGCAATGGGCATGTACATGCTGGGGTTGCCATTGGCCGTGGACCCGAAGATCAGGTTGTCCTCCGTGATGCCCAGCCCCCAAGTGTTGTTGTTGCTCGACCGGACGATTTCCAGCGCCGAGCCGTCAGGCTTGAAGCGATAGATGCCTTGCCCGCGAAAGCTCACCTGATGGCCGCCCACCACGCCGCGGAAGCCTGAGTACCCGACAACGCCCCAAATCCAGCCGTCGAAGCCGTAACGCAAATTGCTCCCGGTGGCGTGGGTGTCGCCCATGCCCCAGCCGCGGAAGAGCACCCGGCGCTCGTCGGCTTTGTCGTCGCCATCGGTATCCTTGAAAAACTCGGTGATGCCGGAGTGAATGACGAGGACGCCGCCATTGGCAAAAACAAAACTGGTGGGAATGCTAAGCTTGTCACAGAAAATCGTGAACTTGTCCGCCCGGCCATCGCCATCGGTATCCTCGCAGATTTTCAGCCGGTCATGCCCTTGGCCCTCGGGTTGCAAGTTGTTCGGATAATCGATGGTCTCGGCGATCCAGAGCCGTCCGCGCTCGTCCCACGCCAGCCAGATGGGCTTGATGATGTCCGGCTCGGAGGCGAAGAGGCTCACGTTGAACCCGGGTGCGGTGACCAGATGTTGCATCGACTCGGCCGGTTCGAGCGGCTGCTGCATCGTGCGAATCGGCTCGGACTGGGTGCCCCAGGCGGCGTTGGGGGTGTAGTTGGGCAGCGGCGAGGGCGCTTCCACGTATTGGAAAGGCTTGAGTCCAGTGCGCGGCTGCAATTGGAGCGCAGGAGACTCAGCCGCCTGCGCTGCAGCGACGCCCAGGAAGCCAAGCCCAAACCAAAGCGCGCCAAGCCACCGGCTGATTTTCAAACACGCACTGAGAACATTTCGGTTTCGCATCGACCTTGCTCCGCGGCAGCACGGAAAACCGGGCTGATTGGGGATGTATTCAGGCGCTTGCGTCGATATTCGGAAGGGCGCCAGCCGATCCAGTCCCTGAAGGCGTTGGAAAAGGCAAAGGGGTTCTGGTAGCCCACTTGACGAGCGATGGCGTCGATGGTCGTCGGTGTGCTGGCGAGCAATTCTGCGGCGCGGTGCATCCGCAGATAGATGACCTGGTGCATTGGACCACGACCGAGTTGACGCTGGCAAAGGCGGCGCAAGTGTTCGCGGCTGTAGCCCGATTCACGGATTAACCGGGCGAGAGTCCAGCCTTCGGCCAGATGCCGGGCGACGCGTTCCCAAAGCAGCCGGAGCGGGTCGGTCGTTTCCATGGACTGCGCAAAGCGCAGGACGTAAGCGTGAATCAGGTTGACCCACTGTTGCGTCACGATGGGCTGGGCCGCGCCCTGGCACTCGTGCCTCAGTCCGAGAATGGCGGAATGCAAAGGCAAGGCCGGGAAGCGAGCCATCACTGGCGAAGCCAGGTCCGCGATCGGCCGTTGGGCTGCCGGCTGCCGATAGCACGCCCAGCAGAATTTCCAGCGAACGCCGGGCAACGCATGGAACGCGTTCAAGGTGTGCGCCGGCAGCAGACAGGCAAAGCCGGCGCGGCAGACACGCCAGCGCCCATCGATGAGCACGTTCCCCTTGCCCCCGAAACAGGCCAGAAAATAAGTGGTCGTTTGCTTGGTGCGCACAATCTGAGTGGGAGCCACAGCCTCGGCCACGCCCACGTGTACGAGGTGATACTGGTTGAGCGCTGGGCAGGTGGGGAAATTCGCAATCCAGGACCGCCACTCGATGTTGGTCGCTTTGACCCCCTGCATTCGGGTGCGGGGACTGTGGACGGTCACATCGCCCAGGTCGGAGCGGGTGTTGTCCCGATTCAGAGCCAACGAACCCAGATCACTTATTCTCAAGGCTTCACTCATGGCGACACATCCCAATATTTTATCAGGCTGTCAGGGCCGCTGTCTTGGCGCGGAACGACAGGGCGGCTGTAAATTCCGGCACAATTGCCAATTCAATCTTGCTCCGGGCCGGAGTCTGCGAACTATTTAGCGTGCTCCATGATGAAGCCAACCAGAGACTCGGGCAGCCGGCCGCGACCCTCAGCGAAGCGGAATGCTCCTGGACGCCCCGCGTGGCCCGCGGTCACAGCAATCGCGGTTGGCGCTACCGCCGTTGGGGTGTGGGTCTGGAAGCTGTCCGAATCGGAAGGATCTCCTGACCGTGGGAAGCCAGGGGTGGCCCTGGCAGGTTCCGCGAGCGCGTTGCCCGAACCGGAGCAGGAACGGGCCTTGCGTACCGAACAACTGCAAGCCGCCGAGAAGCTCCTGGCGGAGTTCCCTGACAACGACGACGTGGTCTATCTGGCGGGCCTGGTGCGCGACGAGCAGGGTGACAGCGATGCGGCCATGAAACTTTGGGCACGCTCGCTGGAGTTGGACGCCACGCGCGCGGATGCGCATGAGAGTCTGGGTTATGCGCTGCTGCTGCGCGATGACTACGAACAGGCCGAGAAGCATTTGCGTGCGGCACTCGCAATCGATCCCGCATTGCTGGGCGCCCGGGTTCGCCTGGCCACCGCGGTGTCGCACCAGGGCAGGATGCGCGAAGTCATTTCCATCCTGGGAGTGACCAATTCCCTGTCCGCCGAAGCGCATCGCTTGATGGGGGAAGCTTATCAGCACTTGCTGGAGTACGAAAATGCCAAAGCCAGCTACGAGGCCGCCATCCGGCTCAAGCCGGATTTCATGGAGGCCTATTACGGATTGTCCAGGACTTGTGGGCAACTGGGCGATCGGGAATGGAGCCGGGCATTGCTGGAAAAGTTTTCCGCGCTGAAAAAGGCCAGCGATGACGAAGGCCGGAGTTGGCGGGCCAACTTTTCCCCGCTGCGCGTGGCAAAGAAAAGCGTCGCGCAGACCCACACCGACGTGGGCCGCGTCTACCTGAAACAGGGCCGGGCCCGGGAAGCTGAGGAGCTTTGGCTCAAAGCGGCGGCCCTTGACTCATCCAACACGCTTTGCCGGCTGCAACTGGCGGTGCTTTACCAGCAGACCCGCAAAGACCGGGACGCGCTCCGCTGCTACGAAGAAGTGGCAAACATCGATCCGACCGACGGTCTGGTTCAACTTAACCTGGGTCGGGTGAGCATGAGATTAAATCAAACCGAGCGGGCGGAACGGGCCTTCAAAGAGGTCATCAAGCTGGAGCCGAAGCGACCCGAAGGACACAGTGCGCTGGCCCAGCTGTACCTCCGGACCACGAGAAACCTCCCACAAGCCAGAGAGCTGGCGCAGACGGCCGTTGCCTTGGGTCCCGAGGCGCCCAATTTTGTCCTGCTCAGCCGAACCTGCGCGGCCAATGGAGATCGGGCCAGCGCCCTGGCGGCCATCGACAAGGCCATCGAATTGGAGCCGACGAACGAAGAATACTTCCAAGTGCGTCGGATGCTTTTGGGGAATCGATGAAGAAGGATGCATTGGGCTACTGCACTGCGCTGGGCGCGGCTTTGGTGGTCGGGGTGGGGGGCCCCGGGCTGACCAACGCGCTCACGGCGGAAGCTGCCTGCCCAATTCAATTTCACAACGTGACCCGGGAGACGGGTATCACGTTTGTCCACACCGACGGCAGTTCCGGCAATCGCTACATCGTCGAGACGGTTGCCTCGGGCCTGGCGCTCTTTGACTACGACAACGACGGCAAGGTGGACATCTATTTCCTGAATGGCGCGCCGTTGCGCGGAAACAAATCCGCTTCTGTTCCCCGGAATTCCCTGTGGCGAAACGAGGGCAACTGGAAGTTCACCGACGTCACCGAGCGCAGCGGGTTGGGTGACGCCGGCTACGGCCTCGGCGTCGCGGCGGCGGACTACGACAACGATGGCCAACAGGACGTTTACATCAGCAACTTTGGCCCAAACAAACTCTATCGGAACAATGGCGATGGCACGTTTACCGATGTCACGCAGAAGGCCGGCGTGGCCGATGGCGCAGGCCGGATCGGCGCCGGGGTGGCGTTCGTTGACATGGACAACGATGGCGACCTGGACCTGTTCGTTGCGCATTACGTGAACTTCACTTACGAAAACCATCGCCTGGTGCGCTTCAACGGTTATCCCGCCTACGCCGGTCCATTGGATTTTCAGCCCACGGCCTTCACCCTTTTCCGCAACAACGGCGACGGCACGTTCACCGATGTGAGCGTCGAGTCTGGCATCGCCCGGTTCAAAGGAGCTGGCATGGGTGTGGTCTGCTTCGATGCCGATGGCGATGGCGACGTGGATATTTTCGTCGGCAATGACAAAACGGGGAACGCTCTCTTCCTCAACGACGGCCAGGGGCACTTCAAAGAAGCCGCAGGTCTGGCTGGGGTGGCTTACGATGCTGCCGGCCGTGCCCAGGGCAGCATGGGGGTGGAATGTGGCGACGTGGACAACGACGGGTTGCTCGATCTTTATGTGAGCACGTACCAGCAGGAGACGGCCACGCTCTTCAAGAACATGGGCCATGGGTTGTTCGACGATGTGACCCGCTTGACCAGAGCGGGCGACGGAACGCTCCGTTACGTTAAATGGGGCGTGGGTCTGGCCGACTTCGACAACGACGGGCTGCGCGATCTCTTCCTCGCTTGCGGTCACCTGCACGACAACGTCCATTTGTTCGACAACACCACCTCCTACGAGTGCCCCAGCATCGTGCTGCGCAACACTGGCGGCGGCAAATTCAGCAACGTTTCCGACCGGGCCGGCGACGGTCCCGGGGTCAAACGCAGCGCGCGCGGCGCGGCCTTCGACGACCTGGACAACGATGGCGACATCGACGTCGTCATCCTCAACTCGCGCCGGGAACCAACCCTTCTGCGGAACGACTCACCGCCAGCGCACTGGCTTGCGGTCCGCCTCATCGGCACGCAGTCAAACCGCGACGGCATTGGCGCAAAAGTGAAGGTGATCGCGGGTGAATTGACGCTGGTGGACGAAGTCCACAGCGGACGCGGATATCAAAGCGATTACGGCCGGCGCCTTCACTTCGGCCTGGGCAAACGGGACAAGGTCGAACGCATCGAGGTCCGGTGGCCCAGCGGAAGAAACGATCTCATCCCAGAGCCCTCGGTCGATCGACTCGTGACCATCAAAGAAGGAGGCGGAAAATAGATCGCCACAGCCTGGTCGCTAGGCATTTTGAATATCCCAACGGGCAAACGGGCGATAGGCAAGCCGAAGGCTTTCGTGCTCTCCTATAATTAGAGTATCTGGCCCGGCATGACAAAATGGTTGTCCGCCCATGAAGTCCCAACTGCATTTCGACTCCGTTCCCTTCCGCCAGCGGTTCCTGACCATCGCGGCCTCCGGGGCTGCGGCGTTACTCCTTGTCG
>Ga0137373_10001645_pt1 | contig 24364 bp, 18 predicted proteins | sample SagtaG_5_FD_104912 | JGI IMG/M metagenome (GOLD analysis project Ga0137373, IMG submission 104912) | Vadose zone soil microbial communities from Sagehorn Ranch, Mendocino, California, USA - Sage1_R_80_16 metaG | ecosystem: Environmental > Terrestrial > Soil > Vadose zone | place: USA... | reverse complement strand
GATCCTCGCCGCGTCGCCGCACGCGGACGCCACGGGCGACGGGTCGAACGTTTACCCCGGCGACCACGCGCGGGAGGCGGTGGCGTGGGACCTCCTCGCCATCGGCCGCGCGCGGGGCTGGTACACGCCCACGGCGGACGAGTGCGAGGACCCGGCGGACGTGCAGTCGTGACCGCCGCCAAGGGCCTGGAGCGCCTCGTCGTGCGGCTCGAGCCGGCGCAGATCCAGGCGCTCAAGGCGGAGGCACTCCGGCGCGCGAACGAGCGCGGGAGCATGCAGCCCGACGCGAGCGAGCTCGTCCGCGAGGCGCTCGTGCTCTGGATGAAGCGGCGCCCCGAAAAACGCACCTTGAAGCGCACCTAGCCGCCTGAAACGCAACGCCCGTCACTGCGAAAACCGGTGCAGTGACGGGCGGTTGCTGAGTCGGGGAGACAGGATTTGAACCTGCGACCCCTTGGTCCCGAACCAAGTGCTCTACCAGGCTGAGCCACTCCCCGGTGCGACGCGCCGGCCCTGAAAACCACGGTCCCGGGAGGACCGCCAGGCCAACGTAAGGCCGCGTATCTACTGCCCGCCGAGCGGGGTGTCAAGCGGCATCCCGGCGATCTCGCCGGGAACACGGCGCCTCTCGCGGCATAATCCCCCCCATGCCCGTCCGCTGGACCCACGTCGTCCTCAAGGTCTCCGACCTCGACCGCTCCGTCGCGTTCTACCGCCGCTTCTGTGCTCTCGAGATCGTCCGCGATGGGCGCCCGGCCGGGCACACGGTCTGGCTCGGGCCCGCCCGCCGCGAGCCCGAGGCGGGCCCGCCGCCGTTCGTGCTCGTCCTCTACCTCACGAAGGTCGACTGCCGGATCGACCACCTCGGCTTCCAGTGCGAGGCGCGCGAGGACATCGACCGGATCGCCGGCGAGGGCGAGCGGCTCGGGATCCTCGCCGAGCCGCCGTTCGAGGGCGGCGGGGACATCGGGTACGTGACGATGCTGCGCGATCCGGACGGGCACCGCGTCGAGTTCACGTTCGGACAGCCGATCGGCGGGCTCGGCGGGTAGCGCGCCCTCACCCCGAGGGCCCCCTCACCCTACCCTCTCCCCCGCTACGCGACGCTACGCGGGGGCGAGGGGAGATCCGTGACTCACCGCTCCAGATCTCGAGCGCACGATCGCGCGGCGTCAGCGCGTGCAGACCGCCTCGAGCTCCTTCACTTCCTTCGGCACCGCCGCGGTGAGGTTCTCCCTCCCCTCCGGCGTCACGAGCACGTCATCCTCGATGCGGATCCCGACGCCGCGCATCTCCTTCGGCGCCGTCTCGTCGTCCTCGGCGACGTAGAGGCCGGGCTCGATGGTGAGCACCATCCCCGGCACGAGCGGCCGGGGCTTGCCATCCACGTAGTAGTCGCCGACGTCGTGCACGTCCATGCCGAGCCAGTGGCTGGTCCGGTGCATGTAGTACTTCCGGTACGACTTGTCCTCGAGCCGCTCCTCCACCTTCCCCTTCAGGAGCCCGAGGCCGATGAGCCCCTCGATGAGCCGCCGCACCGTCTGGTCGTGGATGGCGTCGATCGTCGTGCCGGGCCGCACCGCCGCGATCGCCTCGTTCTGCGAGGCGAGGCAGAGGTCGTAGAGCGCGCGCTGCGCCTTCGTGAACTCGCCCGAGACCGGGAACGTCCGCGTCACGTCGGCGGTGTACCAGTCGTACTCGCCGCCGGCGTCCACGAGGCACACCTGCCCGTCCTCGAGCACCGCGTCGCCCGCGCGGTAATGGAGGATGGTCGAGTTCGGGCCGCTCGCGACGATCGTGCCGTAGCCCGGCCCCGTCCCGCCGCGCCGCCGGAACGCGTACTCGATCTCCGCCTGGACCTGGTGCTCGCGCCGCCCGGCGGATCCGTCGCGCATCGCCGCCATGTGGGCCTCGGCGGTGATCTCCGCCGCCTTGCGGAGCTTCGCGATCTCGTCGGGCGACTTCACGAGCCGCAGCTCGTGCACAATCCGCCCCGGGTCCACCACCGACTCGGGCGCGTGCTTGCCGGTGCGGGCGAGGCCCCGCAGCTCGGCGAGCACCCGCGCCATCCGCGCATCCCAGGCCGGGTCCTGGCCGATGCGCCACCAGAGCGTCCGCGCGCCCTCGACGACCCCCGCGAGCTTCGCGTCGAGCTCCGCGACCGTGTACGCCTCGTCGGCGCCGAGGAGCTCCTTCGCCCCCTCGACGCCGACGCGCCGCCCGTTCCAGATCTCCTTCTCGGGGTCGCGCGGCCGGACGAAGAGCACGAGCTTCCGCTCGCCGCCGCGCGCGACGAGCACCGCGCCTCCCGTCGGCTCGTCGAGCCCGACCGTCCACGCGTAGTCGGAGTCCTGGCGGAAGAGGTACTCCGCGTCGGCGTTGCGCAGCTTCTCCTCGGCGGCGGGGAGGACCATCACGCCGCCGCCGCGGCGCTCCATCTCGGCGAAGACGCGGGCGCGGCGCGCGGCAAAGAGCTGCTGTTCGAAGGCCATGTCGGGCTCCATATAAGCGGTCAGGCGCCGACCGGCCAGCGTCCGGCGGACCAGGCCTCGAATGCGGCGCGCTGCGCGGGGGTGGCCGTGGGCGCGGGCTCGAGCCAGACCGCGTCCTCGCGCGGCGGGTCGAGCGCGACGGGCACCACGGCGAGCTCGTCGCGCCGGAACACGGTGAGGCGGAGCTTTCCGCCCGCTCCGCGCTCGCAGAGCCGGTCCCAGAGCGCGTTGCGATCCACGCGGAAGCCGTCCTCGGCGATGATCTCGTCGCCAGCGTAGAGGCCGGCGCGATGCGCCGGACTTCCCTCCGAGACCGATTGCACCTCGAGCTTCGCTCCGGGCGCGAGCTCGATGCCGAGCCACCCCGCGGCGGGGCGCCCGTCGTCCGGGCGGGGCGGCGTCCCGCCCTTGTCGTCGAAGCCGGTCGCGACCCGGCGGCGAACGCGCAGGCCGAGGACGTCGAGGTCAAGCTCGAGCGGCTCGGTGCCGCGGACGAAGCGGTCGAAAAACCGGCGGGCGGCGTCGGGGCCGAGGAGGTCGGCGGCGGCGAGCTCGATCGCGTCCTCGGGGACCCCTGGCGAGGGCGGAGTGGCGTACCGCGCGTAGAGCGCCTTCAGCAGATCGTCGAGGGAACGGCCGGCGCGGCGGAGCGCGAGATCGAGCGCGAAGGCGACCAGCTCTCCCTTGAGGTAGTACGAGACGGCGCTGTTGGGCGTGTTCTCGTCCTGCCGGTAGTGCTTCACCCACGCGAGGAAGCTCGCCTCCTCGAGGCTAATCTTCCCCGCGCCTGGCGTCCGCTCGAGGCTCGTGAGCGCCTGCCCGAGCGACTTGAGCCAGCGCCGCGGCTCGAGGATCCCTGCCCGGGCGAGCGCGACCTGCTCGTAGTACGAGGTTGCCCCCTCGAACCACCAGAGGAGCCGCGTGTACTGCTCGCGCGCGTAGTCGTACGGCACGAACGCGGCCGGCCGGAGCCGCTTCACGTTCCACACGTGGAAGAACTCGTGCGCGAGGAGCCCGAGCGTCTCCTCGTACGCCTCGCGCGGGAAGAACCCGCCGCGCGCCACGTGGAGCGTCGTCGAGGCGGCGTGCTCGAGTCCGCCGCGGCGGCGGTCGGCGAGGTGGACGATGAACAGGTACCGCTCGTACGGGAGACTACCCATGAGCGTCCCGAGCGCCTCGACGATCTTGCGCGCGTCGTCCGCGAGCCGGGGCTCGTCCACGTTGCCGCGCCCCCAGAGCGCGATCTCATGCGGCCTGCCGAGCGCCGTGAAGCGGAGCGTGCGGTGCGTGCCGATCTCGATCGGCGAGTCGGCGAGCTCGTCGTAGTTGCGGGCGACGAGCCCGCCCGGGCCGGCCTCGAGCGCGGTCGCGACGTGCCAGCCCGCCGGCGGCACGACCTCGAGCGCGTGCGGCTCCGCCTCGCGGCCGCGCGCGTACGGGAAGACCGCCGCGGGATTCACGAAGCCGTGCGTTCCGTCGAGATGGCAGGTGCGCACCGTGAGGTCGTTCGCGTAGACCCGGCAGCGGAACACCGCGCGCTCCGCGCCGTCCGCCCGGAGAACGAAGCGGTGCTTGTCGACCCGCTCGAGCGGAAGCGCGCGGCCGCCGCCGTCCTCGGCCCGGGCGCCCTCGACGTGCCGCGCGAACTCGCGGACGAGATAGCTGCCCGGGGTCCAGACCGGAAACACGAGCTCGACCGTCTCGCCAGGCGCGTCGAGGACCACCTCAACGTGGAAGAGGTGCGAATGCGGTTCGGGCAGGGAGAGCCGGTAGCGCATGCGCTCCGCACTCTAGCCCGGGGAGGGCCCCACGCCGCGGACTTCTGGTAGCCTCTCGCCCCGGGATCGCCGGTGGAAAGCCAGCCTCGAAATGCCGCCCCCCGCCAGGGCGAGCGCCCGCAGGCCCCGCTGAGGCTCTACCTGCTCGGCCGGTTCGAGGTGGTCCGCGCGGACGCGCCGATCCCCGCACACGCGTGGCGGCGGCGGCGCCCCGCCGATCTCCTGAAGCTCGTGGCGCTCGCGCCGGGACGTTCCCTCCCGCGCGATCAGGCGATCGACACGCTCTGGCCGGAGAAGGACCCGGCGAGCGGCGCGAACAACCTGCATCGCGCCCTCTACGACCTGCGGCAGATCCTCGGCGGCCGCTGGGTGGACCTCGATCGCGGCGAGCTCACGCTGCGGAGCGACGTCTGGGTGGACGTGGATGCCTTCGAGGACGCGGCGCGGCACGGAGGACGCGGGGGCTGGACCCAGGCGGTCGCGCTCTACCGCGGCGACCTCGCCCCGGCGGACCTGGACGCCCCCTGGCTCGAGCCGCGCCGCCAGGCGCTCCGCGGTCGCTTCGTGGAAGCGGTCTTTCCGCTCGCGCGCGCCGCCGGCGCGGAGGGAGACGCCCAGCTCGCAATCCCGCTCCTCCGCAGGCTCGTCGAGGTGGACCCCGCGTCGGAGGACGCGCGGCGCCTGCTCATGCGTCTCCTCGCGGGGAGCGGACTGCGCACCGAGGCGCTCCGTCAGTACGACGCCTGCGAGCTCGCGCTGCGCGCGTCCGGACTCGGACCGTCCGACGAGACGCGCGCGCTGCGCAGCGCGATCCAGCGCGGCGACGTCGGGCCCGCCCAGCCGCGACCCGTCCTCGACGGCGCCCGCCGCGCGGCGCGTCGGCTCCTCGGCACGAGCGAGCCGAGCCCGGTCCGCGGCCGTGGCCCGCTGCTCCTCGTCCTCGAGGCGCTCGTCGAGCAGGGGGCGGGCGCGATCGTCCTCCTCGGCGAGCCCGGAGTCGGCAAGACGCGGCTCGCGGTCGAAGGCGCTCGGCTCGCGCAATCCCGCGGCGCCGCCGTCCTGTGCGGCATCGGCGGCACGCAGCCGGGCGCTCCGCACTCCCTCTTCGCGGACGCGTTCCGCGAGGAGGCGCGGGCCCGTCCCGCGCAAGCCGACCCGCGCAAGCCGACCCGCTCGCGGCCGCGGCCCCCGCGGGCGTTGCCGGCGAGGAGGTGCGCCGCGCGATCTTCGAGGGGGTCGAGGCGGCGCTCCGCGCCTGCGCGGACGGGCGGCCCATCTACCTCCTCCTCGACGACCTGCACGCCGCGGACGAGTCCTCGCTGAACCTCGTCCCCTTCCTCGCACGCCGCGCGACGGAGCTGCGGCTCATGATCGTGGCGACCGTGTCGGAGGACGCCATCCACGCGGGCACGCCCATCCAGACGACGCTCGCGCACCTCGACTCCGGGCGGCTCGCGCGGCGTGCGGGTCCCCCGCCTGTCGCTCGCCGGGATGCGCGAGCAGGTGACGGATCTGTGCGGGGGGCCCGTCGCGGAGGCGAACGTCGCGCACATCTACCGGATCACCGACGGTGCGCCGCTCCTCGTCGAGGAGGTGGTCCGCGCGCAGCGCGACTCCGGCCAGGCGCTCCCCGCGGATCCTGCCGCGGCGATCCGCGGGCGCGTCACCCTGCTCGGGAGCCGCGCCGAGGCCCTGCTCGCCGCGGCCGCCGTGGCCGGGACACGCTTCGAGCTCGAGCCGGTGCGGATCGTCTCCCGCCTCACCGCGCACGAGGCCGTCGCCACGCTCGACGCGTGCCTCGACGCGAAGCTCGTGGACGAGGACGGCGCCGGCTACCACTTCCACCACGCGATCGTTCGCGACGCGATCTACGACGGCCTCGGGCCGGCGCGGCGGGCCGGCCTCCACGCGGCGGTCGCGGACGCCGTCGAGTCGCTCGCCGGGCCGCACGAGCCACCTTCCGAGACGATCGCGTTCCACCGCCGCAGCGCCGGGCAGGCGCAGCAGGCGCTCCGCCACCTCGTCGCGGCCGGCCACCGCGCCGCCGCCCGGGCCGGGCTGCGCGAGGCGCTCGCCTTCTACTCCGCGGCGCTCGAGCTGTCCGCGCGTCCGGGCGCGCACGCCGGCGCGGCCCGCCTCGAGCTGCTCGACGCGACCGGCCGCGTCCAGCTCGCCCTCGGCGAGCTCGCCGGCGCAGCGCGCACGTTCGTCGAGGCCGCCCGGCTCGGGCCCGCGCCCGGAGAGCGTCCCGACGGCGCGGTGCGCGCGCGCTCCCGCCGCCTCGCCGCCCTCGCCCACGCGGCGGCCGGGCAGCTCTCGAGCGCGCACGCGGAGATCGCCGAAGGCATCGTCGCCGCGGGCGAGGCGGGCGGCGACGGGCTCGCGCCGCTCCTCCGGCTCGAGGCGCAGCTGCTCTGGCACGAGGCGCGGCACGTCGAGGCGCGCGCGGCGGCGGAGGCGTGCACGGCGGCAGCGGAGCGCTCGGGCGACCTCGATATCGTACCCAGCGGCAGGGACCTCGCGGCGATCGCGCGGGCGAGCGCGGGGGCGCTCCTCGACGCTCCGGACGAGACCGACCCCGCCGACCGGCCGGTCGAGGACCCCACCTCCGAGCACCTCTTCGACATCCACCTCGCGCTGTGGGACCGCGACCTGCTCGGAAACGCCGAGGCCTCTGAGGTCGGCCGGGCGGCGGCGATCCTCGCCGAGCGGGCGCGCATCCGGCTCGCGCCGGAGATGGTCGCCGTGGGGAGGAGCGGCGAGGCGGCGGCCGCCCTCGCTTTGGGCGATGCCGACCTGGCGGAAGCGGCCCTGACGACGCCTTGCGCGGGCACCGCGCCGCCGGATCGGCCCTCGGCGAGGCGCTCGCGCTCGAGCGGCTCGCCGCGCTCCTCACCGCGCGCGGCCGGCTCGAGGAGGGACGCGACGCGCTCGACGAGGGGATCGCGGTCGCCGAGCGCGGGCTCCTGCGCCAGCACGCGCTCACACGCCTCCACGCGACCGAGGCGCGGAACCGGATCGCGGCGGGCGCGCTCCGCGCCGCAGAGGACGCGGTCCGGGAGGCCTCGGAGACCGCCGCCCGCCACGGGGCCTGCGTCGCCTGCGACGCCGCGTTCCGGCCGGAGATGGTGCGCGTGCTGCTCCTCCGCGGCCGAGTCGCCGACGCCGAAGGCGAGGCGGCGCAGCTCGAGGAGATCGCGCGGCAGCGCGGCGGCCGGGTGTTCGGGGCGGTCGCCCGGCTCACCCGCGCGCGGGTGCTCGCCGCACAGGGGCGGACGTCCGACGCGCTCGAGGCGCTCGCCGCCGCGCGCGCCGCGTTCGTGTCCGCGGGTCACCGCTACGAGGCGGCCCGCTGCGCCCGAGTGGAGGTGCGGCTGCGCGGACCCGGGGCGGAGATCCCGGACGAGGTGCGGGCGCTCGACCTGCTCGTGGTCGTGGACGCAGACGCCTGACGCATTACATCCCCGCGCGTGGATCCTTACGGTCTCCGCCGCGTCGTCTCCCCCACGGGCGCGCTGCCCCAGCGCGCCGACGTCCTCGACCCGACGCTCCCGCTCGGGGAGGACGAGGTCTCGATCGCGGTCGAGGCGCTCAACGTGGACGCCGCCTCGTTCCGCCAGCTCGAGGCAGCGGCGGACGGCGACCCGGACCGCATCGCCGAGGAGATCCTCCGGATCGTGCGCGCCCGCGGGAAGCTCCACAACCCGGTCACCGGGTCGGGCGGCATCCTCGTCGGGCGGGTCAGCGCGGTCGGGCCGCTCCACCCCGCCGCCGGCTCGCTCCGACCGGGCGAGCGGATCGCGACGCTCGTCTCGCTCACCCTGACCCCGCTGCGGCTCGAGCGCATCCGCGCGGTGCGCACCGAGGTCGAGCAGGTCGCCTGCGAGGGGGAGGCGATCCTCTTCGCCACCGGCCCTTGGGCGCGGCTGCCCGACGACCTGCCGGAGGGGATCGCGTTCGCCGCGCTCGACGTGTGCGGCGCCCCGGCATTCGCGGCGCGCCTCGTCAGGCCGGGGATGCGCGTCCTCGTCGTCGGCGCGGGCAAGTCGGGCGCCCTCGTCCTCGCGCAGGCGCGGGAGAGCCTCGCCGGGCGCGGCGCGCTCGCGGTGGCCGACCGCTCCGGCGCCGCGCTCGGGGCGGCGCGCGCGGCGGGGCTGTGCGACCGCGCCCTCGCGGTGGACGCGACCGACGCCGCCGCGACGCTCGCCGCCGTCGAGGACGCGGGCGGCCCGTTCGACCTCGTCGTGAACTGCGCGAGCGTCCCCGGGACGGAGCTCGCCTCGATCCTCGCCGTGCGCGACGGAGGGACGGTCCTCTTCTTCTCGATGGCGACGTCGTTCACCGCCGCCGCGCTCGGGGCCGAGGGGGTCGCGAAGGACGCGACCCTCCTCGTCGGGAACGGGTACGTCCCCGGTCACGCGGAGCTGGCGCTCGGGCTGTTGCGACGGAACCCGGCGCTGCGTGCGCTCTTCGAGGCGCGCTTCGCGCGACGCTGAGGAGCGCAGCGGTCGCAGTGACCGCCGTCGCTCGGAACCTGCTCACCCGCTCGCCGGCGCCTGGGAAACGATCTCCTGGATCAGCTCCGCCGCGGCAGGTTTCCCGAGGTGCCGGTTGAACCCGGCCGCGAGCGCGCGACGCTGATCCTCCGGCATGGCGTAGCCGGAGAGCGCGACGAGGTACATCGACGCGAGGTGCGGGTCCGATCGGATGGTCCGCGCGACCGCGTACCCGTCGAGCACGGGGAGCCCGATGTCGCACAGGACGACGTCGGGATGGAACGAGCGGGCCTTCTCGACGCCCTCCCGGTGCGTCAGCCGCCCCGTCGCTGCCGCTTCTCGAGCTCGCGCAACGTCGAGCCGATGGTCGCGAGGAAGTTCCCGAGGAACGTCTCGAACCTGCCGATCTCGTCCGAGGTCGCCGCATGGATCGTGGCGCCGACGTCGTAGTCGCCGCCGGCGAGCCGGATCGAGACGTCCTCCATGGCCGCCGTCATCCTGGAGAGTCGGCGGAACACGAGCAGCTCGAAGATGACGAACAGGACCGCGAGCACCGCGATGGCCACCGCGCCGATGAGCAGCACGACGCCCCACTGCTCCGACGCGGCCCGCTCCCGCAACGCCGTCACGTCTCGGAGGACGAAGAGGCCGCCGACCCGATGACCGGAGGCATCGAGCACGGGGAGGACGCCCCGCACGAGGTGGCGCGAGCCGTGCTCGACGGCCGTGAGGTAGCGGCCACTCTCCGGCACGTCGCGAACATCGGCGCTCGCCCCGACGATGGGCGCATCCAAGCTGGTCTGATCGACCGTGACCATCTCGGGGTCGTCTCCCCAGGAGTTCCGGCGCTCGCCGCGCGACGCAGCCCACGCCTTCTCGTCGAGGTACTTCTTCTCGATGACGAGGGCGAAGTCGTCCCCCGTCTCCGCCTTCATCCGCGCGAGGAAGTCGTCGATCTCCTGGCCGAGCTCCATGTAGCCGAGGAGCTTCCCGTCGACGACGTACGGACGGACGACGCGGAGCGCGAAGGCGGTCTGACCCAGCTCCTTCCCGGCGGCGGTGTCGCCGGTCCGGATCGCCGCCAGGAGCGTCTGGCGGTCCAGGACGTCGTCGTGCAGCTCGGGCCGGTGCACCCGCAGGAAGCAGCTGCGGGTCGGGTCGATGAAGTACCAGTGCGTGACGTGGTGGCGCGTCCTCAGCTCCCGGAAGATGGGAGCCGCCCGCTCGAGGAGGTGATCGCGATCGCGCGCCGCGAAGAACGAGGCAAACGCAGGCTCGCCGAGGAGGGCGTCGAGCGCGGTGGAGAGCTTGTCGACCTCGCGCTTCTCCATGCCGACGAAGGACTGGCCGGCCGCCTTCACCGCCTGGTCGGCGGCGTACCTCATGTCCTGCTCGAAGTTGTACCGAGCCATCAGCGCGTTCGCGACGGCGATCGCGACGAGGCACACGATGACGGCGAGCGCAATCTTCACCTTGATCGACACGTTCTTCATTCGGATCTCCGCGCGGCGTCGCCTAGAACGGCTCACCGAGGACTTGGGTCGCCGCCGCCTTCAGCTTCGACAGCTTCTCCGCATCGTCCGGCGTCGCGGCGTCGATGAACCCGAGGGCAAAGCCGGCCTTCAAGGCGATCGCGCCGCGGGCCCTGCACGGGTCGAGCCTTCTTCGCTCGATGACGGCGTCGATCCGCTGCACGGCCGCGTAGAGCTGACCCGGCGGCGCCGCGGGGGGCGCGCCGGCGGCCGGCGCCCGCGGCGCGGGGGTGGCGCGCTCCGCCACGAGCTTCTCGAGCTTGGGTACGGCGACCGACATGGAGATCGCGAGCGGGTGGACGTTCATCGACGGCGAGCAGAGAAAGAGCAGGTTCGCGCCGAGCACCGGCCGCACCACGATGCGCGCGTTCGCATGCCGCAGCTCGAGCAAGCGGACGGGGCCGGTGACGGTCTCGAGCCCTGCCGTGCTCTCCGCCGCGTAGCGGGCGGTCTCCGCGAGCGCCGACGCGTCGAAGACCAGCGGGAACGCGTGGGCGAGCAGCTGCCCGTCGGCGCCGCACACCATGCTCCCGATGACTCCCGGGACCGCATTGAGCTGGTTGAGGAGGGTCTGCATGAGTCGTCTCCCTCGCGCTCACCGCATCGCGGTCAGCACCCCTCGCACCTGGGCCTCGATCGCGCCGACGTTGGCGTCCGTCTCGGCGAGCACGCCGATGTAGTGGTTCTTCATCGCGAAGATGAGGAGATGCTTCGTCGTGCCCTGCGCGATCACCGAGCGGACCTCGCCGGCCTGGAGCTTGTCGCCGAGCTGTCGGCCCATCATCGCGACGTAGAGCGCCTGGCCGCCGAGAACCTCGGCCTCGTAGCCGCCGTCGCCGCTGCGCCCGCCGTCCCTGCCCTGCAACACGACGGAGGCGACGCCCGGGATCCCCCGCAACTTCTCGAGAAGCGCGGCCGCAGAGGTTGGCTTCGACGCGGTCGAGGCTGCGCGCGGAGGCGCCTCCTCGGCGCGTTGCGGGCGGCGCCCCACGCGGCGCTCGTCGAGGAGGCGGTGCGCCTCGAGGAGCAGGAACTGGCAGCTCCTGTCGATCGTGGAGCGCGTCGTCACGACGTTCTCCTGGAGGCTGAAACGACCGCTGGGCCACGACACGATCTCGTAGAACGCCGTCTCGCCGACCGTGCCGTCCTGCTCCGCGTGGATGATCTCGCCGTCGCGCAGGAAGATGAGCCCGCGGCGCTCCTCCCAGTGGACCTCGATGCAACCCGAGAAGCGGTTCTGGACGTTCAGCTGGATGATCTCGGACATGCCGAGACAGCTGATCTCGCCCTCGAACCGATCCGGCGTCGCCTTCGAGCGCTCGTTTGGGGGCACGTGGCTAACCTCGGCCTTGGCCGCTCACGCGGGACGACCGCGAACCGGGAGGGGCTGATTGGGACTCCAGCCAGGTTCTACCGTGTGTGGTGCCCCGAATGCTATCCCGCGCCCCGGTGTCTCCCGTGCCGGTGCGGCCGATTGTCGCAAGGGACGTTCGGGTGCGACCGGGGGGCCGGGACGCACCTCGCATCCGGCGCTGATATGCTCGGTCGCCGGATGGCCCCTTTTCCGCTACGTCTCGTTTCGCCGTGGTTAGGCGCGCCGCGCGAGGCGGCGTAAGTGCCCACGGGGCCGTGGCGGAACTGGCAGACGCAGGGGACTTAAAATCCTCCGCCGGGCGACCGGCGTCCCGGTTCGACTCCGGGCGGCCCCACTCGCTGACCTCGGCGCGGGCTACGTCGGATTCGCGCCGGTGTCCTCCGCGCTCTCCTCGCGGTCGGCCTCGGGCACCTCGCCCGCGTCCTCCCCGGCGTGCCACTCGACGCCGGGATCCGTCTCGAGCGCCCGCTCCATCACGTCCTCGGTCGGCGTGCTGCCGCTGTATTGCCGCCGCTGCTCGGTCCCTCGCTCCGCGAGCTGCCGCTCGATCTCCCGCCGGCCCGCTTCCCGGGTGCTACGCCTCGGCATGGCTCACCTCCGGGCAGATCTCTTGATCACGGCGGCGCCGCGTCGCTCGCCTCCATGCGGGGCGCGCGCGGAACGCCCGCCATGACGTGCTCGGCGAGCGCGGTGATGGTGAGGGCCGGGTTCACGCCGAGGTTCGCCGGCACCGCGCTGCCGTCGGCGACGTAGAGGCCGTCGTGACCGAACACCCTTCCCTGGGCGTCGCACACGCCCTGCGACGGGTCCGACGCGATCACGGCGCCGCCGAGGATGTGCGCGGTGGTGGAGCGGTTCCCGAGCACCTCGAGGAGGAGGTTCCCGGGCGTGCCGCCGATCCGGTCGGCGAGCCGCTGCGCGACGCGGTGGGCGATCGGGATGTACGCCGGCGGGGGCGGCCCGCTCGCATCCTCGCTGCGCAGCACCTCGCGCCCGAGCCGCCGGCCGAGGCGCAGCCGCATCCAGCTCTCCACCGGCTGCATGACGAGCAGCACCATCGTCCGCACCGCCCAGTTCCGCACCGTGTGGACGCGCGCGTACCTTAGCGGATGGCGGACGAGGCCGAACAGCCACCGCGCCCAGCGCGGCCAGGGCGGCGCATCGGGCGTGAGATGGGTCGTGAGCAGGCTCATGAAGTCCTGCCCCCGGCCGTGGCGGACGATCTCCATGTGCGTCTGCGCGTCCGCGTCGACACCGGAGGTGATCGCGATCCCCTCGCTGAAGTCGATCCGCTCGTCGGGCGCGAGCGCGCCGAGGAGCGCCTCGGAGTTCGTCCGGACGAAGTTCCCGAGCTGCCCTGAGAGGCGCGGCAGGCTCCCCTGCTCCTTGCAGCGGAGGAGGAGGCGCGTCGTGCCGATGGCGCCCCCGGCGAACACCACGCCGCGCGTGCGGTAGACGCGCGGGCGGCGCCGGAGCCACGCCGTCGAGCGGACGGCGCGGACCTCGTACCCGCCCTCGGACGCCGGCCGCACGTCCGTGACGAGCGTCTCGGGGTGGATCTCGCAGCCGAGCCGCTCCGCGAGGAAGAGGTAGTTCCGGTCGAGGGTGTTCTTCGCGCCCACCCGGCACCCGGTCATGCAGGCGCCGCAGAAGGTGCAGCCGGTCCGCTCCGGTCCGAGCCCGCCGAAGTACGGATCGGCCGCGGGCACCCCGGCCTCGCCGAAGAAGACCGCCACGTCGTGGCGGCGCAGCGCGGCGGGGCGCCCCGTCTCCTCCTCGACGGCGGAGCGCAGGAGCTCGTCGCCGCGGAAGAGCCGCGGCGCGGGGGTCGCGCCGAGCATCCGGCGCGCCGTCTCGTAGCGCGGCGCGAGCGCCGCCGGCCAGTCCGTGCCGGCGGGCCAGCGCGGATCGCGGAGCACCGGCTCCGGCGGCACGACGAGCGTGTTCGCGTAGACGAGGCTGCCGCCCCCCACCCCGGCGCCATGGAGCACGACTGAGTGGCGGAGGATCGTCATCTGCAGGATGCCGTGGAGCTTGAGGCCGGGCTTCCAGAGGTACCGGCGGACGTTCCAGTTCGTGCGCGGATGATCCTCGGGGCGCCAGCGCTTGCCCATCTCGAGCACCGCGACGCGCCAGCCCTTCTCGGACAGCCGGAGCGCGGACACCGCCCCGCCGAACCCGGAGCCGATGACCACGAAGTCGTACGCTGGGGGGGCGCCCACCGGGACCTCGTGCTCAGTTCAGGAACGCGGGCGGGGGCACGGGCGCCCCCTCGATGGGCTTGCGGCCGGCGTACCCCTCGCCGAGCGCGTGCCAGTGCGAGATGGCGCGCTCGCCATACTGCCAGCAGAGGAACGCCGGCTCGTCGTCCACCATCGCGTAGAAGTCGACGAGCCCCGCCTCGACGTCCTTCACCAGGCAGCCGAGCGCGTTCACGCGCTCGACCGCGGCCGTGATCTCGTCCGCCGCCCGCCGGAGCTTCTCGACCTCCGGCTCGCGCCCCGGAGGGGTGGGCGCGTCGTCGTGGAGGATCGCGACGGCCTCGTCGGGACCACCGAGCGCCTGGATGAGGGGGCCGAGCGCGGAGCGGGCCTGGGCGATCCGGCCGAACTCGAGCTCGAGGCTCGCCACGAGCGCGTTCGCCTCCTCGATCGTGAAGAAGCGCGGACCCTCGTCCATGGGCGGAAACGGTAGCATGGGCGTGTTATAAGCGCGGCCCTGGCGTCGCCGCGCGCGATGCGGCGCCGTCGGGCGAAAGGCACCCACAGGCGCATGCTCGAGACCGTTTCCAAGGGCTTCAAGGCCGCCCGCAACAAGCTGAAGGGGCGCACCGAGATCACCACCGAGGTGGTCGACGACGCGCTCCGCGACATCCGCGTGTCGCTGCTCGAGGCGGACGTCTCGTTCGAGGTGGTGAAGCGCTTCGTCGCCCGGGTGCGCGAGAAGGCCATCGGCGAGGTCGTCGAGACGAAGATCAAGACGGAGAAGGGGCTCCTGCGCGTCACGCCGCAGGACCACTTCGTGAAGATCTGCCACGACGAGCTCGAGGCGCTGATGGGTCCGGTGGACACGTCGCTGCGCGACGCGGGCGGGCACGGGCGGCCGACGGGCATCATGATGGTCGGCCTGCAGGGGTCCGGGAAGACCACCACCGCCGCGAAGATCGCGAACAAGCTGCTGCGCGACGGGAAGAGGCCGCTCCTCGTCGCCGCGGACGTGTACCGCCCCGCCGCCGTGGAGCAGCTCAAGATCCTCGGCGAGCGGCTCGGCGTCCCGGTGTTCCACGCGGCCGGCGTCTCCCCGCCCGAGATGTGCCGGCAGGCGCTCGAGGCGGCGCAGCGGGAGAAGGCCACCGCCATCGTCTACGACACCGCCGGCCGCCTCGCGGTCGACGAGGAGCTCATGGTCGAGCTCGAGGAGATCAAGAAGGCGGTCGCGCCGGAGAACATCCTCCTCGTCGCGGACGCCATGATCGGCCAGGACGCGGTCAGGACGGCGGCGGAGTTTGACCGGCGGCTCGCGCTCGACGGCTTCATCCTCACGAAGCTCGACGGCGACGCGCGCGGCGGCGCGGCCCTCTCCATCAAGGAGGTCACCGGCAAGCCGATCAAGTTCCTCGGCATGGGCGAGGCGCTCGACAAGCTGGAGGAGTTCCGACCCGAGGGGCTCGCCTCCCGGATCCTGGGCTTCGGCGACGTCGTCGGGCTCGTGAAGGACTTCGAGCAGCACGTCGACGAGGAGACCGCCGAGGCCGACGCGAAGAAGATCCTCTCCGGCGACTTCACCCTCGACGACTTCGTGAACCAGATCCAGCTCGTCCGGAAGATGGGGCCGCTCGGCGAGCTGATGGAGAAGTTCCCCATCTTCGGGGACCTTCCCGAGGGCTTCCAGTTCGACGACCAGGCGCTCGGGAAGATCGTCGCGATCGTCCACTCGATGACGAAGGCCGAGCGGCAGCGGCCCGACGTCGTCACCGACGCGCGCGTCAAGCGGATCGCGAAGGGCTCGGGCCGCTCGGAGAAGGAGGTCCGCGACCTCCTCAAGCAGTACAACTCGATGCGCGGGGTGATGAAGCAGATCGGCTCCGCGCCCGGGCTCCTCGCGCGGCTGCCCGGGGTGAAGCAGCTCATGCAGCTGCGCAAGCTGCAGGGCAAGGGGATGGAGGACGTCCTCGGCGAGGACGCCGCCGCGGTCGAGAGCGCGCTCCACGGCGGGCTCGTCCCGCCGGAGGCGGCCCGCGCGATGGGGCTGCCGAAGGGCTACACGCCGCCCATGGCCGCCGGCGCGATGACGCGCGCGCGACTCATGGGCTACGCCCCCGAGCCGATCGCGCTCGAGTCGGCGAAGGAGCGCGACGCCCGCAAGAAGAAGCGGAAGCAGGAGCGCCAGTCGCGCAAGAAGAACCGGAAGCGCAGCAGGAAGTGAGAGGCGTCGGGCTTCCGCCCGATCCGCTTCAGTGCCCCGTCGCCTTCCGCTTCGGGACGACCAGCCCGCGGGAGAGGCGGCGCAGCACCCGCTTCAGCTGGCGCCGCTTGTACCGCTCGTGCGAGGCGTCCCCCTCCTCGTTTCGCCGCGCGGTCTCCGCGTCGAGCACCTGGAACTCGACGAGGGAGAAGACCACCCGCCCGAGCTCGTCCGCCATGGGGTCGAGCGGCGGGAGCAGGTCGTCGATGCGGACCGGCAGGTCCACGACGAAGTTCAGCACCCGGAACTGCTTGCCGCTGAACTCGTTGCGCGGCGCGGACGGATCCCTCCGCTCGAGATCGGGCGGGAGCTGCAGCTCCTTCGCGATGCTCGCGCCGGCCGGGTGCGCCGCGAGGAGATCCACGAACCGGAGCAGGCTGTTCTGGGTCTGGCCCGGGACCGTGTAGTTGAACGGGAAGAGGTGCTGAGCGAGGTGCCAGACCACCGAGGCGATCTGATCGGGACGCTCCGCCACGATCCGGTAGCGGACCCGATCGAAGATCTGCGCCGCCACCGACTCGCGCTTGGCGAGCAGCTTCGTCACGAGCGAGGAGCGGCCCTTCACGTTGCCGGCGAACTCCTTCACGAGGCCCATGGCCTTCATGCGCTCCGCCTCCGCCATGATGCGGCGGTGAGCGCGCTCGGCGAGGTCCGCCTCCCGGATCGCGGTGCGGAACAGGAGCTCGCGCGCCTCCAGGTGGTGGATGACGTGCATCACCTTCAGCACCACGCAGGCGATCCGCCGGTACCGCGATGGCTCGACCGTGCCGGCGGCGAGGAGGAAGAGCTCGCGCACGTCGAGCGGGGCCGCGACCGGCGCCGCCACCCGGTACCCGAACTCGTTGCGGAGGTAGTCCACCGCCTGCCCGAGGATGGAGCGGATGCGGTGCTCGTCCCTCGGGTCGTCGAGATCGTACTGGTTGAGGCGCAGGAAGCGGTCCACCTCCGCGGGCTCGCGGAAGTCGAGCCGGCGCCAGTCGATGACCGAGCCTCCGCGCAGGAGCAGCCGGAGCGCCTCGATCTCCGCGAGCCCCATCCGCTCGAGCGGGCGGAGCGAGTCCGCTCCCGGCAGGGGTTTCGGGTCGAAGGTCACGAGCGCTCCGGCGAAGCCGCTAGAACGAGAACGGGAACGTGACTTCCTGCCCCGCCGTCGTGGAGCGCGGGAACTTGATCGTCTTCACCACGCCGGTGACGCACTGCGAGAAGGGGCTCGACGCGTACTCGGTCGTGAGCGTCTTCACGTCGCGGACGTTCCCGTCGCCGCCGATCACCCAGCGCAGCTTCAGGATGCCGCTCGCGCCCGGGTCGCGGGCCTTCTGCTCCGAGACGCACTTGCGGAGCGCGTCGATCCGCCCGGCGACGGACTCGTTGATCTGCGCCGGGGAGAGCTTCTCGGGCAGCGCGCTCCCGCCGGCCCGCGGGGGCGGGACGTAGACCGTGCGCCCCGACCCGCCGCCGGCGCCGAGCGCGTCGTCGAGCGCGGCGTCGTTCGAGTCGAAGTCGAGGAGCGAGTCCTTCCTCTTGCCTGCCGGCCGCGGTGTGGGCGCGGGCGCGGGGGCCGCCTCCGCCGGAGCAGGAGCGGCCGCCGCGCGCGCGGCCTGCGCCTCGCGTCGCTCCCTGCGCCCCATGCGGCCGGGCTCGGCCTTCGCGACCCGCCGTCCCGGTTCCGGCGCAAGCGCCGATTTCTCGATGGGCGTGGGCGGAGCCACGGCGGCCGGCGCTGCGGGCGGAGCGGCCGCCGCGGGCGGGGTCGCGGGGGCGGGGGCGGAGGCGGCGGGAGCGGACGGGGCGGCCGCGACGGCGGGCGGTGGCGGAGCGGGCGGCGCCACCGGCTGCGTGGCGACGGACGAGGTCGCGACCGCGCCGGCGGGCGAAGCGCCGAGCTTCTTCATCTGCGCAAGGACGTAGGCGGCTGCGCCGCCGACCACGGCCAGGACGATCACGACGGCGATGACGACCGCGCGCGTGACGCTGCGCTTGTGGCGCGTCTTCTCTGCGCGGCTCGCCACGGAAGAGCGCCGCTCGAGCTTCCGGTCGCCGGTGGTGTCGAGCCCCTTGATGCTGAGCGGGATCGCGCCCGTGGGGTCCACCCCGCCGCCGTCCGGGAGGCCGTCGACGAGCGAGCGTGCGCCCGCCGCCGAGGGGGCACGCGCGGCGGCCGGCTTCGGCTCGGGCGCGGCGCGGGCGGCGATCTCCTCGTTCGCGAGCGTCGCGAGCGCGGAGGCGCCGACCGGCTTCCAGGTCACGTCCGCCGCAGGAGCGGGGGTCGCGCTCGGCCTCTCGCGCGAGGCCTGCGACTCGGGGCGGGACGCCGCCTCCGTCCGCGGCTGCGGCGCCGCGCGCGGCACCGGAGCGAGGTAGCCGGCGAGCTCCGCCACCGACGACAGCGGCTGCCAGTTACCCATGCCCGGGCGCCACACGAGCGAGTCGGGGCCGACGTCACCCGCCTCCCACTTGCGCTTCACCTCCGCGAGCGGCAGCGGCCCGACCTGCGCCTGCCCGATCGCGACGTACCATTCGCCCGCCGCGGGCTCGGCGGCCGGCGCGGCGATGCGCGACGCGTCGTCGGCGCCCATCGCCTGGGTCTTGGCGAGGTCCGGCGCCTGGGCGGGCGGATCGCCGAAGGCGGTGTCGAACGCCTGCCCGAGCTCGACGTCGAGTCCGGTCCCGCCCGCGGCCGCGGCGGCCGCGACCGGAGCGGGGGCCTCGACGGCCACCTCCGCCGCGCGCCGCACCACCACGACGTTCCCGCACTTCTTGCAGCGAACCTTGACGCCGGTCGGACCGACCTTCTCGTCCGAGATCAGGTACTGAGCGTTGCAGTTGTCGCAGGTGAATTTCATCGGTCGTCCATCCTAGATCAACCAGGGACCACGCACGAAAGTCCGAGCTTCTCGCGCAGCTGGCCGTACTCCTCCGAGACGCAGAACAGGGCGAGGTCGCGCACGCGCGTCTCCTCCCTGAGCTTCGAGACCTGGGGCCGCTCGCTCAGGATTCCCTTGCGAGCGACCTCGAGATCTCCGGCGAGCAGCGTGCCCACCCGGTTCGAGGTCAGCTCCGCGCCGTCGAGGAAGGCGCGCACGTCCCCCGGGTGCTGGACGTCGCAGTACTGGCGGGCGAGGAGCTTCAGCACGTTCTTGCGGACGTTCTCGGGCAGCGTCCGCTCGAGCTCTCGCTTGAGCTTCTCGACGAGGTGAGGATCGGCCGTCACGACGAAGCGGCTCGTCCCCACCGAGCAGGCGGCCTGGAACACGAGATCGAGCTGGTCGTGGGGCATGAGCCGCGCGAGGAACAGCTCGGGGCGGGCGAACGCCATCGCCTTCCCGATCGAGAACCAGAGCTCCTTCTTCGGCCGCTCCTTGAACATCTGCTCGTCCGCGAGCAGGCCGGGGGGCTCGGTCGGGACGAGCTGGAGTCGGGACGGCACCTCGCCCTTGCGGAACAGGCGCAGGCCGCGAAAGCCGAGCGTCCGCTCGACGTACTTGAACATGTTCGCGAAGAAGAGCATCGAGCCCTGCACGTCGATCTCGTCCTTCTTCGGGACGAGCCCGAGATCCTTCTCCTTCTGGACGAAGGTCGGGCGGGCGTGGAGCGCGAGCAGGGTCATGATCTCCGCGAGCGGACCCTTGGCGCGCTCGTGCAGGAGGAGCTTCCACGCGGCGTCATCGAGCGTGCGGCTCGCCTGGTCTCGCGCGAACTTCCGCAGGCGCGAGACCACCTGCAGCTCCTCGGGGGTCGCCGCGGCGAGCAGGTGCGCGAGCACCTGCGCCGCGGAGTAGGCGAGGTCGTACTCCTTGCGGGCCGCGTGGAGGGTGACGAGCGCCGAGGCGGCCTTCTGCGCCTTCGCCCCGGCGCGCAGGAGCTGGCGGTACGCGGCGATCGCCTCGCCTTCCTGCCCCGGCTTCTTCGCCGTGAGCTCGGCGTAGGTCTCGATGGAGACGGCGTCCTCCGGGTCGGCCTTCGCCACCACCTGGTAAGCCATCCGCGCGCCGTCGTCGTTCTTGAGGACGTTCTGGTACAGCTCCCCGAGCGTCTTCCACAGGGCGAGGCGCGCCTGCGCGGCCTCCGGGCCCTTCGGCAGCCGCTGGACCATGCGGATGTAGGCCTGCTCGAGATCGGCCCAGCGCTTCGCCTTCGTGAGGATCTCCTCGATCGCGGCGAACGCCTGGACGAGACGCGGGTTCTTGTCGAGGGCTCGCTCCAGCTCTCCGACCGCCGCCTCCTCGTCCTTCACCTCGTCGCGCAGGATCTCGCCGAGTGAGAGGTGGAGCTTCGCGGCGCGTCCGGCGTCCGCCTGCACCTCCGGGCTGCGGAGGATCTGGGCGAGCACGTCGGCCGCCTTCTGCCCCTGGCGCGTCTCGCGGTACAGCCCGAGGAGCGCCTCGGTGACCTGGAGCGCGGTCGGGTCGATGCGGGAGGCGCCGAGGAACGCGTCGATGGCCTGGTACGGATCCTTCAGCGCGTCGCGGCACGCCTCGCCGATGGCGACGTAGGCCTCGAACTTCGCCTGGCCTTCGAGGAGGGGCAAGAGCCGCTGGCGCTGCTCCACGGCGCCGTCGTGGTCGCCGGTCGCGTCGAGCACGCGCACGAGGCTCCGGCGCGACGGCTCGTGGTTGCCGTCGATCTCGAGCGCTTTCCGGAAGGCGCCCACCGCCCGCTCGGTCTGGCCGAGCTTCTCCGCGATCTCGCCGATCTGCCAGTGCGTCTCGACGACCTCGAGGTCGGTCAGGGCGTCGCGGTGGTGCACGATGATCGTCGTGAAGATCCGGAGCGCCTCCTCCCACTGCCCGTCCTCCACGAGGAGGTGGCCGAGCCCCTCCAGCGCGGGGAGGTAGGTGGCGTCGAGCTCGTACGAGCGGCGGTAGCACGCGAGCGCCTTGTCCCGCTTCCCGAGCTTCTGGGCGACGTAGCCGAGCCGGTAGGTCTGGCGGCAGAGCTCCTTCGCCTCGCCGCCCTGCCCGAGCAGCTCGACCATGCCGTCGAGGACCCGCTCGGCGTCCACCCAGCGCGCCTGGGCGACGTAGATGTCGGAGAGCGGCATGGCCGTCTCGGGATGGCCGGCGGTCCGCTTCAGCGCCTCCTCGTAGTAGCGGGCGGCCTGGTCGCGGTCGTCGCGCTCCTCCTGGTATACGCGGCCGACCTCGGTGTAGAGGCGGGTCTTCTCCTCCACCTCCGGGACGTAGCGCGCCTCGTCGATGAGGAGCTCGAGGAAGCGGTCGCGGTCGCGCTCGCGCTCGGCGATCCCCTTGAGCGCGCGCAGCGTCGGGAGGTGGCCGGGGTCGAGCTGGAGGGCGCGGCCGTAGGCCTCCTTCGCGCCCGCCGCGTCCTGCAACATCTCCTCGAAGATGTTGCCGATGCGGGCGTAGACGTCGACGGCGTCCTTGCCGCCGCCCGCGATGCGAGCCTCGCGGCGGAGCATGTCGAGCGCGAGGTTCCAGTTGCCGCTCCGCTCGTAGAGTCGCCCGAGCGCCGAGACGGCCTCGCGCGACTCGGGGTCGAGCTGGAGGGCGTGGTTGAAGATCGCTTCGGCGCGGTCGACGCGCGACATCTCCTTCCAGAAGACCTCGCCGATGGAGACCTCGAGCGCCACCTGCTCGCGCCGGTCCTGCACGAGCGTCAGGTGATGCTGCATCACCGGGATGAGCTTGTCCCAGGCGTGCGCGTCCCGGTAGAGGCGCTCGAGCGCCTTGAGGGCGGGCAGGTTGCCGCCGTCGAGCCTCAGGATCGCCTCGTTCTTCTCGATGGATCTCCTCGGATCGTGCAGCTTCTCGTCATGGATCCCCGCGCTCTTCGCGAGGATCCGCACCTTCTCGCGCGCGTCCTCGGCGAGGTCGATCTGCCGCTCGTACACGCGGTTCAGCTCCGCGAAGCGATCGAGCTTCGTGTAGAGCCGCTCGAGACCGGCGAGCGCCTCCTGCGAGCGATCGTCGAGCCCGACGACGGTGCGATAGGCCTCCACCGCCGCCTCGTCGTCGCCGATCTCGTTCTCGTAGAGCTCGGCGATCTGGAGCTGGAACGCGACGCGGGCCGTCTCGTCCGAGGCGAGGTCGCGCGCCCTCGAGAGTACCTGGGCGAGGTCCTGCCAGCGCTGCTCGCGACGGAAGATCGCGGAGAGCTGCTCGAGCGCGGACGCGTCGGCGCCGTCGAGTTCGAGGACGCGCCGGAGGGCGGTGACCGCCTCCTCCACGTCCTTCATCTCTCCGTCGTAGAGCTTCGCGACCTCGAGGAGCGTCGCCTTCTTCTCGTCGAGCCCGGCGGCCGCCTCGAGCTTCTGCTCGAGGGTGATGACGAGGTCGCGGACGCGGCCGCGCCGCTTGAAGAGCTGCGTCAGCGCCTCGAGGGCCTCCGGGCTGGCCGGATCCGCCTCGAGGGCGCGCCGGTAGACGTTCTCCGCGCCGTCGGCGTCGTCGAGCATCTCGTCGTGGAGCTTCCCGAGCCGGAGGAGGAGCCGCGCCTTCACCATCCCGCGCGCCTCGTCGGCGACCTGCTCGAGCACCGCCGTCAGCTCGTCGATCGCCTCGGTCTCGGCGGCGAGCCGCTCGGCGGCGGCGAGCGCCTCGGCGTCGCCGGGCGCCTCGGCGAGCGCGCGGCACCAGGAGAGGAACGCCATCTCCTTCTGGCCGAGCTTCTTCTCGTGGACCCCGGCGACCTCCTTCAGGAGCGCGAGCTTCTCGGCGGGGTCCGCGAGGTGCGGCGCGAACACGTCGCAGGCGCGTGCGAAGGCGCGCCAGTTGCCGGCGTTCGCGTGGAGCTGGCGCAGCTCCTCGTAGGCGGTCCGGTTGGCGGGGTCGAGCTCGATCACCTTCTCGAGCGCCGCCGCCGCCGCGTCCGGCCGCTTCTGCCCCTTCCAGAGCTCCGCGATGGCGAGCCAGGCGGGCACCGCCTCGGCGGGGCCGCCCTGCGCCGCGAGCAGCGCCGCCCGGGCCTCCGCTGCGCGCACGCCCTCCTGCGCGGCGCCGGCCTGCCGGAAGATCTCCTCGATCCGCACGAGCTCGTCCGTCTGGTGCGGCTCGATGTCGAAGGCGAGCTTCCCCTGCTCGATGGCGTCGCGCTTGTTGCCCGCGCGGAGGAGCACCTCGGCGAGCTCGAGCCGGGTCCGCTTCACGCCCGCGGCGTCTTCCTGGAGCGGGACGAGGCGCCGGTAGATCCCGGCGAGCGCCTCGGCGTCGCCCTGGGCGGCGTGGATGTCGCGCAGCGCCTCGAGCGCGCGGCGGTTGCGCGGCTCGGTGTCGAGCACCGCCTTGTAGGACTGGATCGCCTGTGAGGGGTCGCCGAGGCGCGTGCCCAGGACCTGCCCGAGCTTGTCGTTCAGCCGGGCGATCTCGCGCCGGTCCACGGTGGACTGGGCGCGCACGCGGAGGTGCTGGGCGAGGTCGGACCAGCGCTCGACCCGCTCGTAGAGATCCTCGAGCGCCGCGAGGGCCTCCTCGTGGCGCGGCTTCACCGTGAGCAGCTCCTTCCACAGCGCCACCGACTCGTCGAGCCGCCCGAGCTCGGCGGCGAGCGCCGCCATCCGCGCGAGGATGCGCTCCTTCGTGGCCGGATCCGCCCCGGCGGCGCGCTGGGCACGCAGGTTCTCGAGCAGGTCCTCGCGCCGGCCGGCCGCCTCGTAGAGCGCCTCGAGGGCGCGCAGCGACCCGGTGTGCCGCGGATCGCCCTGCAGCGCGCCCTCGTAGGCCTCGGCGGCGCGATCGGGCGAGGCGAGCCGCTCCTCGCAGATCTGCCCGAGCCGGAAGAGGCGCTGGACCCGCTCCGCCCCCGTCGCCTGGCTGGCGCGCTGCGAGACGACGTCGGCCAGCTCCGCCCACCCCTCGAGCCGCGCGTAGAGCCGCTCGAGCGCGGGGAGCGCCGCCTGCGCCGCGCCAGGGTCGAGCGCCACCGCCTTGCGCAGGAAGCCGGCGGCCTTGGCGGGATCGCCGAGCAGGTTCTCGTAGAGCTCTCCGAGCCGCAGCGCCACCTCGGCGGTCTCGCCGGGCGGGAGGCGGTCGAGCTCGTCCTCGAAGATGGCGGCGAGCTCCTCCTCGTGGCCGCTCTTCTCGGCGAGCGCCACCATGCGCTCGCGGAGCGCGCGATCGGCGGGATCGTCGCGGAACGCCTTGCAGAGCGCGAGGAAGGCGAGCTCGGGCTGGCCGAGCTTCTCGCGCAGCTCCGCGAGCGCCACGTAGAGCGCCTTCCGCTCGAGCGCGTCCGGCCGCTCGCCGGCGCGCACCTCCAGCACCGCCGCCTG
>Ga0137373_10001624_pt1 | contig 24494 bp, 6 predicted proteins | sample SagtaG_5_FD_104912 | JGI IMG/M metagenome (GOLD analysis project Ga0137373, IMG submission 104912) | Vadose zone soil microbial communities from Sagehorn Ranch, Mendocino, California, USA - Sage1_R_80_16 metaG | ecosystem: Environmental > Terrestrial > Soil > Vadose zone | place: USA: California... | reverse complement strand
GCTGGCGATCCCAACTCCGAACAAGGCGCCTACCGTGGCCGCTGGCGCCGCGGGCGCGCTGACGGGCACGTTCCGCGTGAAGGTGGCCTACGCGATCAAAAACAGTCTGGGCGCCATCATCGCGGAGGGTGGCCGCAGCGTGGCGAGCCTGACCGTCACGGTCGCCGCGCAGCTGATCGCGCTGACGAACATCCCAAAAAGCGCGGACCCGTCGATCAACTGCCGGCGCCTTTACCGGACGGCGACCGGCCCAGGGACCGAGTATTTTGAGTGGTTCGACATCGACGACAACACGACGACCTCCTACAGCGACGATGCGGCGGACGCCGATCTCTCGCTCTTCTCCGCGCAGACCGACCTGGGCGCGGCGCCCGCGCGCCTGGAGCTGTGCGCCGAGTGGAAGGGCCGGTTGTGGGGGAAGAGCACGAGCGAACCGGACACTCTCCGATACTCGGCTGACGGGAAGCTCTACGCCTGGCCGGCGACGAATAGCCTGAAGGTGCTCCCGGTCGGCAAGGATCGGCTCGGCATCACGGCGATCATTCCGCGCCGCGACGAGCTGGGGATCGCGCGCCGCGACATCATTTGGAAGGTGATCGGCTCGGCCAACAACGACTTCCGCATGGTCAAGCTCGTCGAAGGGAAGGGCGCGATCGCTCCGGACAGCGTCATCGTCAGCCGCGACGTGGCGCGCTGGCTCGCGGAGGACGGGGTCTACGAATGGGACGGCGAGGGAGTCCGCTGCATCTCGGACATGCAGGTTCATCCCTGGTTCTCGACCGACACCTATTTCAACCGGGCGCTCTTCCCCAGCGCGTTCGCCCGTTACGATCCGTTGAAGCACTCCTACGACCTGTTTCTGGCGCCTGCCGGCGGGACGGACTTCACCCGCTGGGTCAGCTTTGACATCTCGCGGAAGTGCTGGCTCGGGCCCCACAAGACGGACGCCTTCACGCCGACCGGGGCCGGGGTCATCTTCGACGCCAACGAAGTGCTCGTTCCGGTTGTGTGCGGCGGCGACAGCTACGTCTACAGCGTGACGCCGGGCACCTACCGCGACGGCGCCGCAACGGCCGTCGACTTCGACGTCACCGGCAAATTCCACTCGGGGAACGCGCCGGACATCACCCATTATTGGGGCCAGATGGCGATTCTGACCAAGGTGGAAACCGGCGGGACGCTCTCGATCGTGCCGAAGGTCGGCCGGCTGAACGCCGTGGCCGGCGCGACTGTCAGCCATGATCTCACGACGGGCCGCGAACGGCTGCGTCGGCTGGGCGTCGGGCCACTCTGCCAAATCCGGTTCCAGAACGCTGAAGCCAACCGGTCCTGCGAAATCTTCGGCTACGAAATGCCGATGCACGAGATTGGTCGACGCTGATGCCTCACGCCGACCCAGCGGCTCGGCGGATCTACATGCGCGCGTATTACGCGAAGCATGGCCGAAAGCCACAAGCGCGAGATCGAGACAGGGTGAATGCTTCCCGCCGGCGATGGCGACAGCGGCCGGAAGTAAAAATGAAGGCGCGTGCGGCCGCGGCTGCTTTCCGTGCCAGCCGTCCGCATTATTTCGCAGAATTTGAGGGGCGCCGAAGAGCCCGTATTCGTGGCACACAAGTTGAGCGGATCGACTACGCACTGGTTCTGGAACGAGCGGCTGGTCAATGCGGCATCTGCCGTGAGCCGTTGGCGCTCCCCATCGAGATCGATCATGTTGTCCCGCTCGCTAGGGGAGGGACGCACACCTACGACAATCTCCAGGCTGCACACGCTGGCTGCAACCGGCGCAAGTGCGCCAAAGTCGGGCGGCGATGACCCTTCCGTATCGGCCGAATCCGCTTGAATTCCCGCTCACGGCCCAGCAGGTCGATGGCCTCGACCGCACGATCGACGACATCTACGATGAGCTCCGCCGGCTGACGTCCGGCACCCACAAGATCCTCAGCACGACGCATGACGATACGATCGTCGAAACGCCCGTAGATGGCGACCTAATCTACTACTCCGGAAGCTGGCGCCGGCTCGGTATCGGCAGCAACGGCAGCTTCCTCCAAGTCGTCACCGGAGCGCCGGCCTGGGGCGTCAACGGCGCGCTACTCGAAGACCTGAACGCGACTAAGATCACGTCCGGGACACTGGATCCTGCGCGCCTGGCGGCCTCCGGAGTGACCGCTGGCACCTACGGGGACGCCACGCACGTTGCCCAGGTCACCGTCGACGCGAAAGGCCGCGTGACGGCCGCCGTCGACGTCGCCATCTCGATCCCGCCGGCCACGCACAGCTTTCTGTCGACGACGCATCCGGATACCGATCCGGCCTCTCCGACGCTCGGGGACATCGTCGTCGCGCAGAACTCCGGAGCGCTCGACGTCGGGAAGTATTTCATCGACGGCCAGCCCTTCGACTACCTGCCGAACGCAAACGACCCGGGCGCGGAAGCCTTCTGGCTGGACGGGCTCCCGGCGGTCGGACTCATCTCCAGCGGTTCGGTGAAGTGGGCGCGCAAGGCGAACGGGACGCCCGGCTACGTGCTCACGGCCGGGGCTACCGGCCCGGACTGGCAGCCAGCGGCCAGCAGCGCGGGGGACTACGCTTTCGTCTATCGCGCGTCAGACGTCAGCGTGACGAACCTCGTGCAGACGCAAATCCCGCTTGAGACCGTCGCGTCCGATGCGGCTGGGTTCTGGTCTGGAGGCTCACCGACCCGGCTGACGGTGCCGGCTGGGAAGGCTGGGAAATACATCATCGTCGCGCAGGCGAGCTCGGAAGTGCCACTGAGCGGCACGGTCTACGTGTCGATCAAGAAAAACGACACAATCGTCGCGGAACATTCACAGGCGACCAATGCCCAGCGCGGCCCGGCGCAGTGCAATTTCTTGGCGGACTTGGCGGCTGGCGATTACCTCGAACTCTCGGTCCTGTTCGACTCCAGCACGGCTTCGCGGCTGATCAAGGGCGGTCAGACGAGCACGTTCCTTCAACTCCTGCGGGTGGCGTAAATGGCAGTCAAGATTGCGCGGGCGGACGGGTTGTTCTCGGCCGCGGCGACGTGGGGCGTGTGCAGCGCCGTGGCGAGCGCCCTCCTGGACTCGGAAGCGAATAATACGGTCCTGACGACCGCCTACGTTGAGAGCGTGGCGTTCACGCCTGGTGCCGTCACGATTGACGGAATCGCCGTGAAGGTGGCCTTGCGGCCAGGGGCGACCGGGACGATCAGCGTCCGTCTCGCCCAGGCCGGCGCCACTGTGGCCGGAACCGAAGTCACCATCAATGTCTCCGATCTGGAATCGCGCGCGGGGGAACAGGGCTGGTATCTGTTCAAGTTCGCGGGCGTCCTGCTCGTGGCGGCGACGGCCTACACGGTCAGCGCAAAAACGTCGAACGCTACGCAGGTCAACCTGTATCGGGACGCGACCGCCGGCAACTGGAGCCGGATGGTCCGCACGACGACGACTGGCGCCCCCGCCGCCGCAGATTCGTTGCACGTCCTTGGCGAATGGACGGCCGCGGCCACGAAGACGGACCGCACGGTGACGATGGATTCGACGGCCGCCACGGACTACGGGGACGGCGTCGTAGCGAACCCAGCCGGGTTCACGATCGGCAAGGGTGGCATTCTCACCTGGGGCACGACGGCCGCGACGAACTATATCCTCCGAGTCTCGACCCGTCTGACGATCTACCGCGGCGGGACGATGAACATGGGGACGACGGGGACGCCGCTACCGCGAGACGGCAGCGCCCAGCTCGAATTCGACAGCGCTGCGGCAGACGGTGACTTCGGGCTCGTGGTTTACGGGACGTTGAATTGCCAGGGGCAATCGCGCACGGTCGGGAAGAACGTCGTTCGCTGCAAGCTCAATGCTGACCTCGCGGCCGCCGGGGTGACATTCAACGTCGACACCGACACCGGCTGGCTGAACACCGACGACGTCGCCGTCGCCTCGACGACGCAGACCGCCGCTCAGGCAGAGACGAAAGCGCTCAATGCCAACGCCGGGGCGGCCAGCATGACGACCGCCGTTGGGGTGGCGAACGCACACAGCGGCACGGCACCCACCCAGGCGGAGTTGATTCTCCTGACTCGCAACGCGCGGATCCAGTCGGTCAGCACGACGTTCATGGCCTACGTGTATTTCGGCGGGGCCTCGATCGTCGATTGCGATTGGACGGCCTTCCGTTACATGGGGGCCGCGACGGCAGGGAAGCGCGGCGTCGAAGTGGACACCGACGCGAACGGTTCGCTGGCGCTCTCCTTCTGCTCGATCCGAGATTTCGACCAGCACGGCATCTACGTCGCCTCCGCGACGGCCGACAACTTCTCAATCGACAACCTGACCGGCTACAAGGTCGGGAACCAGTCGGCTGGACAGGCGGCGATCAACATCTTCGGGACCACCGGATCCAACTGGACCCTGACCAACATCGACATCATCAGCGCCAATACGTTCGGCGGTGCCGGCATCTCCCTTGGCTCCTACAACGGCACGCTGACCAACATCCGCTGCAATAGTGGGGGAGGCGACGGGATCACCCTCGCCGCGGCGGTCAGCGTGAGCCGGCAGAGCATTCATAAGACCTGGAGCGGCTTCGACCTCCACAGCAATACCCAAGCTGGGCTCACCGTGGAAGCGCTCGACTTCGGAAAGCTCTCAAACGTCAACATCTGGAGGAACCTTGCCTCGTCGACGGGTGGGCTCCAGATCGGAACCTGCGTCGGCCGGCTGATCATCGAAACCGGCGCGTTCTTCGGTAACGCCGTCAGCAATGTCATATTCGCGGCCGGCGGCGGGCCCAAGGGGCTTCTGCTCCGCAGCGTGACACTCAGCGGCGACAGCTCGTTTGCAACGACCAACGGGGTCAATTTCAACGTCGCGGGTAATCCGGCGATCTCGCTGGAGTGCGACAACTGCACGTTCGGCACGGTCAGCGGGATCAAGACCGCGCACACGAACGACATCAACTGCAATTCGTCCAACAACGCGCGTTACGCGGAGGTCACGCTACGGAATACGAAGCTCGATTCTGCGACCGAGATCGCCAACCAGGCGCACCTGGCCGGCCGCAGCTACATCCGCTACCAGCGCGTCGACCAGGCGACCAACACCCACAAGGCCGTCTATCCGGTCCTAGGGACCGTCAGCTACGAAACCGGCACGTTCAAGACGGCAGCTCCTTCGGAAGCGATGGCCCCGGCCGGAGACGGCGCGGGCGAGAAGCTCGAAAGCGGCCCGAAACGGGTCGCCGTTCTCAGCGGTGCAACCGTGTCGATCGCGGTGTATGTCCGAAAATCCGCGGCTTACACCGGCTCTGCACCGCGGCTCATGCAGCGGGCAAACCCGGCGATCGGCGTCCTGGTCGACACCGTCATCGACACGCTCTCGGTGGCGGCAGACACCTGGGAGCAGCTCTCCGGAGTCACCGCGGCGGCCTCGGAAAACGGCGTGGCGGAATTCTACGCGGACTGTGACGGTGCCATCGGGACGGTCTACGTCGACGACTGGACGGCAGCGTAACTTTACAGCCCGGCTCATTTGTGGCACTCTTTTCCGCGAACTCCCCCAGCAGTAAGCGGCTTTTCAGGACAACAGAAGGGTCGACCTATGGCTGGAACCGGAGTAGTCGCCCCCTACCGGGGCCCAATCGACCCCCACACCGGGCTCCCTGTTGACCGTATCGGAGACGCGAAACGCGCGAAAGCTGCCGCTGAATCCGAGGGGCGCACGAAGACCGAAAACTTCAACGCCCAGCAGGCGGCCTTGGCGGCTCAGCGGGCCGGCCTCAACGCCAACACGTCATACCGAGACGCCTACACCGGCACGTCCTACGACTACTCAACCGGCGGCGGGGGGGTAGCCGGCGCGCGGCGGAGCGGCTCTGGTGCCGGAACGGGCGACGGAACGGGCGACGTCGACGTCAACGGGCTGTGGCAGAGGAGCAACGTTATCCAGGCGCCCCCGCCTCCACCGCTCCCCCCGCGCGTGAATCCGATTTCAATGGCCGACACCACGGCCTCGCAAAACGCTGAATTTTCGAAGGCAAAGGACAGGGTTGGCCGCGTTGGACGAGCCTCCATGAACGCGCTCTCCGGCGAGATGCGCGCCCGCGGAATCAGCGGCTCCGGGATCGAAGCCTCCGAGATCGGCAACCGCGTCGACCAGGCGTCTGGCGCGCTCGGGGACGTCGCCAACAACCAAGCGGTCGACGCCCTAAAGCGCCGTTACCAGATCGACGACACCAACTACCAGGGCGACATCAGCCAGCGCGGCCAGGACATCGGCGCCGGGGAATCGAACGCCAGCCGGGCGATGCAGGCCCTTCAGCTCCGCGCGAACCTTCATCAGAGCCTCATGTCGCTGGCGTCACGGAACGGCGGACGGGTCTACTGAGATGGGCCAGTTCGTCGACTACCTCATTGCGATGCTCGCGGCCGGGGATGCTCACCGGGCGGGCGGCGGATAAATGCCGACCAGGGGCACCGGCGTCGTCGTCCGCCAAACAGGCGGGACGCGGGTTTTTCCAGGCGGCCGCATTGGTCCAGCGAACACAACACCCGTCCAGCAGGCGCCGCAACGTCAGGTTCAGCAGGCGCCGCAACGCTCGGCGCAGCCATACAGTCCGCCGGTCGAGGATTCTTACACGACGCTGCAGCGGCAGCGCGCGCAGCAGCCGCAGCAGTCCTTCCAGCAGCCGCAGCAGGCCCCGGCTTGGCAGCCACCCCAACCGCCGCCGATGCCGTCTGCTCCCGGCCCGTCGCAACCGCCTCTCCCTGTTCCCCAGGCGGCCGCGCCCCAGGCACAGGATCCCGGCGAGGGCTGGGATTCGATCGGGTCCAGCGCCGTCGCGCCAGGGCTCGGCCAGCGGCGTCTCCCAATGTCCATGTCCGCGCTTGAGGGCGCCACGAGGCTCTACTGATGCAGACCGAAACCGTGGACGAGACGTATCGGCGCCCCGGGTTCAGTATTCCCGGCTACGCATCCGCGGCCGCGCGCAAGGGGCACGAGCTGGGACTCTGCCGGCGGTGGACGCCGGCGGAAGCGAAGGAACAGGGCCGTCGCGCGGCGGCGATCCGCTGGTCCCGCGAACGTGCGCGCAAGGGGGCGTAGATGCTGAACCAAGCACAGATCGCCGGCCAGCAGATGCGACGGCGGAACGACCAGAACAGGCTGGACGAACTCGAACTCACCCAGGGGCAGTTCGACGACGAGCGCGATCGCCTCAATGCGTCCCCGCATCCGGGCGCGCCTTACAGCGGTTACAGCAACGAGCACGAATACCGCGAAGGGCTGAACCGCCAGGGTGAGATCGCCGGGTTGCGGTCGAAGATGTCGGGCAAGGGAGGGCTGAACGTGTCGCACACCTACGCGGGAACGGACTTCGCGCGCCGGCCGTCGCTCTCGGCGCTCGGTGGCGCGGCGATGGGCCGGACGCCGGTGGATCCGAACGAGGTTTCCGACAACTCCAACTACTACCTGCGGCAGAACGCGATCCGCGCCGGCCAGCTCCAGGTCAACGCCATGGAGGACGCGCAGAACGATCGCGCGCTCTCGGACAACCCCTACCGTGTGGAACAGCGCGGCAACATCGCGCGCGACGAGCTCCGCCGCAACGCGCACGCGGCCGGGGAAGCATCCGCCGACCAGGCCAGCGGGCAGTATTTCGGGACCGCTGGGATTCGAGACGACCAGCGCTTCGAGCGCCGCAGCGAAGCGCGCGACGTCGGCTACTCCGACCCGAAGGTCGCCGCCGCCGAGATCGAGGCGCGCGGCCGCGTCACGGCTTCCGCGAACGACAAACAGCGGGAGCGTTCGGCGGCCCTGAAGGCGTATGCGGACCTGATCAAGAGCCAGGCGCTCCAGCCGAAAACCATCACCCGGAATGTTCCTGGTTCCGGTGTGCTCGGCACTGACTGGATGGGCAAGACGGAAGAAGTCAACAACCCCGCCTGGGACTCCATCCAGCAGGGGATCGACGACTCCCGGAAGGTCATCGGCGTCGACGACCAGCAGGGCGGTGGCGGCGGCGGTCAGACGCTCAGCCAAGACGACCTGCAGGCGTTCGCAGAGGAAAACGGCATGACGGTCGACGAGGTTGCCCAGCTCGCCAAGCAATACGGGTATGCCATTCGGTAGCGACCCGTTCGGCGCGTTCCTTCGGAAGCGGCGGCCCCAGCCGGACGCCGAAGCTGCGCCCGATCCCACCGTAGCTGACCAGTTCTCCGGGACGGAGTTGTCGCTCGACCCCTTCGACGCCTTCATGACGAAGCGCCGCCGGCTGGGTCCGGGGCTCTCCCGCACCGCGCGCGGCATCGGGGACGCGCTCGAATGGACCTTTGAGAAGCCCGTCAAGCCGATCGCTGATGCCGCGGACGCATTCTCCGACTGGACACAGAATCAAGGCGGCCGCGTGCTGCCCTACGTCGGCGCCTTCGCTGAGGGCGTTGCACAGCAGGCCACCCCCGCAAACCTTGCGATGACCGCGTTCGGCATGAAGGCCCCTGGGAAGATCCCGGGCCTGATGACGCCTGGCGGCCCCGCCGCGCTCAACCGCGGTGCGGAGTCGATGCTGGCGCTGCGCGATATGGCCCGTATGGGCGAGACCGCCGCCGGCAGCTTCCAGGCCGGCATGGGCGGCGCCGCGGCGCAGGACGCCTACGACCAGGGGGACTACACCGGCGCCGCGCTCGCAGGCGGCATGACGGCGCTCGGCGCGTTCGCCGCGGCCTCCGGTGCGCCTGGCCTCCGGAAGCGTTTCTACGACATCAAGGGCGACATCCTGTCGGCGGCGCGCGACCGCTCGATCGCCGGAACGGTGACTCCGCCGGACATCGAATACGGCGTCCGCGGTCAGCGGCAGCTTCCAGGCGAGACCATCGACGGCGATGTCATTCCGCAGGAGCCCGTCCAGGGCCAGCTCGCTGGCGATCGCCAGCGCTTGCTCCCAGCCGGTAGCCAGCGCTTACTCCCAGGAGAGGCGCCGCCGTATCGGATGCCGCCGAAGCCGGCGACTCCGCTCCCGGCCCGCACGCCGATGTCGCCAGCTAGGCTGACTGATGCGGAGCTGCGGGATTCGTTCCTGGAAGCCACGCTCAACGGCGAGGACGTCGCCCCGTTTGAAACGGAGCTCGCCCGCCGCGGCCCGACATCTCTTCCGGATTCATCGGTGTCCGGCGGCGCGGTGGAGAACCGTCCGCTGGGAACGTCGGTCGCCCCGGCCGGCGAGGGCGTTCCTCGCCCGTCATCGGCGCCGATGGCTCCGGAAGGGATCGACCTGGCGCGCGAGCGTCAGAAGCTCCAGGCGCAGGGGTTCCCGTCTACGCTGATCGATCGCATCATTGGCGATCTGGTCGCCGGGAAGAGCGAGGCTCCAGCTCCCGGCACGCCCGGCACCGTCACCCCGCCGGACCCACGGATCGCGCAGCTTCCGCCGCTTGATGAACGCATGGCCGCTGCGCGCGGCCGCGAGAGTGCCCAGGTGTCACCTGACGACGCTTCGTTGCCACCAGACAACCCGGGCGCGTTGGAACAGCTCCTTGGCATGGTCGAAGAGGGCCAGAACGTGACGCCGGAGACGGCCTTCGCTGACATGACCGCGGACCCGAACGTTGACCCGCTGACGAACATTCTGAACCGCCGCGGCTGGGAGCGCCAAGGCGGCGCGAAGCCAGGACGTCTCATCGGGCGCGCCGACGCCGACAACTTCAAGGGGATCAATGACAAGCTCGGACACGCCGAAGGCGACCGTGCCCTACAGGTCATCAGCGATACTCTGCGCCGATTCGCCCGTCGGAACGGTGATCGTGTCGCTCGCCTGGGTGGCGATGAATTCGGACTCGACATGGAAGCCCCGACCGGCGATCACGTCGCGCTGCGGGACCAGATCGAAACCGAAGTGGCGTCCGCCCTGCGGAAAGCCGGGTTCCCCGAAGACGTTGGCCTATCGCTCGGGTTCGGCGCCGACGAGGCGACGGCGGACGCGGCCGCGATCGCGCGAAAGGCGGAACGTGGACTTTCGCGGCCGCGGAGCGTAGAATCCGCCGGTGACGTTGGTCCAGGGGAACAACCGCTCGGCGGTGCTCTTGAACGTCGTGCGGCTCCGGCGGGAGGGTTGGACCTACCAGCAGGCGATGGAGATCGCCCTGTCGGAAGCCAGGCTGTCGCGCGTCCCCGGAAAAGCGCGATCGAACGACACGCCGATCGACTCTTCCCCGAATACCTCGACGATGCCCGCCGAAATGGATTCACTGGATCCGACGAGGAACTCCGCGCCGCCTTCGACGAACGAGTCCGAGCCTCCCGCGAGCTAATCGACGACCTCGACTCGACGGCGGCCGAGAACAGCCCCACTGCACTCCTGCAGGAGCTTCGTCGGATCGGAGGGATCAAGCCCTTCGAGAAGGAGATGGGCACCGGCCGCCAGCTCCGCGGCGGCATCGAAGCCATCGTCGAAAGTTTCGCGTCTCCCACTGGTCGCGGTCAGCGCGGCCAGTCCAGTGTGTTCCGGTCCGATGGGCTCGATTGGGACGATGCGGTCGACCAGCTTCGCTCGACCGGCAAATTCCCGCACATCCAGGACATCAAAGACCTTGTAAACGAACTCGACACCATCTCCAGGACGGACAAGGACGTCGGCTGGGAGTCGCCGCAGCTACGCGACGTGCTGGAGGGCGGGCTCGGCGTCAAGCCTGGCTCGCGCTGGTGGCTGAACCAGGGCGATGACTCCTTCAACCCAGCGGAACTCGAAGGCGACATCCTCGACAGCGGCGAGCGCCAGCCGCGGTTGCCTGGCGACGTCGGCGCGGTGCGCTCGACCGAGACCGCGACTCCGCAATTCGACGCGCCGTTCAGCCTGACCAGGGAAGCATCGAAGGCGCCTGATGCGACCGCAGTCGGGCTGGACGATGTTGACAAAGCCCTGACCATTCGGAGCCTGGACGACATCTCGACCCGCCACGAAGTCCGCTCGCCGGAGAAGGCCAGCGCGATCGCGGAGTCGATGAAGCGGGTTGGCTGGAAGGGCCGCCCGGTGCTCGTGCTCCAGGACGGCGACAAGCTGACCGCCTGGACCGCCACGCATCGGCTCGAAGGGGCGAAACAGGCCGGGCTCTCGATCGACGACGTCCCCATGAAGATCGTCGACGCCCAGGCGCTCCGGGACGCCGGTTACTCGGTCGACGACCTGACCGCGCGCGGGAAGAAGACGCGGATCAAAGCGCTGCGCGCCGCCGGCCAGGAGGACGCTGCCCAGCTACTCGAACAGGAACAGGCCGCCGCCGCGGTGGGGCGCCCATCGACTCCTGACGTCCCTGAATTCGTGAACGTCCCGCCGAACGTCCGCGACTTCCTCGTCCGCCAGCTCGGTTACACCGACAAGGATCTGGCCGGGATGCCGGCGTCTGAAATCTACCGCATCGGGCGGGAGAAGATTCGCAACCCGGAAGCACCCTCGAAATACGAGCGGCCGCGCGAGGTTGTGACAAAGGCAACCGGCCAGAGCTACGACCTGGCGAAGATGTCGGACATTGCGCCGGACCTGGAGGAATTCCTCGGTCTCGAAGTGCCGAAGCGGCAGGCGCAGATCGACCAGCGCATGACGCGCGCGAAGGACACCCGCGGCGTCCCCCTGGAGCGCGTCAACCGGGTCGAAGGGGAAACCCAGGTGCCGGCGTCCCGCCCGCAGCGCGACGTGATCCCGCCGGTCACGCGGCGCGGGATCGCGGCGTCGACGGACGCCCTCAACGCCCAGGCGACTGACCAGGCCGCCGATGCTAGGGCGGCGGCCGCGCGCGCCGGGGAGACGACGTCGCAGCGGCAGTCGCGCGTGGCGACGATGCAGAGCGAACAGCGCCGCGCCGTCAAGGAGATGCAGTCTGCCTTCAACCGGGGCGACTACAAGACCTACGCGCAGAAGATCGGGGAGGCGGCGGAGCGGTTCTGGAAACGGTCAGTCAAGATGGGCACGCGCGTCGAGGACGACGAGCCGGGCCAGTTCATCGGCGCTGGCCTCGGCATGGCTCAGGCCATCCTCAAAGACCCGAAGAAATACGCGGAGCTGGCGGGAGAGATGCTCCGCAACCCCGCGGTTCGCGCGGCGATCGGTGCTGTGGCAGGCGGCGCCATCGACGACGACGAGCGTATGCGCGGGGCTCTTTACGGAGCCCTGCTCGCCGCTGGCACGCCGACCGGGTTGAAGGCACTCGTCCGCGGATTCAAGAACGTCCGTGACGGAAAGCCGCTCCTGTCTGGCGCGCCAGACAGGAGCGGCTTTCCGTCACGGACGTTCTTGAATCCGCGGACGAGTGCCTTCAACCCGGTCGGCGTGCCAGCGGCGAGCAGGGCTCCGTAAAGAGCCCCGCGCATACGCTCGTCGTCGTCGATGGCGCCGCCTGCCACAGCACCGATCGCCGCGCGAACCGCGGGGTTGCGGAGCATCTCTCCCGCCAGCTCCGCGTATTTCTTCGGGTCTTTGAGGATGGCCTGAGCCATGCCGAGGCCAGCGCCGATGAACTGGCCCGGCTCGTCGTCCTCGACGCGCGTGCCCATCTTGACTGACCGTTTCCAGAACCGCTCCGCCGCCTCCCCGATCTTCTGCGCGTAGGTCTTGTAGTCGCCCCGGTTGAAGGCAGACTGCATCTCCTTGACGGCGCGGCGCTGTTCGCTCTGCATCGTCGCCACGCGCGACTGCCGCTGCGACGTCGTCTCCCCGGCGCGCGCGGCCGCCGCCCTAGCATCGGCGGCCTGGTCAGTCGCCTGGGCGTTGAGGGCGTCCGTCGACGCCGCGATCCCGCGCCGCGTGACCGGCGGGATCACGTCGCGCTGCGGGCGGGACGCCGGCACCTGGGTTTCCCCTTCGACCCGGTTGACGCGCTCCAGGGGGACGCCGCGGGTGTCCTTCGCGCGCGTCATGCGCTGGTCGATCTGCGCCTGCCGCTTCGGCACTTCGAGACCGAGGAATTCCTCCAGGTCCGGCGCAATGTCCGACATCTTCGCCAGGTCGTAGCTCTGGCCGGTTGCCTTTGTCACAACCTCGCGCGGCCGCTCGTATTTCGAGGGTGCTTCCGGGTTGCGAATCTTCTCCCGCCCGATGCGGTAGATTTCAGACGCCGGCATCCCGGCCAGATCCTTGTCGGTGTAACCGAGCTGGCGGACGAGGAAGTCGCGGACGTTCGGCGGGACGTTCACGAATTCAGGGACGTCAGGAGTCGATGGGCGCCCCACCGCGGCGGCGGCCTGTTCCTGTTCGAGTAGCTGGGCAGCGTCCTCCTGGCCGGCGGCGCGCAGCGCTTTGATCCGCGTCTTCTTCCCGCGCGCGGTCAGGTCGTCGACCGAGTAACCGGCGTCCCGGAGCGCCTGGGCGTCGACGATCTTCATGGGGACGTCGTCGATCGAGAGCCCGGCCTGTTTCGCCCCTTCGAGCCGATGCGTGGCGGTCCAGGCGGTCAGCTTGTCGCCGTCCTGGAGCACGAGCACCGGGCGGCCCTTCCAGCCAACCCGCTTCATCGACTCCGCGATCGCGCTGGCCTTCTCCGGCGAGCGGACTTCGTGGCGGGTCGAGATGTCGTCCAGGCTCCGAATGGTCAGGGCTTTGTCAACATCGTCCAGCCCGACTGCGGTCGCATCAGGCGCCTTCGATGCTTCCCTGGTCAGGCTGAACGGCGCGTCGAATTGCGGAGTCGCGGTCTCGGTCGAGCGCACCGCGCCGACGTCGCCAGGCAACCGCGGCTGGCGCTCGCCGCTGTCGAGGATGTCGCCTTCGAGTTCCGCTGGGTTGAAGGAGTCATCGCCCTGGTTCAGCCACCAGCGCGAGCCAGGCTTGACGCCGAGCCCGCCCTCCAGCACGTCGCGTAGCTGCGGCGACTCCCAGCCGACGTCCTTGTCCGTCCTGGAGATGGTGTCGAGTTCGTTTACAAGGTCTTTGATGTCCTGGATGTGCGGGAATTTGCCGGTCGAGCGAAGCTGGTCGACCGCATCGTCCCAATCGAGCCCATCGGACCGGAACACACTGGACTGGCCGCGCTGACCGCGACCAGTGGGAGACGCGAAACTTTCGACGATGGCTTCGATGCCGCCGCGGAGCTGGCGGCCGGTGCCCATCTCCTTCTCGAAGGGCTTGATCCCTCCGATCCGACGAAGCTCCTGCAGGAGTGCAGTGGGGCTGTTCTCGGCCGCCGTCGAGTCGAGGTCGTCGATTAGCTCGCGGGAGGCTCGGACTCGTTCGTCGAAGGCGGCGCGGAGTTCCTCGTCGGATCCAGTGAATCCATTTCGGCGGGCATCGTCGAGGTATTCGGGGAAGAGTCGATCGGCGTGTCGTTCGATCGCGCTTTTCCGGGGACGCGCGACAGCCTGGCTTCCGACAGGGCGATCTCCATCGCCTGCTGGTAGGTCCAACCCTCCCGCCGGAGCCGCACGACGTTCAAGAGCACCGCCGAGCGGTTGTTCCCCTGGACCAACGTCACCGGCGGATTCTACGCTCCGCGGCCGCGAAAGTCCACGTTCCGCCTTTCGCGCGATCGCGGCCGCGTCCGCCGTCGCCTCGTCGGCGCCGAACCCGAGCGATAGGCCAACGTCTTCGGGGAACCCGGCTTTCCGCAGGGCGGACGCCACTTCGGTTTCGATCTGGTCCCGCAGCGCGACGTGATCGCCGGTCGGGGCTTCCATGTCGAGTCCGAATTCATCGCCACCCAGGCGAGCGACACGATCACCGTTCCGACGGGCGAATCGGCGCAGAGTATCGCTGATGACCTGTAGGGCACGGTCGCCTTCGGCGTGTCCGAGCTTGTCATTGATCCCCTTGAAGTTGTCGGCGTCGGCGCGCCCGATGAGACGTCCTGGCTTCGCGCCGCCTTGGCGCTCCCAGCCGCGGCGGTTCAGAATGTTCGTCAGCGGGTCAACGTTCGGGTCCGCGGTCATGTCAGCGAAGGCCGTCTCCGGCGTCACGTTCTGGCCCTCTTCGACCATGCCAAGGAGCTGTTCCAACGCGCCCGGGTTGTCTGGTGGCAACGAAGCGTCGTCAGGTGACACCTGGGCACTCTCGCGGCCGCGCGCAGCGGCCATGCGTTCATCAAGCGGCGGAAGCTGCGCGATCCGTGGGTCCGGCGGGGTGACGGTGCCGGGCGTGCCGGGAGCTGGAGCCTCGCTCTTCCCGGCGACCAGATCGCCAATGATGCGATCGATCAGCGTAGACGGGAACCCCTGCGCCTGGAGCTTCTGACGCTCGCGCGCCAGGTCGATCCCTTCCGGAGCCATCGGCGCCGATGACGGGCGAGGAACGCCCTCGCCGGCCGGGGCGACCGACGTTCCCAGCGGACGGTTCTCCACCGCGCCGCCGGACACCGATGAATCCGGAAGAGATGTCGGGCCGCGGCGGGCGAGCTCCGTTTCAAACGGGGCGACGTCCTCGCCGTTGAGCGTGGCTTCCAGGAACGAATCCCGCAGCTCCGCATCAGTCAGCCTAGCTGGCGACATCGGCGTGCGGGCCGGGAGCGGAGTCGCCGGCTTCGGCGGCATCCGATACGGCGGCGCCTCTCCTGGGAGTAAGCGCTGGCTACCGGCTGGGAGCAAGCGCTGGCGATCGCCAGCGAGCTGGCCCTGGACGGGCTCCTGCGGAATGACATCGCCGTCGATGGTCTCGCCTGGAAGCTGCCGCTGACCGCGGACGCCGTATTCGATGTCCGGCGGAGTCACCGTTCCGGCGATCGAGCGGTCGCGCGCCGCCGACAGGATGTCGCCCTTGATGTCGTAGAAACGCTTCCGGAGGCCAGGCGCACCGGAGGCCGCGGCGAACGCGCCGAGCGCCGTCATGCCGCCTGCGAGCGCGGCGCCGGTGTAGTCCCCCTGGTCGTAGGCGTCCTGCGCCGCGGCGCCGCCCATGCCGGCCTGGAAGCTGCCGGCGGCGGTCTCGCCCATACGGGCCATATCGCGCAGCGCCAGCATCGACTCCGCACCGCGGTTGAGCGCGGCGGGGCCGCCAGGCGTCATCAGGCCCGGGATCTTCCCAGGGGCCTTCATGCCGAACGCGGTCATCGCAAGGTTTGCGGGGGTGGCCTGCTGTGCAACGCCCTCAGCGAAGGCGCCGACGTAGGGCAGCACGCGGCCGCCTTGATTCTGTGTCCAGTCGGAGAATGCGTCCGCGGCATCAGCGATCGGCTTGACGGGCTTCTCAAAGGTCCATTCGAGCGCGTCCCCGATGCCGCGCGCGGTGCGGGAGAGCCCCGGACCCAGCCGGCGGCGCTTCGTCATGAAGGCGTCGAAGGGGTCGAGCGACAACTCCGTCCCGGAGAACTGGTCAGCTACGGTGGGATCGGGCGCAGCTTCGGCGTCCGGCTGGGGCCGCCGCTTCCGAAGGAACGCGCCGAACGGGTCGCTACCGAATGGCATACCCGTATTGCTTGGCGAGCTGGGCAACCTCGTCGACCGTCATGCCGTTTTCCTCTGCGAACGCCTGCAGGTCGTCTTGGCTGAGCGTCTGACCGCCGCCGCCACCGCCCTGCTGGTCGTCGACGCCGATGACCTTCCGGGAGTCGTCGATCCCCTGCTGGATGGAGTCCCAGGCGGGGTTGTTGACTTCTTCCGTCTTGCCCATCCAGTCAGTGCCGAGCACACCGGAACCAGGAACATTCCGGGTGATGGTTTTCGGCTGGAGCGCCTGGCTCTTGATCAGGTCCGCATACGCCTTCAGGGCCGCCGAACGCTCCCGCTGTTTGTCGTTCGCGGAAGCCGTGACGCGGCCGCGCGCCTCGATCTCGGCGGCGGCGACCTTCGGGTCGGAGTAGCCGACGTCGCGCGCTTCGCTGCGGCGCTCGAAGCGCTGGTCGTCTCGAATCCCAGCGGTCCCGAAATACTGCCCGCTGGCCTGGTCGGCGGATGCTTCCCCGGCCGCGTGCGCGTTGCGGCGGAGCTCGTCGCGCGCGATGTTGCCGCGCTGTTCCACACGGTAGGGGTTGTCCGAGAGCGCGCGATCGTTCTGCGCGTCCTCCATGGCGTTGACCTGGAGCTGGCCGGCGCGGATCGCGTTCTGCCGCAGGTAGTAGTTGGAGTTGTCGGAAACCTCGTTCGGATCCACCGGCGTCCGGCCCATCGCCGCGCCACCGAGCGCCGAGAGCGACGGCCGGCGCGCGAAGTCCGTTCCCGCGTAGGTGTGCGACACGTTCAGCCCTCCCTTGCCCGACATCTTCGACCGCAACCCGGCGATCTCACCCTGGCGGTTCAGCCCTTCGCGGTATTCGTGCTCGTTGCTGTAACCGCTGTAAGGCGCGCCCGGATGCGGGGACGCATTGAGGCGATCGCGCTCGTCGTCGAACTGCCCCTGGGTGAGTTCGAGTTCGTCCAGCCTGTTCTGGTCGTTCCGCCGTCGCATCTGCTGGCCGGCGATCTGTGCTTGGTTCAGCATCTACGCCCCCTTGCGCGCACGTTCGCGGGACCAGCGGATCGCCGCCGCGCGACGGCCCTGTTCCTTCGCTTCCGCCGGCGTCCACCGCCGGCAGAGTCCCAGCTCGTGCCCCTTGCGCGCGGCCGCGGATGCGTAGCCGGGAATACTGAACCCGGGGCGCCGATACGTCTCGTCCACGGTTTCGGTCTGCATCAGTAGAGCCTCGTGGCGCCCTCAAGCGCGGACATGGACATTGGGAGACGCCGCTGGCCGAGCCCTGGCGCGACGGCGCTGGACCCGATCGAATCCCAGCCCTCGCCGGGATCCTGTGCCTGGGGCGCGGCCGCCTGGGGAACAGGGAGAGGCGGTTGCGACGGGCCGGGAGCAGACGGCATCGGCGGCGGTTGGGGTGGCTGCCAAGCCGGGGCCTGCTGCGGCTGCTGGAAGGACTGCTGCGGCTGCTGCGCGCGCTGCCGCTGCAGCGTCGTGTAAGAATCCTCGACCGGCGGACTGTATGGCTGCGCCGAGCGTTGCGGCGCCTGCTGAACCTGACGTTGCGGCGCCTGCTGGACGGGTGTTGTGTTCGCTGGACCAATGCGGCCGCCTGGAAAAACCCGCGTCCCGCCTGTTTGGCGGACGACGACGCCGGTGCCCCTGGTCGGCATTTATCCGCCGCCCGCCCGGTGAGCATCCCCGGCCGCGAGCATCGCAATGAGGTAGTCGACGAACTGGCCCATCTCAGTAGACCCGTCCGCCGTTCCGTGACGCCAGCGACATGAGGCTCTGATGAAGGTTCGCGCGGAGCTGAAGGGCCTGCATCGCCCGGCTGGCGTTCGATTCCCCGGCGCCGATGTCCTGGCCGCGCTGGCTGATGTCGCCCTGGTAGTTGGTGTCGTCGATCTGGTAACGGCGCTTTAGGGCGTCGACCGCTTGGTTGTTGGCGACGTCCCCGAGCGCGCCAGACGCCTGGTCGACGCGGTTGCCGATCTCGGAGGCTTCGATCCCGGAGCCGCTGATTCCGCGGGCGCGCATCTCGCCGGAGAGCGCGTTCATGGAGGCTCGTCCAACGCGGCCAACCCTGTCCTTTGCCTTCGAAAATTCAGCGTTTTGCGAGGCCGTGGTGTCGGCCATTGAAATCGGATTCACGCGCGGGGGGAGCGGTGGAGGCGGGGGCGCCTGGATAACGTTGCTCCTCTGCCACAGCCCGTTGACGTCGACGTCGCCCGTTCCGTCGCCCGTTCCGGCACCAGAGCCGCTCCGCCGCGCGCCGGCTACCCCCCCGCCGCCGGTTGAGTAGTCGTAGGACGTGCCGGTGTAGGCGTCTCGGTATGACGTGTTGGCGTTGAGGCCGGCCCGCTGAGCCGCCAAGGCCGCCTGCTGGGCGTTGAAGTTTTCGGTCTTCGTGCGCCCCTCGGATTCAGCGGCAGCTTTCGCGCGTTTCGCGTCTCCGATACGGTCAACAGGGAGCCCGGTGTGGGGGTCGATTGGGCCCCGGTAGGGGGCGACTACTCCGGTTCCAGCCATAGGTCGACCCTTCTGTTGTCCTGAAAAGCCGCTTACTGCTGGGGGAGTTCGCGGAAAAGAGTGCCACAAATGAGCCGGGCTGTAAAGTTACGCTGCCGTCCAGTCGTCGACGTAGACCGTCCCGATGGCACCGTCACAGTCCGCGTAGAATTCCGCCACGCCGTTTTCCGAGGCCGCCGCGGTGACTCCGGAGAGCTGCTCCCAGGTGTCTGCCGCCACCGAGAGCGTGTCGATGACGGTGTCGACCAGGACGCCGATCGCCGGGTTTGCCCGCTGCATGAGCCGCGGTGCAGAGCCGGTGTAAGCCGCGGATTTTCGGACATACACCGCGATCGACACGGTTGCACCGCTGAGAACGGCGACCCGTTTCGGGCCGCTTTCGAGCTTCTCGCCCGCGCCGTCTCCGGCCGGGGCCATCGCTTCCGAAGGAGCTGCCGTCTTGAACGTGCCGGTTTCGTAGCTGACGGTCCCTAGGACCGGATAGACGGCCTTGTGGGTGTTGGTCGCCTGGTCGACGCGCTGGTAGCGGATGTAGCTGCGGCCGGCCAGGTGCGCCTGGTTGGCGATCTCGGTCGCAGAATCGAGCTTCGTATTCCGTAGCGTGACCTCCGCGTAACGCGCGTTGTTGGACGAATTGCAGTTGATGTCGTTCGTGTGCGCGGTCTTGATCCCGCTGACCGTGCCGAACGTGCAGTTGTCGCACTCCAGCGAGATCGCCGGATTACCCGCGACGTTGAAATTGACCCCGTTGGTCGTTGCAAACGAGCTGTCGCCGCTGAGTGTCACGCTGCGGAGCAGAAGCCCCTTGGGCCCGCCGCCGGCCGCGAATATGACATTGCTGACGGCGTTACCGAAGAACGCGCCGGTTTCGATGATCAGCCGGCCGACGCAGGTTCCGATCTGGAGCCCACCCGTCGACGAGGCAAGGTTCCTCCAGATGTTGACGTTTGAGAGCTTTCCGAAGTCGAGCGCTTCCACGGTGAGCCCAGCTTGGGTATTGCTGTGGAGGTCGAAGCCGCTCCAGGTCTTATGAATGCTCTGCCGGCTCACGCTGACCGCCGCGGCGAGGGTGATCCCGTCGCCTCCCCCACTATTGCAGCGGATGTTGGTCAGCGTGCCGTTGTAGGAGCCAAGGGAGATGCCGGCACCGCCGAACGTATTGGCGCTGATGATGTCGATGTTGGTCAGGGTCCAGTTGGATCCGGTGGTCCCGAAGATGTTGATCGCCGCCTGTCCAGCCGACTGGTTCCCGACCTTGTAGCCGGTCAGGTTGTCGATTGAGAAGTTGTCGGCCGTCGCGGAGGCGACGTAGATGCCGTGCTGGTCGAAATCTCGGATCGAGCAGAAGGAGAGCGCCAGCGAACCGTTCGCGTCGGTGTCCACTTCGACGCCGCGCTTCCCTGCCGTCGCGGCCCCCATGTAACGGAAGGCCGTCCAATCGCAATCGACGATCGAGGCCCCGCCGAAATACACGTAGGCCATGAACGTCGTGCTGACCGACTGGATCCGCGCGTTGCGAGTCAGGAGAATCAACTCCGCCTGGGTGGGTGCCGTGCCGCTGTGTGCGTTCGCCACCCCAACGGCGGTCGTCATGCTGGCCGCCCCGGCGTTGGCATTGAGCGCTTTCGTCTCTGCCTGAGCGGCGGTCTGCGTCGTCGAGGCGACGGCGACGTCGTCGGTGTTCAGCCAGCCGGTGTCGGTGTCGACGTTGAATGTCACCCCGGCGGCCGCGAGGTCAGCATTGAGCTTGCAGCGAACGACGTTCTTCCCGACCGTGCGCGATTGCCCCTGGCAATTCAACGTCCCGTAAACCACGAGCCCGAAGTCACCGTCTGCCGCAGCGCTGTCGAATTCGAGCTGGGCGCTGCCGTCTCGCGGTAGCGGCGTCCCCGTCGTCCCCATGTTCATCGTCCCGCCGCGGTAGATCGTCAGACGGGTCGAGACTCGGAGGATATAGTTCGTCGCGGCCGTCGTGCCCCAGGTGAGAATGCCACCCTTGCCGATCGTGAACCCGGCTGGGTTCGCTACGACGCCGTCCCCGTAGTCCGTGGCGGCCGTCGAATCCATCGTCACCGTGCGGTCCGTCTTCGTGGCCGCGGCCGTCCATTCGCCAAGGACGTGCAACGAATCTGCGGCGGCGGGGGCGCCAGTCGTCGTCGTGCGGACCATCCGGCTCCAGTTGCCGGCGGTCGCGTCCCGATACAGGTTGACCTGCGTAGCGTTCGACGTTTTTGCGCTGACCGTGTAGGCCGTCGCCGCCACGAGCAGGACGCCCGCGAACTTGAACAGATACCAGCCCTGTTCCCCCGCGCGCGATTCCAGATCGGAGACATTGATGGTGACTTCGGTTCCGGCCACAGTGGCGCCGGCCTGGGCGAGACGGACGCTGATCGTCCCGGTCGCCCCTGGCCGCAAGGCCACCTTCACGGCGATTCCGTCAATCGTGACGGCACCAGGCGTGAACGCCACGCTCTCAACGTAGGCGGTCGTCAGGACCGTATTATTCGCTTCCGAGTCCAGGAGGGCGCTCGCCACGGCGCTGCACACGCCCCACGTCGCCGCGGCCGAGAACAACCCGTCCGCCCGCGCAATCTTGACTGCCATTTACGCCACCCGCAGGAGTTGAAGGAACGTGCTCGTCTGACCGCCCTTGATCAGCCGCGAAGCCGTGCTGGAGTCGAACAGGACCGAGAGTTCGAGGTAATCGCCAGCCGCCAAGTCCGCCAAGAAATTGCACTGCGCCGGGCCGCGCTGGGCATTGGTCGCCTGTGAATGTTCCGCGACGATTGTGTCGTTTTTCTTGATCGACACGTAGACCGTGCCGCTCAGTGGCACTTCCGAGCTCGCCTGCGCGACGATGATGTATTTCCCAGCCTTCCCAGCCGGCACCGTCAGCCGGGTCGGTGAGCCTCCAGACCAGAACCCAGCCGCATCGGACGCGACGGTCTCAAGCGGGATTTGCGTCTGCACGAGGTTCGTCACGCTGACGTCTGACGCGCGATAGACGAAAGCGTAGTCCCCCGCGCTGCTGGCCGCTGGCTGCCAGTCCGGGCCGGTAGCCCCGGCCGTGAGCACGTAGCCGGGCGTCCCGTTCGCCTTGCGCGCCCACTTCACCGAACCGCTGGAGATGAGTCCGACCGCCGGGAGCCCGTCCAGCCAGAAGGCTTCCGCGCCCGGGTCGTTTGCGTTCGGCAGGTAGTCGAAGGGCTGGCCGTCGATGAAATACTTCCCGACGTCGAGCGCTCCGGAGTTCTGCGCGACGACGATGTCCCCGAGCGTCGGAGAGGCCGGATCGGTATCCGGATGCGTCGTCGACAGAAAGCTGTGCGTGGCCGGCGGGATCGAGATGGCGACGTCGACGGCGGCCGTCACGCGGCCTTTCGCGTCGACGGTGACCTGGGCAACGTGCGTGGCGTCCCCGTAGGTGCCAGCGGTCACTCCGGAGGCCGCCAGGCGCGCAGGATCCAGTGTCCCGGACGTGATCTTAGTCGCGTTCAGGTCTTCGAGTAGCGCGCCGTTGACGCCCCAGGCCGGCGCTCCGGTGACGACTTGGAGGAAGCTGCCGTTGCTGCCGATACCGAGCCGGCGCCAGCTTCCGGAGTAGTAGATTAGGTCGCCATCTACGGGCGTTTCGACGATCGTATCGTCATGCGTCGTGCTGAGGATCTTGTGGGTGCCGGACGTCAGCCGGCGGAGCTCATCGTAGATGTCGTCGATCGTGCGGTCGAGGCCATCGACCTGCTGGGCCGTGAGCGGGAATTCAAGCGGATTCGGCCGATACGGAAGGGTCATCGCCGCCCGACTTTGGCGCACTTGCGCCGGTTGCAGCCAGCGTGTGCAGCCTGGAGATTGTCGTAGGTGTGCGTCCCTCCCCTAGCGAGCGGGACAACATGATCGATCTCGATGGGGAGCGCCAACGGCTCACGGCAGATGCCGCATTGACCAGCCGCTCGTTCCAGAACCAGTGCGTAGTCGATCCGCTCAACTTGTGTGCCACGAATACGGGCTCTTCGGCGCCCCTCAAATTCTGCGAAATAATGCGGACGGCTGGCACGGAAAGCAGCCGCGGCCGCACGCGCCTTCATTTTTACTTCCGGCCGCTGTCGCCATCGCCGGCGGGAAGCATTCACCCTGTCTCGATCTCGCGCTTGTGGCTTTCGGCCATGCTTCGCGTAATACGCGCGCATGTAGATCCGCCGAGCCGCTGGGTCGGCGTGAGGCATCAGCGTCGACCAATCTCGTGCATCGGCATTTCGTAGCCGAAGATTTCGCAGGACCGGTTGGCTTCAGCGTTCTGGAACCGGATTTGGCAGAGTGGCCCGACGCCCAGCCGACGCAGCCGTTCGCGGCCCGTCGTGAGATCATGGCTGACAGTCGCGCCGGCCACGGCGTTCAGCCGGCCGACCTTCGGCACGATCGAGAGCGTCCCGCCGGTTTCCACCTTGGTCAGAATCGCCATCTGGCCCCAATAATGGGTGATGTCCGGCGCGTTCCCCGAGTGGAATTTGCCGGTGACGTCGAAGTCGACGGCCGTTGCGGCGCCGTCGCGGTAGGTGCCCGGCGTCACGCTGTAGACGTAGCTGTCGCCGCCGCACACAACCGGAACGAGCACTTCGTTGGCGTCGAAGATGACCCCGGCCCCGGTCGGCGTGAAGGCGTCCGTCTTGTGGGGCCCGAGCCAGCACTTCCGCGAGATGTCAAAGCTGACCCAGCGGGTGAAGTCCGTCCCGCCGGCAGGCGCCAGAAACAGGTCGTAGGAGTGCTTCAACGGATCGTAACGGGCGAACGCGCTGGGGAAGAGCGCCCGGTTGAAATAGGTGTCGGTCGAGAACCAGGGATGAACCTGCATGTCCGAGATGCAGCGGACTCCCTCGCCGTCCCATTCGTAGACCCCGTCCTCCGCGAGCCAGCGCGCCACGTCGCGGCTGACGATGACGCTGTCCGGAGCGATCGCGCCCTTCCCTTCGACGAGCTTGACCATGCGGAAGTCGTTGTTGGCCGAGCCGATCACCTTCCAAATGATGTCGCGGCGCGCGATCCCCAGCTCGTCGCGGCGCGGAATGATCGCCGTGATGCCGAGCCGATCCTTGCCGACCGGGAGCACCTTCAGGCTATTCGTCGCCGGCCAGGCGTAGAGCTTCCCGTCAGCCGAGTATCGGAGAGTGTCCGGTTCGCTCGTGCTCTTCCCCCACAACCGGCCCTTCCACTCGGCGCACAGCTCCAGGCGCGCGGGCGCCGCGCCCAGGTCGGTCTGCGCGGAGAAGAGCGAGAGATCGGCGTCCGCCGCATCGTCGCTGTAGGAGGTCGTCGTGTTGTCGTCGATGTCGAACCACTCAAAATACTCGGTCCCTGGGCCGGTCGCCGTCCGGTAAAGGCGCCGGCAGTTGATCGACGGGTCCGCGCTTTTTGGGATGTTCGTCAGCGCGATCAGCTGCGCGGCGACCGTGACGGTCAGGCTCGCCACGCTGCGGCCACCCTCCGCGATGATGGCGCCCAGACTGTTTTTGATCGCGTAGGCCACCTTCACGCGGAACGTGCCCGTCAGCGCGCCCGCGGCGCCAGCGGCCACGGTAGGCGCCTTGTTCGGAGTTGGGATCGCCAGC
>Ga0137373_10001617_pt1 | contig 24532 bp, 46 predicted proteins | sample SagtaG_5_FD_104912 | JGI IMG/M metagenome (GOLD analysis project Ga0137373, IMG submission 104912) | Vadose zone soil microbial communities from Sagehorn Ranch, Mendocino, California, USA - Sage1_R_80_16 metaG | ecosystem: Environmental > Terrestrial > Soil > Vadose zone | place: USA... | reverse complement strand
GTGCCAGCTCGTAGGCTGCGAGGTGGGTGGCGCAGAGATTCAGGCGGTAGTTGTTTGGCTTCACAACCGTGGGGCAGTGCTTACATAAGCGGGGCTGCCCCTTGCGGGGGCCTTGGAGGTAGAAGGGCGAGTGCAGACTGGATGTGACGTAGCGGCCTGGATAACCACGCGGCATCGTCGCCTACCTCCGTGGCAGGATGCGCGGAGGTTGCGGGGTCGCTTCACCTGCGTAAGGGCGAGCTGAGGTGTCAGGGACAGGGGCGGGGCCTGCGGGGGCGATCTCGGAGTAGAAGCTGTGGAGCGTCCCCACACAGCTCGGGCAGCCCGCACCGTGGCAGCTTTCGCAGTGGCGGACTTTGTAGCCGGTGATGCAGTATTGGCAGGCGCGATAGCCAATGCCACCAATGTGCTGATAGCCGGAGCCGCCGCAGTAGGTGCAGGGGGTAGCACTATCGTAGACGTTCGAGATGTCGTACTTTACTGGACTCACCTTGCTGCCTCCTAGTCTGTTGCGCGCTGGCGGGGTTGGAGCAAGTCCATAACCTCATCAAGCTTCTCGCGGACGTGAATGGTGCCGAAGTCAGTGGTGATGACGGTACCGAAGTCGTTACTACGCACCGCAACCACATGCTCGGGGTTGATGTAGAGCGGCGACGACGGAGCATCCGAAGCGTGTAGCTTAACCAACCTTAGCACAACGCACCTCCACAACTTTCAGGGTTTGGCTCCGGTACGCAGTGAGCATCATGTCAAACTTGATGATGCAGGGGCCACAGCGTCTGCGGCACTCACCGTTCAAGTCCCATGCAATCTCTTGACGGTCACTCAGCTCCACCGCGCATCCACAGTCCAGGCACTTGTTGCTGGCTGGCTTAAAGTTGAACTCCATGACTGCCACCGGCAGCCGTTTGTGAGCCAAGAGGAACGGTTGTGTGCCTCATGCTATGTGGCTCAGGGGTTAGGGCAACTTACATCTCCGTTGGTAGCAAGCTCTTTGTCACGCCGCACGTCGGCTTCTTCTTGCGTCTCCTGTACAACCACCCCTTCGCCCGACTCCTCTGCGTGGTCAAGCAACCCCTCAGCAGCAGCATCCAGTGTCACAGCTCGGCGTAGTTCAGCAGCGAGGCGTTCGGCTGCGGCAGGCGGTACCAGCGCGGCAAGGTTGAGGGCAGCAAGAGGGGTGACAGGCAGTCCGGTCGCTTCGTCCATCCCGGCGCTGCGCAGCGGGCGACCCGTCTGCCAGGGCAGCTTCACCAGCTCGCCCTTCAGGTTGCGGCCCATCTCGTCACGCAGCCCATCGAGTTCTGTAGTGTCGCGCATCTGCTCGCCAACCTGCTCGACGTGCTCAGGCGGGGCGGCTGGTACGACCTGGTTACGGCTTCCAAACATTGTTGCCTCCTGCTGCGACTAGCACGGCTTGATCGACAAGCTCATGTTCTGGTATGCACCTGCCTTGGTGTCCCAGTTTTGGAAGCCCATGTGGCCGCTTGCAGTGACTATGACCTGCGTGTCAGGAGCGAACGTCTCAAGACACTGATGGATCAGCACAGCAGTTAGCCGAACTGTCTCTTTCTCTCCTGCATCTGCCAACCCAGCCGTGCCCTCAGCAAGCGTCCAAGCTAACTGGCGATCAAGCTCCGCTTGCACCTCTGATGGTGTTCCTGTTGCGCTTGCACTCCAACTCATGGCTCCGCCCTCCTGCCGCTATGCGCGGCTGCCGCCTACTGTCTGTGCGGACTCAATAACCTCAATAACCGTGAGCGCATCCATCAACTCCTGCTTGGTTGCTGTCTCCAGGCCACCGCAAGGCAACAGCAGGATCGGCACCGGCCACGTCACCCCAGGCACCGCGAGACCGCGAAGCGCTTTCATGGTGACAAGATCATGCACAATAAGCACATCGCCAGGAGACAGTGACAGTTTCTCAAGATGCTTGCTGAGACGCTCAGACTGTGCCATCAGTGACTGCCTCCAGCTCCTGTGCTGCGTCCCCCTGCTGTGCTGCAGCCTTGGCCGCAGGGTGCTCCTCAGGGTGACGGCGGTAGTAATCCTTTGCTGCTCGCGCCTTCGCAACGTTAACCCGGACGGCTGCGAGCTTCTCAGGCGTGCGAGCGCTGCCACCAAGCCGACCAGCGCTCGTGTGGTGGGTGTAGCTCAGCGCGTCACCCTGCACGTCATCAGCCATGCTTCACTCCTGTGCGGTCGCGTTCCTGCTCTAGCCGTTGAATGCGCCGAAGCGTCGCCAACCGCTGCCTGCGCTCATGCCAGTTGTACCACCACTCATCCCAAGCAGCAGCATCGTCGGGCAGCCGCAGCCAGTGTCTCCCGAACATGCCGGAGATGTACCCCCACTTGCCGCCCTTCCACCGGCGATACCACCCGAACCTGCTCAATAAGCCGTTGCACATTGTTGCATGATGCCGCAGTGTCGCAAAGGTGTCAAGGGGATGTGACCAGTGTGCTTATTAGCTGTTGCGCCGCTAGCACTAACTCCTTTAGAACCTTGTGCTTATAGGCTGCCACCACAGCCCCAGCCTCAGCTATGCCACCTACCTTTTGCTTATAGAGATGTTTTGCGAATTTCGGGTGTGGGGGGCTGCGCAATTACGCAACACATTCTGCGCGCAAGAGTAAGGGTAGGCTCGCGCGCGCGTAATCGGGGATACCTTAAGAGGGGGGGGGCGCCTGCGCGGGTGCGCGAAGCGACGGCGACATGCGCGCACACGCGGCTGCGGGCGCGGGAGACGCGCGCGGGGCGGGGTGAAATGCCGAAAAGTGGAATCGCGGTACCGTTTTTGGGGTGGCGCGGGATACCAACATTCGAGCGCTGCCGCGCCGTTCGGTGTTTGTTTTCAACGAGTTAGCGTTTGGCACCGCGATTGCACTAGACAAAGCGCCAAAGCGCGAAAGCGCAAGCGGAACGGCGGTCACGGGCAACGGCCCACGGAGGAACGGCAATGGCAGCAACGGTAGCAACGGTAGCAAGCGCGGTAGCAGGCAGTAGCAGTAGCAAGCCTAGCTACGATCAGCTCAAGGCTATGGTAGAAGCCTTGGAGAAGCGTAACCAAGAGCTGCAGACAGCTAAGCAGCGCAAGATCAGCCTGAAGGTTAGCGAGAAAGGCGCTATCTCAGCCTATGGCATGGGTAGATTTCCTGTCACGCTATACCATAGCCAATGGCAAGCTATCGTCGAGTACGTAGCCGGCGTCGATCCGAGCGCCTATGACGAAACGCCAATTGGCAAATTCGCGGCGGCCAATCGTAGCGCGCTGGCGGTCAAGGAGTAGCAGCAGACAGCAACGGCGTGGTGTGGAGTGGGGGCTGGGACTCTCACTCCTCTCCAGCAAGCAGCAGGCAAGAGGAGGCAAGCGGGCGATGGACAATAGCATGTGTGGCAACATCGTGAGCAAGGACAGCAACTACAACGCGCTGCTCCGCGCAAGGGCAGCAGCTAAGCGGCGTGAGCTGGAGGCGATGCCCAACGCGCAGCAGCAGGCAACCACGGCGTTTGACTGGATAGCAGCGGCAGCGGCTGGTGAGTAGCGGCGTTAGGCTGTCACAACCAAACGCCTTGCAAGCTGCGGTAGGCAGTGATCGGAGGCGTAGCTACCGCAGAAGGCGTGACGATGACAGATGGCGCAGGTGCAGCGAGGGGACAAGGCAGGCAGCATGAGTCGCTGCCTGCAGACTTCAGCGAAGGGGGAGGAAGCTATGACGCACGGGGAGAAGGTTTGGTGGTTCAGGGAAGTGCGCAGGAATGCGTTGGTTGCAGCGCAGCGTGGCTTGGAAGGTGAGTTGGTAGCCTATGCTGCTAGGCTGGGCGAGATGGTAGCAGGGAAGGCGGTCTATGAGACGCCAGCGGATGTGCTGGTTAGTGGGAAGCAGCTTATGGTGCAGGGGCTGGATAGAGAGGTGAGACTGTGACAGGGCCTGGGCTGCAAGGGCCGCAGGTTGCGACGACAGTCAAGTTTGACTTCAACCGGATGCTGTTGTTTGTGACAGAACAGGAGTTCTACCCTGAGACCGGGCATCGGCTTACGCGCAGGTATGAGACGCTGGTGATCAAGCTCAGCCGGCAGGAGATTGTTGGGCTGGATTGGGGGGTGATGCTGTGAGTGAAGCGACAGAGTTCGATGAGATGCATGCTCGCATCGCGCGGCTGCAGCTTGCGGGGGCGATGGATGGATTTGGGGCTATGCGGCTGCATAGCGTGGTGGATGAGCAGGAGCGAAGGCTGAAGGCAGCGGCTGGGGCTAGGGCAGGAGCGAAAGGGCTGAAGCAGCAGCAGAAGGCAGTGGTTAGTAGGCAGCAGTACAGGGTAGCGCATGGGGTTGCGCTGCTGAGAGGGCTGAGTGAGACAGCGACAGCTAAAGGGCTGAGTGCTACTGATCGAGCTTGGTAGCAAGGGTAGTGGCAGGAGGAGGAACTGCTATGGCGACAGTTAAGGTGAGAGGGTGTGAGGCAGCAGTACCGTGTCAGTGCTGCTGTGATGGGGAGCAGACGGGGTGCTGCGGAGTGGGGAGCATCGATGTGCTGCGGTGGAGTGGTCCGGGGGAAGGTGGACTCGGTTGGGTGTTGATGAGAGTGTGCCAGCAGTGTACCATGCCGCAAGATCGTAGGTTGGGGCATTGCTAGGAAGGGGAGAGGTAGGACATGAAGAAGGATACGACGAATATCACGAAGCACCTCAAAGGTGTGTTCGAAGCAGTTCGAGACCCAAGATACACCAACATAGCGCTGTTCTCTTGCTATGTGAATGGAGAGGCGACCGCTGCTATTGTAGCGGTGACTCGGGACGACAACGGTGATTATTTGTTTACGCCGCTGTTTGTAGCTGTTACACCTGGAATGGTGCTAACAGACCATGACGGTAAAAAGACTTCAGCAGATGAGGTGTAAAGGGATGATCCAGGTTTGCTGTGAGTGTGGGAAGTATCTTGGTGGTAGTGGGGACTCGGGTGAGCACGGGGAAGGGTTGAGTCATGGGCTCTGCAGCAAGTGTGCGGAGGTGTGGCTGGAGGAGGCAGCTAAGCATGTTGAGGAGCAAGCAAGACTTTGTGGAGCTGGCGGACGCGATCAGGGAGCATAACCACAAGGTAAGGAGCAGAGGCAACTGGGGGGGTGCTGAGTTTCTAGGCTGTCACCTCGCTACGCTGGCAGGCTTCTTGCAGGCTAGCAACCCTAAGTTTGATAAGCAGCGTTGGCTGGACTATATCGCTGGCCGGTGTGGGCCAGGAGGAGGGAAGAGAGATGAGAGCAGCAGATAGCTCAGGAGCAGCGATGGACAGGCAGCAGCAGCAGGGGCAGCAGCGAGGTGCGGTCATGGCAGGGCCGGCAGATAATAGCGGCACAGCGCCGTTCAAGCTGATGGACAGAGGGAATGTGCAGCCGGGGGTGCGGCCCAGACAGCATGTGCGGGTGGAGGTGGCGATGCTCAATCCAGAGACAAACAAGCTCGCTTGGAGCTGGGGAATCTTGGTGTGGTGGTAGATGGCAAACGATGCAGCACCAGCACCTTCCGATCAGCGGCTATCGGATGTGTGGGTACGGAAGGCAGAAGCTGCTAATGCTTGGGAGCTGGCGAGGTTGGTAGCTGAGTATGCTGAGGTGATCGATGAGCCTTGGGTGCTATGCAAGTTTGTGGAGTTTGCGATGGAGCGGATGAGGGCGGCGCAGCGAGCTGAGGCAGCAAAGGGGGCAGGGGAGTGAGACGGCTGATACTGACGGAAGGGGAGCAAAGGGCAGTGGACGAGGTAGCTGGGAATGTTGAGTTTCTGCATGTGCTGGGGTTGCTGGCGGATGCGTTGCTGGCTGATTTGAGACCGGCTGTGCGGGGAGAAGGCTGCGACGCAGGGCTTACGGCTAGGGTGGTTAGTGTGACAGAGACTCTCAATTGGTTTCTGGCGATGTTTGTAGGGGGGAGGGGGCTAGGGGGAGAGATTAGGTAAGAGTTCCCTCTGCTACTGTTTCCTCCCCACAGACCCCACGGTAGCAGGGGACGGACGGTGGACAGCCCAGCTTTACAGAGGCTGTCTGCCGTCTGAGTGCCTACGATAGCTAACCAGGTTCACGTCCTGTAGGTGAGGGTGGCGGCGATTGCCACTGCTGAGAGTTAGCAAAACACGCTGGGGTGAGCATATCACCAGAGCTAGGAGGAAGATGTGATGGTAGTGAAGAAGAAGGCGGCAAAGAAGACGGCAGCACGAAGCAGCACACATAGGCCAGGGGTAGCAGCGGCTGCAGCAACGCTTCCGCGTCCTGATCCGTTGCGTGTACCGGATGAGACGTTTGAGGCGCAGGAGGAGGCGACCCGGCTGCCTGCTGGTCAGGTGGCTGTGATCGTCAATGGCACGCCAAGAGGCACGGTGAGCTGCAGAGGGAGGAAGCTGGGAGAGTTTGTGCAGCAGCAGGCCCAGCAGTATGGCGTGAGAAGGTTTACGGTGTACGTGGACGGCAAGAAGATCAGCAGGGATGCTGTGGGTGCGGCGCTGGACGGCGACCCGCAGATTGGAAAAGTGGAGATCGTGGCCAAGGATAGCAGGGCGGCAGGACTGTAGCTGGCTGTAGCACAACCTGGGGTTGCAGCGGAGGCTGTGACCCCAGCTACACAGAAGAGAGGAGAGGGGAGGAAAGAGATGGCAGAGACAGAAGGAACAGTGCCGGTAGGTATGACGACGCCAGAAGCAGAGACTCTGGTTAGCACCCCACCGGTTGGCACCCCAGCACAGCCTGACACGGCTGCTCAGGTGCAGGTGCTGGCTCACAACCAGCAGCTTGTGAGAGTGAAGGTGACGTGGAATGAGCGAGAAGGCAGGGCGGTGATTGGCAGCAACCATGACTTGCCAACCTGTATACAGGTGCTGGAGCAGCTTGATAAGAACTGGCTGAAGCTGCTGGATCGCTATACCAAACGTAGTTACTACGGCTTAGAGCAAACGATCACCAGAAGTCGTGGGAGGATTCCGCTGAGCGCGTGGTCGAATGCCATAGCACAGGCTACGTTGATGGTGCTCAGGGCTAGTGAGCCGGAGGCTGCGACAGAGGTACAGCAGATGCTGCATGGTGGGTATCTGGCTGTGGGGGATGTGCTATATCAGCTTAATGCGGTACAGGCTGTGGGCACGAATCGGGCGCTGGCTGCTGTCAGGGCGAGAGTGCTGGACAAGGTGAAGGTTGAGGCGGCAGAGATACGTGAGGCTGCTCAACGGACGGCTGCGGGGGTGCTGAGGACTGCAGGTGAGCTGAGGCAGCAGGTAGAGGCAGAGCTGGCGAGGGCGAGACGTGAGTTGCCGCCGCCAGCGTGGGCTGTGGAAGCAGAGTTGGCGTTGCGGCGGAAGGTGTATGACAGCCAGCCGCTGTGGTGTGTGGGGATGGTGCTGCGGATTAGGGTTAGTAACTTTGTGCTGTACCCTGATAGTCCGCAGAGGCGCTGGAGCTGGTCAGTGCCAGGGTGGGAGGATAAGAAGCCGGTGGTGGCATTGGTGTGGGTGCCGCTGCAGGTTGATGGTAGCTATGCCGTGACAACCGTGTACGCTGATGAGACTGCGCCGATGCTGCCGCACATGACCACAGATGCTGCTTGTGTTGCGCCTGGGGATGCGCCGGAGAGGATACGAAGTGTTGAGGAGTTGCAACAGCTCAGGGATGGGATTATGAGAGCGTTCCGGACTGTGAATCTCAGCAGCTTGTACAACAGTATCTATGCGTGGCGAGAGAGGTTCAAGGATTACGTGCCTGCTGAGATCGAGAAAGCAGTGTTTGGGTCTCCGCCGGTGGTGGATGCGCTGCTTGCAATGGCGGAAGAGGGGAGGAAGCTGCGGGCTGCTGCGGCGCGGCAGGCTGCAGCGACAGCTCCACGACGCCCTGATGTTGAGTCACCTGACAGTGCTGAGGATGTGTGGGAGGTGAATAGTGGCAGCAGATGAGAGAGATCAGACGCTGCTGAGGCAGCAGGCGCTAGAGTTGAAGCTGCCGGGGAGCGTGGCAGTGGTAGGGTGTGGGGGGGTGGGGAGCTGGGTGGCGTTGTTTCTGGCGCTTAGCGGGGTGGAGGAGATTTGGTTGTTTGATGGGGATACGGTAAGTGAACACAACCTCAACCGCGTGCTGCTGACTAAGGCTGATGTGGGGGCAAGTAAGAGCGAGAAGCTGGAAGAGCTGATCCACAAGTATCGGCCTGGGTGTGTGACCTATGCGTGTGGGAAGTGGACGCCGGAGGTGGCGGATGGAGTTGGACTGCATGTGGACTATGTTGTAGCAGCCACGGACACTACAGCTAGCAGGGAGCAGGTTGCTGAGTGGGCTGGGCGCGAAGAGGTGAGGTATATCGAGGTGGCTGCTGAAGGGGAGGTTGGCAGTATCACTGGGGAGATTGCAGAGTTCGTGACACCTGAGGACGGACAGGTGGGGTATCAGAGCGTGCCGGTGTGGCTGGGGCCTGCGGTTGGAGCGGCGCTGATGGCAGTGAGTTATGTTGTGCATGGAGCTGGCCCAGGTGACAGAGTGCTCAGGGCTGGTTGGGATGGGGACGGGTATGGCTTGTATGACAGCAGCAAGCAACCGGAGTCGATGTATTATGAGCCAGGGGAAGAGAACATAACCAACGAGGAGGTAGGGTGATGGGTAGGGGACGTGAGAACGGGCAAGACACGTTTGTGTTCGATGGCGATACGGTAGCCAAGGAGTGCATGAACGCAAAGTGTAAGCGCTGGCATGTGCCGGTGGTGAGTACCTTGGGAGATGGCATGAACCTTAGGTGTAGCCAGTGCGGCGGGTGGATGCGGCTGATTTCGGTTGCAGATGCGCGGAGGTTGGAGCAGTCGCTGCTGATCGACAACGAGAGCTTTGATGCCTACGACGAGCCGCGAAGCTTGGAGGAGCTTGTAGGGGGGCTGCAGCGGCAACAGCAGCCGCAACCTGCGCAGCAGAACATCCTCCAAGCTGCTGAGCCTGACGATACCTTCGAGTGCGAGGCGGATGTGAAGGGGTGTCCGGTGGCTGGGGGTGCGACCGTGAATGTGCCCATTGAGATGTGGGATAGATGGGTGTTTCTCGCGAATAAGATGGACACTGAGTGGCTGGCTTACTTGAAAGGGGAAGAGGTGGAGCCAGGGGTGTTCAACATCACGGAGATGTATTTTCCAGCGCAGCACATGGAGCCTGCAACGTGCATGGCTGTGGATGGGGAGAGGCAGCAGGAGGGGACGATAGGGAGCGTGCATAGCCATGTGGCGATGAGCGCTTTCTTCAGTGGTGAGGATGAGAAGCACTTCAACCATCCGGTTGAGTTGGTGATTAACCGGAAGGGGGATGTGGATTGCAGGGTGAGGCGAAGGCTGGACTGCGGGAGGTGGCAGCGGGTGGTAGGCAAGGTTATGCTGAGCGGATGCCAGGAGCAGCTCGACCAGCTTGCAGAGCTGAAGGCGAAGAAGGTGGAGCGGGGTGGGAGGGGCCAGGGGTATATGTGGCAGCGGCCTGAGCGACCGGAGGGGATGGCTGTGGCAGTTACGCAGCAGCAGCAAGCAGCAAAGGAGGCGAAGAGTGGCGACTAAGCGTAAGGTAAGGAAGCATTGCCTGCACTGTGGGGAGATGTTTCACGCTAGCGGGATGGGAAAGCATGTCAAAGCGTGTGCGAAGCTGCATGGGGTGGAGTGGCAACCGTCACCGGTGTATGTGGCGAAGCGGGCGAAGCAGCAGGTGAAGCCTCCTGCCGCTGTAGATGCGGTAGCAGAGACAGCGCCGCTGCCGCTGGTGTCCAAGGCAGCGCTTGAGACGTTGCAGCTTCCCTTGCCCAAGTGTCGGCAGCACAGGGAGTTGGAGGCTCTAGCGCTGATGATTGTGGGCGATCATGTCAACGCAACTGAGCTGGTAAGAGCAGTGTTGCAGCCCTACGCTGAGCTGGCGGTGGTAGCACTCAGGCTGGGAGGACAGTAAATGAGCAGAGCAGCTTTGCTTGTGTTGCTATTTGCACTGGGGTTCGCTGTTGCGACCATCAGGTTTGCGCTGTTGAATTCATGCAATGTGCTGGCACAACACGCCGAGGAGCCGCATTGGGTTGTGCCACCACATCCAGTGGAGGCAACAGACAAGTGGGATGGAGTGCCGCATATCTAAGGAGGAGAGATGACACGTAAGGTAACAGAAGAGGAAGCAGCGAGGGCGCTCCGCGCAGCAGATGCTTGTGTGATGCTGTTTGCGAAGGCAGGGCTTATCAAGGCTGAGGCTTACGCAGCCTCGTTGATATTGGCTGAGTCAGCAAGGTTGTATGCTGCAGGCAAGGATGCGGCTGCATACGAAGCTGAGTTGAGAGCTTTTGCTGAGGTGGTAGTGATCCCTGACATGCTGGTACGAGAGGAGCAGGAGGAGATGGCTAAGATGGCTGCTGAGGGGGCTGATGCATGAAGCTGATGATCGCGACTCCGATGTACGGGGAGATGTGTGGGAGGGCGTATGTCAACAGCTTGATGCAGGTGGCAGCAGAGCTGCACCAACGTGGGATAACCGCGTCCCTGCAAAGTGTAGGCAACGACAGCTTGGTGCCTAGGGCACGTAACAAGCAGGCTCATGCGTTCATGCGGGGGGACTATACGCATCTGCTGTTTTGGGATGCTGACCTTGCGGTGGTAGAGCCTGCTGATTTGTTGAATATGCTGCACTTTGGACAGCAGAAGGAGTATGGGGTGATTGGAGCGCCCTATGCCAAGAAGGGCGTGAACTGGAAGGCGGTAGCGGCGGCTGCAAGGGAGGCTGAGGCTGGTGTCTCGCTTGAGGTGCTTGCAGAGAAGCTTAGGTATGCAGGGAGCGAGTATGTAGCTACTGTAGATAAAGTAGCTGTGCTTGATAGGGTACAGCCGGTTGAGGCGGTAGATGTGGGGACCGGGCTGATGCTGATCAAGCGAGAGGTGTTTGAGCAGGTGCAGCAGGGGTTCCCTGAGCTGTGGTACACGCCTATGCCTGGAGATGGGGCTGATGGGGCTGAGCAGATGTTTGCTTATTTCGAGAGCCGCATAGCTTACGTCAAGGAGGATGGGAAGCTGATGCTGAGGTATCTCAGCGAGGACTACTTGTTTTGCGAGAGGGTGAGGAGTGTTGGTGAGCTGGTGTGGCTAGCTCCGTGGATCAGAACAAGGCACGTGGGGAGCTATAGCTATCCGGGGGATATGCTGAGAGAGTACAGGAAGGGGGGGAGATGACCACTTACTATGTCTATTGCTTTAGCTGTAGGCAGGAGTACGCAGTAGGTGAAGGGACAGCACGAGATGATGATGGTAGGCAGGGGCAGATTGCCGCGCGGAAGCCAGAATGCTGTGGACTTTGCGGGGAGATGCGGATCGGGGTTTACGTGGAGGAGCTGCCGGTGGTGTATCCAGGTGGACGGTATTGAGCCTGGATGGCAGCCATGCTGCGCCTAGGGGGGTAGGTGAGGCTGCGACGGTCGCGGTGGGGCTGGGATACCCCGGATCGCGCCTGGGCCGTCCTGGGCCGTTTGTGTGAGGTTTTGAGGGGGTGGCCTCAGCCCAGTGAAGCGATGCTGAGCTGAGGCCAGAGCCAGGAGGCACGCCATGAGAACCTGACGAGGAGCACTCTGACGCGATTGATCGATATACTACACTTAGCTGCCCGAGTTTGTCAAGCTGGAGAATCTCAAAGTCTGACTCACAGCTACACTCCCCTCCCTTCAACTTGGGGCACCACGTGTCATGCCACCAGTTTATGTAGCTCGTAGTGCCGTGTACTTTGGCTGCGGCAATCGGGTCGGCCAAGAGCCTCTGGAGGTACTTAGGTGGCAGGCTCGTTTCAGTGGGTTCGTTGCGCATTTCGTTTTGCCTTTCTCTTTTGCACCTTTGATTACCCCCTTGTAATAAAGAGGGGAATAAAGAATCATGGATGCAGAGGCTAAATCTCTTTTGTTTCTGTCACTTTCCGTTGCACCCATGATTCCGCCGTACAAAATCAAAGGTGCAAGCTGAATCAGGCGTTGGAGTGTGGTGTTTTTCACACATCCGGATCATCGTTTTCGGAGTCGGTAGAAGGTCTGCCCGCGTGCGAGCGTTTGCCGCCTTTGTGCCATTCCTTGAAGTTCATCAGGCCGGTCAGTTCGTCTAGCTGCAAGCGCATTCCTGGCAGTGGCTTGCTGCGGCGGATGGTAAAGCTAACATCTACTATGCCTGGGGTTTTGGCATGACTAAGCATGATGTAGGAGTCACCCTTGCCGAACATTACAGAGCTACCACGCAGACCATCTGGCCCTACACGCCCAGCGAACTCATCACGTCCTGGCTTACTTGAGTGGTGTGCAACCTCTAGCGCCTTTAGTGCAAACCGCTCACGCATGATCGACAGCTCGCGCATGATGCGGCCCATGTGCTGTGCTGAGTTTTCATCCTGGCTGTGGAACTCAACTAGCGGATCGAGCATGAGAATCTCTGGACGGTGAGCTGTAAGAAGCTCGTACATGGCACCATTAGCTGTAGTCCAGTCATCTAGGCGTAACTGGGTGTCGCGGGCTTGGATGATGAGATTAGTGTTGCACAGGCGGCGCTCCTCGGGTGTAAGGATGGCATTGATGGGTTCTAGGCGCTCTTGGATGTCAGCATTGGTCATTTCTTGTTCGATGAGCAGAACCTTGTAGGGGCGATTTACGATAAAGCGCGGTGAGGTTATGCGCGCCTTACGCACGACAGTGCTAAACAGGTTATGTCCTATGGCGAGTTGTACGGCTGTTGTAAATAAGGTAAAGGTTTTGTAGGTTTTGGGGGGGCCACCTATAAATACCAAACCGCCAACGGGGATCAGTCCTTGACTTACTACAAATGGCTCTTGTCCAAAGCGCATTGACATGAGCTGTCCAAAGGTGAGTGCGCACGGACGTGGACTTAAAGCTGCAGCTTGAAGATCACTGGCAGACATCTAACTAAGCTCCTTTGTTTTGTGCAGTTTACCTATAAAGGAAACGCTGGTCAGGTCAGCGCTGGTGGTTGTAATTAGAGCACCGCTGCCCAGCGGCGTCAACCTACAAAATGTGGTGGCTCGGGCGTGCTGGGGTGCCAGACATTGTGGGCGGTTTGGCACTTGACAGGTTCGGTGGATTTGGCGTTATGATGAGAGATGTGGCCCCGGCACTGAGGAGGCGAGATGGTAACGAGAGCACCAGCACATAATTCGGTCGAGCTTAAGGTGAAGGGTGTGTTGGACAGGTATCGAGGACGGTATATTCAGGTTACGGCTGTGCTGCATGAGCTGGGCGGCAGCGAGATTTACGTAACTAGAGAGACTGCAAGGAAGTGGCTGAAGCGCCTTGGGTGTGAGTATAAAGGCAGCGGGTTGTACTTTGTGCCGGAGGAGGTACGACGTGATCTATACTGACCATAGTAGGATTGCAACGCATGAGCACTGCCCTCGCGAGAGGTACTGGCTCTATGAGCATGAGGGCCGGGGGCTGGAGAGGGTGGCGCTTAACATTGATGCTGAGGTGGGTAGCACGGTGCATAGGGTGCTGCAAGATGTGCTGAACGCTACCCAGGCAGGGAGGTTTGGCAGTGAGGTTCTTGAACGGTCGCTGGCAACGCACGTTGCGGCTTTCGACGCTGAGGTGCGGGAGCGTGGCCTTGCGCTTGAACTGGCAAGCGGCTACGAAGCGGATGAAGATGGCAATGTGCAGACGCAAGAGGGTCAGCTTGGGATGATTGTGGACGTGTACTCAAGCTGGATACGCCAGATCGCGCGCGCGTGGTGTGTTGTGAGGCTACCGAGGTTGGTGCTGGAGTATGAGATTGTCAGCACTGAGCAGGAGGAGGAGTTGCTGCTAGCTGAGGGGGCAGTAACCTTCATGGCACGCACCGATGCGCTGCTGCGGAGGCGTTGCGATGGGGAGCTGTTTATTCTCAACTACAAGACTGTAGGGGAGGCGAATCAGTGGTGGCAGGAGCAGTGGCCGTTGGACATGCAAACGCTCAGCGAGGTGCTGCCGGTTGAGGCGAGACTGGGGCAGCGGGTGGCAGGGGTGCTGATCGAGGGGCTGGTGAAGGGTGGGAAGCGGCTGCAGTATCCGCCGGGGAGCGGTATGTGGTGGATCAACTCACCGCTGGTATGGAGCTGGAGGCAGGATGCAGTACCGCCGTTTGCACCAAGCTATGCGGCTAAGTATGAGTGGGTTGGGGAGGATGGGAAGTCGCATCGGCTGGGAAAAGGGTGGCATAAGCAGCCGATGTGGGAAGACGAGATGGGGCTGGCAGGATGGATGGAGTGGCTGCTGGAGAACGAGCGAGAGCTGGTGGAGCAGCAGTTTGTGAGCCTGCCGCCGATTTTACGGAGTGAACTGGCTTGTGTGAGGTGGCAGCAGGGAGTGGAGTTTAATGAGCAGGTTATCAGCACCAAAGCTGGGCACATGCTCGGGCGTGACGATTTTGAGTGGGTCAATGCAGCTTTTCCCATGCATACCAGCAGCGGGAACTGTATTAAGTATCGTGGTGGAGATGTGAGTACTGGAGCCAATAACGGTAAGTGTAGCTGTTATGAGCTGTGCCATGGTATAGCTGCCTCATCTCCACTAGATAGCGGTTATCGGTGGCGGACGCCGAATCACCCCAAGGAGGAGGAGAGATGGCAGAGCAGCGAGAGCGCCGTACAATCTCCATCGACGAGCTTGTAGAGCTGCACCGCAGGCTGGGGTCGCTAAGAGGGCTGGCCGTAGATCACCCGAAGGTTGTGGCGTTTCGGTGCATGTGGAAAGCTATTGAGGTGGCACTGGAGATGGATAGGCAGCGGCGTAGGCAGGAGGCCCAAGGTGCCAAGTGAGATCGTAGTTGTGAGTGAGTGTTCAATGCGGGCTGGGCTGCTACCGACCTATGCGAAGCAACTTAGGGAAGCTGGGATTGACTTCACCTTACGTGAGGGAGCGTCGCAGTACCTCACAACAGGGATTGGTAACGGTGGAGACTTGCGTCACAAGATCGAGCATGTGCTGTTCTATGCGAAGCTTCTGAAGCAGCACCGTTATATTGTGTTCACCGACGCCTGGGATGTGTTGTTCTATGGCACCCATGCCGAGGTGCTGGAGAAGTTGATGAAGCGTGACAACGGGGGGCTGGTGATGGCTGCAGAGCGCGGGTGCTGGCCGGACTACTATCTCGGGCCACACTTCCCTGGCACTACCCCCTGGAGGTTCGTCAACGGTGGGCTGATGGCTGGGACGCCGCAGAGGTTGGTGGAGTGGGTGGCCTGGGTCAAGGCGCACCCTGCTTACCTAGGGGAGATGATCGACCAGCAGTGGATGGGACATCGGTATCTGCAGGGGGAGCGTGTGAATGTAGTGCTGGATGAGCGTACAGAGCTGTTTCATTGTGTGCATGGAGATCATGGGGAGCTGGGGTTTGAAGATGGGAAGCCGGTTAACCTGCTTTGTGACACCCATCCTAACTTCCTGCACTTCTGTGGTGGGATTGATCCGATGAAGTATCAATTGCTTGCTGCTATGAGCAAGATGAAGGCTGCAGCAGCAGCAACAACAGCCAAAGGAGGCGTGTATGCAAGTTCCACCGGCAGGGTTGATTGAAGCGGCAAGCGATCAGTTGAAAGATGCTGATTATGTAAAGCAGCATATCACCGCTATTACAGATCAGCTAAAGGAAGCTACCTCCGCACTTCCAGGGTGTAGTTCTGAATACCTCGCAGGCTACATGCTTGGTGTGCAGACCGCACGGCTGATGATTGCGTCAATGCCAGCAGCACAGCAGGCAGGGATTGAGCTTTGAGGAGGCAAGCAGCCATGACACCTGACAAAGTACGTGAGCTGCGTAAGCTCGCTTCAACCTCAAATTACACCTACAGGGAATTAGGTAAACTGTTTGGTATCGGTGCTCATCAAGCCAGTGTCGTAGCAAGGCGCTTGCAGTGGGGTGATGTGGATGATTAGGAGGTTCTCGTGATAGGTACATATAAGTCAGACCTTCTTTATGGCCAGTCTGGCTGCACCAAAACTTCGCAAATTGGTCGCATCGCGCTGTGGGCACTGGAGAAGTATGGCAAGCGCACCCGGCTGATTAGCGCAGACGGCGGCGGGTGGGAGCCCCTGGAGCCACTGGTGCGGGAAGGCATCATCGTGCCGTGGCCGATTAGGCTGTGGAAGAGCCGGGTGGAGGTCATCGACAAGGCATGTCAGGGGTGGTGGCCTGCAGATGTGGAGAACCCGTCGAGTGTACTGGAGCCGCCGACGGTCACAGCTTATGAGGTCAGGTGTCGCAGATGCGTGGTAGAGGGGAAGCCGAAGGTTGTGGTAGCAGCGCAGCCTACGCAACCTAAGGGAGCAGTGTGTCCGACCTGCAAGACTGCGACCGTAGGCCCGCGTGACATCGACCTGCAGATGGTGACGCTACAGTTCGCCAACCCCCGTAATGACATGCGGGATGTTGCGGTGGTTGGTATCGAGGGGCTGACCAGCTTTGGTGACACCATGCTGGAGTACCTGATGGCGACCAAGGCTAGTCTGAGCCAAGACCCCAGCTATACCTGGGTTGATGGCGACACTGGTTACAGTGGCGGAAACATGACCTACTACGGCTTCGTGCAGAATCGGCTGTATGAGTTTGTGATGAAGTCTCACATGATTCCCTTTGTGGAGAAGGTTGTGTGGACGGCGCTGGAAGGCAAGGGTGAGGAGGAGGGCACCAGGATTCCGATCTTCGGGCCGTCGATTGCAGGTAAGAAAGCAACAGGTAAGGCTAGCCAGTGGTTTGGAAACACGTTGCACTTTGAGGTAATGAGCGAGGTGACAGCGGCAAAGGATGAGAATCAGCAGCTAAGGGTAGCGAATAAGGTGGTTATGTACATTCGTAACCATGCTGATCAGCTCAGCCGGATTCCATTTCAGGCTAAGGCCAGAGCGCCGTTTCAGGTAGCTAGCGAGCTGCCTGACTTCATGGAAGCTGATGTACCGAAGCTATACGACAAGCTGGAAGAGATGAAGCAGCGGGTGGCGAAGACGGTAGCAGCCGCAGCTATGAAGCACACAGCACAGCAAGCCGAAACCACATCTACAACAAAGTAAAGGAGATAGCAGAATGCCTGACATCAACGCGCTGGGTCTGCCGCCTGAAGAGGCAGTAGACATTGACTACAACGCACCAGAGCCGGGGAGTTTTCCACCGCAGCTTTACCCTGGGACGTTCCAGTTTCTGTTCAAGCTGGAGGACGATCCGCTGGACACAGTAACCATTCAAGGGAACAAGTACCTTCAGATTCAGCACATCGCTGTGACCCAGGTGCAGGACACCGACCCGGCCACTGGAGAGCAGATTGCGCACGAGGTTGCGCTGCGATTCCAGCGGGTGAATGACTACAAGCATCCCAAGGTGCCCAACAGCAGCCTGGGCGACCTGATCCGGGCGCTCGATTTGCATTTCACCGGGCCGCTTACGCGAGGCGCGATCATTGCTGAGTTGCAAGGTATCAGTGAGCGCCGGAGCTACACGGCTGAAGTCGGCTGGCGGGTGTACTGCAAGGCTTGCGAGATGGAGATTGCAACTCACACGCGTAAGAAGCGGGTGAAGGCTGGTGAGCAGGTGGCATGGCCGAAGGGAGCTGATGGAAGGTTCATCGACATGGCTGAGTGCCCCAAGTGCCACACGAAAATGTATGGAAACGCCGAGATCGTGCGCTATAAGCTGCCTGAGGGTAGCGGCAACGGTCGAGGGTAGCTGCTAGGCTCTGAGCAGTGAGGGCGGCGGCAAGAGCTGCAGCCCTTTAAATTGCGCCCTCCGGGAAAGCAGTGGTCACGTCAGGGCTGCTGCTTAGGGCGCAGCGCGGCGAGGGGAGGCATAACCTTTGGTGGGTTCAGCCACCTCGCCGCGACAACTCGCATTTGGAGGCGAACATGACTATTCGTAAGGAGGGAGCCCAGCGTGGGAGACCGCCTGGGCTGCTAGCATCTGCACGTGAGTACCAACTAACTCTGCACTTATCGCTTGATGAGCTGACTAAACTTACCGATGCGGCAAAGGCTGTAGGGGTTCCGCTGGCGACTTGGATACGTGAGGTTGCTCTGGAAGGTGCGGCGTGGCACAGGTAACTTGGAGTGGGGATTGTAGCAACGGAATCATGGTGATTGGCGAGAGCCCTTGGCTTGATGAGGTGAGGTTAAGGAAGCCGTTTGCGGGGGCGAGTGGGGCGCTGCTGGATGGGCAGCTACGCCGGGCTGGGCTGAGCCGAGATGCGACGATGGTTACAAATGTGCTGTGGGACAAGCCACCTTACCTCGGGTGGGTAGGTAAGCACCCTGACAGCTTTGTGGCGCTAGCTGAAAACCGGCATAACTGGGAGGCGCTGGTTGAGAGGGTGAAGCCAAAGGTGATTGTGGCGCTGGGTGCGGTGGCAATGCGGCAGGTGTTGGGTGTGGATACCCTTGATGAGCATCAGGCATACATTCATGATAGTCGCTATGGGGTGCCGGTGGTGCCAACTTACCACCCCAGCGCTATCCTGCAAGGCAAGCGGGCGCTGATACAGTGTTTGTTCTTTGCGCTGCTGAGAGCGAAGGAGGTAGCAGCGCAGGGGAGTTGGCAGCGACAGCCGACGCGGTACCTGATTGACCCCAGCTATGAGGAGGCGAGGGGGTATTTGCTTGGCAGCGGCGATTGCGGCAACGGCGGCGTGTTACGTGAGGAAGAGGCCCTAGCCTCTTCCGAACACGACAACGTAAATGTGGGCGGTAGCAGCAGCGTGCTGACCTACGCCACCCGCCCGCTGCCCTTCACCCCTCGCATCCCGCTGCTGGTGGTGGATATCGAGACGCCGAACAGCGGCAAGCTGGATGAGGACTCACGTGACGATGACCCCAGCTACCACATTATCCGGGTGTCGCTGAGTGTGGAGCCAGCGACGGCGCTAACGTTGCCTTGGCAGCCACCCTACATCGGGCTGGTGCAAGAGGCGCTGGCAGCAGCAGCGGTTACTGTGGTGTGGAATGGCGGCTTCGATCTGCCGAGACTGGAGGCTGCTGGGGGTTGCATCAATGGTGAGACTCACGATGCTATGTGGGCTTGGCATTGGCTACAAAGCGACATGCTGAAGTCGCTGGGCTTCGTGTCCCCGTTCTACACAGACATGCCAGCGTGGAAGCATCTTAGTGAGGCTGACCCAGCTTACTATAGTGCTTGTGACGCAGATGCTACGATGCGTAACTACCTTGGTATCAGGCGGGATTTGGAGGGTCAGCAGAGGTGGCTGGGCTACGTGCGCCACTGCTTGCGGATCGATGAGGTGCTACGACGGCCAGGGGTGGGGAGAGTACACATCGACAGCGCAGCACAGGAGCCGCTTAAGGTGAGGTTGGCGGCTGAGAAAGCTGCAGGGTTGGCTGAGCTGCAGACACAGGTGCCGGATGCTGTGAGGCCACGTAAGCTGAGAAAGATCAAGCCTAAGGCTGACGATGTACGCGAATGGCAGACGTTGCAGGAAGAGTGTCTGTGTCGTAGGGTTGGAGAAGAGGTGAAGGGGTGATGGACTGGAGCATACTGAACATTGTGAATGGAGTTGGGGTGGGATGCCTTACCGCAGTGGTGTTCCTACTTGCTGCGATGCTCAGCCGGCGAGAAGATGAGAGCAAGGTAAGGGCGATTATGCTGTTGGTTAACATAACCTTAGTTGGTTTGGTGCTTATCTCTGGTACAGTATGGTGGAAGCTACAGGAGATCAGCGCTGCGCTACACGTGGTGCTGCACTAGGGAGGGACGCAAGTGAAACGTGTAAGGCTGCTGATCTATGATGGGCCAAAGGATTGGATCGAGGCGTGTACGCGCAATGAGAAGCTACCCCCTGGACGGTTGGTGCTAGGGGTTGGGACAATTACCTCAATCGAGCTGACCGAGTTGCTCAAGCCACTGGCAGAGCTAAGCGATGTGGTTGCACCATTGGTAGCTGTCATCAAGGAGGTGTTCAAACAATGAGCATTGACATTCGTAAGCCGGGCACCAATCACGTGATTCGCCTAGCTGACCGCCACGCCTGCTACGCGCGTGATATGCAGCTATACTTCGACAGCTTCTTTGGCGTGGTAGAGCCGGTGGTAGAGGGTGACTGGCGCGTGGCTGACTTCTCACGGTGCCGCGTACATCTGCTGCATGACGGACGCGAGTTTGAGTTCACCTCCATCCCTGAGGAGGCGTGTGACTATGGCAGGTTCTGGAAGGGTGGTGGGTTGGTGTTTGACCTGGGGGCTTACTGCGGACTGAGTGCTATCAGCTTAGCATCCAAGGCCGACCGGGTTGTAGCGCTGGAGCCGGATCACGAAAACTTCGCCTGCCTTAAGCGTAACATCAAGCGGGCAGGGATGGGAGGGAAGATATTTGCTACCTCCCTGGCAGTAGGGGGCGAGTGTGGCAGGGAGCAGTATTCGCATGACAGCGCGTTGGGGAGCGGCTTTGCCCGGCTGCTGGGGAGACCTACGGCAGGGGTGGTTGAGGCAGTGAGGGTGGTGACGCTCGACTGGCTGGTAGCCCACTTCGGGGTGCCGTCGCTTATCAAGCTGGATGTTGAGGGAGCTGAGCTGGAGGTGCTGGCTACTGCCGGGCCACTGCTACGGTTGCACCATCCGGCCATTGCCATCGACACCTTCCACTTCGGCGGGACGTGGCAGAAGTGCGAAGGGATGCTGAGAGAGTACGGCTACCGAACGCTTACTGAGGCTCCTGGCGGGCTTGAGATCACATGGGGATGGAAGGACGCAGCGTGATCGACACAACCAGGATGACGTTGCTGCGGCTAGAGGCATGGCGCTGGATGCCGGATCGGGCATCGCTAGGAGACGTTGAGCTTTGTCGTGAGGTAATAATGCTGACCGCTGCCCTCGACCGTCACAGCCATAAGAAGTGGAGGTAGCTGTGCCACTTAAGTGTAAAAGGTGCAAAGACACCGGGATCGTAACCACCTGGGAGCAGATGCTGGATTTCAACCCACAGTCAGCCCAGCAGGTAACAGCACTAATTCGCAGCCTTGGCCTGAAGATGCCACTCAAGCGCGGGGAGAACCGGGAGACAACCGAGGCGAAGTACCTCAAGCGGTTTGGCAAGCGCTACCCGGTGTTTCGCACCATCCTCGCGGTGCGGCGCTGCAACAAGCTGCTGAGCGATTATCTATGGACACCTGATGCTGAAGGGTGCGTGCGTACCACCTTCAGTCACCATCCCTCGACGTGGCGCAAGAGCAGCCGGGGGCCAAACCTGCAGATCATCCCAAGGCTAAGCGATGAGAGCGATCTGCCTGGGCTGGTGCGAGCGACGGTCTGCGCACCTCCGGGCTATCTGCTGCTGGAAGCAGACAGCGAGGGGATTGAGGCGGTGCTGGTTGCCTACGACGCGGGCAGCGAGCGGATGATGAAGGTAGCTAAGGCTGGGATACATGGCTACTTCCTCAGCCATGTGATGCACCAGCCGATTGACTGGCAGCTTCCCTACAGCGAACTGCGTGTGGCGTGTAAGACTGCAAAGCGGGCTGAGCCGATTAAGTATGACCAGTGCAAGCGGGTGATACATGGCACCCATTACGGTCTCACTCCCTACGGTATGGCAGATGAGTACGAGGAGTTGTTTCTGCCGCAGCCGGGTGACAAGGAGAAGTCAGCGAAGGCGGTAGCTGAGCGGTACCAGGGAGCTTACTTCGCAGTACTGCCTGAGGTGTCACAGTGGATGGCAAGGGTGAGGCAGCAGGCCCATACGCAACGGTACCTGGACAATCACTTCGGCGGGAGGCACTACTTCTACGATGTGTTTGGCTGGGAGGCCAAGCGGGGGCAGTGGGTGCTGGGGGAGGATGGCAAGAGGTGCGTTGCGTATAGGCCGCAGAGTGATGGGAGCATGTGTCAGGATGAGTATGTGTTGCGGATTGAGGAGCTGGCTGCGGCAGGAGATGAGCACTACCGGCTGCTGAGCGACACTCTAAGCCTGCTCATCCATGACAGCTTGGTGTTTTGTCTGCCGGAGCGCGATGCGTTGACGTGGGGGCCACAGGCGGCGGCAGATGTGATGAACATGCCGCTGGCTGAGCTGGGGGGGTTGCGCATAGGCGTGGAAGTTAAGGTTGGTGCTAACATGCGGGATCAGCAGGTGGTGAAGGTTACACAGGAGGTTTGAGGTGAGCTATCCAGGAATAGGGAGCGGTAACACACAGACAAACGACGAGCGGGTGGCAGAGGTGCGGCGTATCTTGACGCTGTTGGATCAGTGTGATTGTACTTCAATGTCGGATAGGGAAGTTGCTTTCATTGCTGATATGGAGGTTGCCACAGCGGTGGAACCAAAGCAGCTTTGGTGGTTACGTGACCTTAAGACGAAGTATGGAGAGTGAGATGACTAACCTGACCCTGCAGGAGGTGGCGACGATCATCGAGGCTTTGCGACTCCTCGGAGCTAAAACAGGGGATCGTGATACTGACGCCGTCATTGCCAAGCTCCAACAGCCCGCCCCGGAGAGAATGGGAGCGAAGGAGTGGCTACTTGAAACCTATGACCAAGATCATACGTTCCATCTCCTTCGCGTGGCTGAACTGTGTGAGAGATATGCTGCCCACTGTGCCGCCGCGCAGCCCATCTCAGAGCCAACGCAGTGGGCTCCATACATCAGAGCGATTGAGAAATCCTATTACGGCTCTGAAGCAGCAGTCGCCCGTGAAGTGTATGAGATGTTCATGGGATATCGGGTAGCCGCGCAGCCCTCCGAGCAGGCAGGGAAGTTGAGGAGGGCGCTGCGCGATTGCAGGCAACACGAACAGAGTTGCTATATGTTCCGTAAGAAGGTGTTCTGCACCTGCAAGGTGAGTGAGCCTGCCGCCCTCGCCGCCCCATCCCCCGCGCCTACGCCGAAGAAAAATCTTTCGCAAACGTGCCAGGATTTGATCGACGCTTCCAAGGGAAATCCTGTCCCAACAGTTCCGGTGAAGTTTGACGCTCCCGCGCCTACGGATGAGCGGCTACGGGAAGCAAGAGTGGCAGTTTGCAATGAGATCATAGAGATCATGGCGACTTACCGCGAACAGGAGAAGAGTTCTTGGGGAGTTGATACTCCTGGGGGACTCGAACATATGGGCGACGTATGGCGTCTGTTCATGAAGTGGGAATCCCTGCTATCTGGCACGGAGCCGGAGAAGGAGGCCAGTAGTGGATGATCTGGTATATTGCAGTTCGATAGCTGCCCTTTTAGTTGTGATTGGTGTAATGGGCGGTTTTGTTATATTCCTACTAACTCGATTGTGGCAGGGACGGAGGAAGCCATGACCAGCGATGACGAGAAGCGGTTGCAGTCGATACAGGAAGATGCCGTCGAAAGGTGGATTGATCCTCGTGTAGTGTTCCTCCTTCGCTTGCTGGATGAGGCGCAGGAGCGGGAAGCCAAGGTGCAGGAGTTGATCCACGCTGTTCGACAACTCGGACACAGCTATGGGGGTGTCAGTGCAACATGGGATAGGACACGCGCCGCTGTGAGTGCTCTGGCCGCCAGCCCTGCAGAGAAGCCGAAACCTAGTGGCCGTACATTCGAGAATGGTGGAGTTGTGTATTGCGACGAATGTTGCAATGGAGATCGCTGCGATGACCCCACCCATAGGCAGCGAGAAGGCTGCCCTTACTGCTTAGGAACTGGTGTAATCAAGCCGCCCACTGAATCCGGGCGGGGAGGGGATGAGATGAGTGATCCAAGTAAGCATGGTGTGAACTGTTTAGCAGCGATGAATTACATCAATGCCGTGACCGGAAAACAGTACGAGTGTTCCTGTGGAGTCCAGCCCTCCAGCGCAGCCAGCGAAATATCCAACCGTCTCGAACAAATTGAACTGGGGGACATTTTGGAGTTTCTTTTTGAGCAGCAGTTAACCCCGCGTAAAGCCCTTGAAGCCATCCACGAGCGTGTAGCTGGGAACGAGCCATTGCTGCCAGACAAGATCGTCCGACCTGCCAGCGCAGCCAGCAAGCCGATGAGCGTAAGGGAGTGGTTACGGGTATACAGTTGCAGCGATTGGTATGTTGCAATGGAAGCCTACGCTGCCTACCGTGAAGCCCCGCTGCTGGAGCAACTCGCGGCCAAGGACGCCAAGATTGAGCGGCTGCGAGATGCCGTGCCGCATCCCGGCGACGGCTCCTGCGATCACTGTGGCAGGGTGCCAGCAGTCGATATCCCCACTTCGCTATGCAACGAGTGTCGGGATGGAGTGAAGCGGGCCGAAGCCGCCGAAGCCGAACTCGCCACCCTCAAGTCCCGACTGGATGACAGCCGCACGAACGCCGATCATCTCCGCAAGCGCAAGGAGTACTACAAGGCGCGGGCGCTGAGGGCTGAAGCGCAGGTGACTAGCGACATCGACCTGATTAACCGCAAGAGCCACTCAAGAGGAGCTGAAGAGGTGACTACAGCAATTCTCCGTCCTAACCACCGTACCAACTGCGTGCTGTGCTACGATGCCAGTGGTGAGTGCGTAGCACGCGTCACATTCGACTGCGGCACAGATGCTGAGCTGAGCCGCCGGATGGCAGTAGCGTTCAGCAGCAGCTATCGG
>Ga0137373_10001613_pt1 | contig 24557 bp, 17 predicted proteins | sample SagtaG_5_FD_104912 | JGI IMG/M metagenome (GOLD analysis project Ga0137373, IMG submission 104912) | Vadose zone soil microbial communities from Sagehorn Ranch, Mendocino, California, USA - Sage1_R_80_16 metaG | ecosystem: Environmental > Terrestrial > Soil > Vadose zone | place: USA... | reverse complement strand
CTTTGTTTTCTAACCGATTGCAATTTTCGCGATCTGCCGCAGGCCAGCACGTACGAGGAAGAAATATCGGCCGAGCCGTGGTTCTCCGTGCGCGAGAATGACGTGTTTCCCGAAGAATTTCCCAATTTTCTCAGCCTGCCCGGGCCGGCGCGTGCCGCGTTGCTCGAACAGCACGCGGATTTATTTCATCCGGATTTCTGGCGCAGCGCGCAACGGAAGCTTCGAGAGGGCCAGATTCTGGAAGTATTTCCATATCGGCCCGAGCGACGGTTAGTCACCGCGAATTGAAGCTTAGTTCCGCCCGGCCTTGCCGAATGATCTTCACGCGCGGTCGTTCTTGAACACGACGTTGTAATCGGCACGATCCCAAGCCCAGCCACTCGAAAGCCGATTTGAGTAACGATAGACTTCATGTGCTTCGATCTGCTTATATCCGTCTGGCCTGCCGAGCACCGCGACGACCTATGCTTTTGTCATGCGGGGATGGAGCTGCCACATCTTTTCGCCAGTCACACAACTGAACAACGATAGCGCTAGCGCAATAGTCGGCCACGAGTCTTTAGCGGATTTCCATGTATTTGTTATGCAGTACTGTCATGCTTTTGGCTCGTCGCCGTTCCAAGAGGCAACCGGAAGGGGTGGGATTCGAACCCACGGTGGGTTTCCCCACGCTCGATTTCGAGTCGAGTGCCTTAAACCGGACTCAGCCACCCTTCCAATCGGTCGACATTGTCGGTGTTATTTCACGATGCGCAATTGTCAGGCCAAGTCTGAATTTGCAAAGCCAAGGCATCACGCCAGCGTTAAATGGCGATGGAGATCACACTCACCGACGGCGGAATTGAGACGCGGATCATTTATGAATTCGGACGCTCGATTAGCGACTTCGAGGCCTACAAGCTGCTCCGAGACGAACCGGGACGTGCGATCCTTCGGCGCATTTACGAAAGCTACGCTGAGGTAGCAGTTCGATACCGATTGCCGATCCAGCTTGGGACGCCCACGTGGCGTGCAAGCCGTAAATGGACAAGCAATGTCCGAGCGCGTGAACGCCGCTGCGGTGGAATTGCTGGGGAACATAGCACGGCAGATCGTCAGTACGCGGATCATTCTCGCGGGGGTTATCCGGCCGGCTTCGGATGGTTACGCAGCTGACGAAGCACTGAGCACGAAAGATGCCTTTGCTTACCATCGCGAACAGGCAGACGTCCTCGCTAGGAGCGATGTCGATCTTCTCTACGCGCCAACTTTTCCGGCATTCTCGGAACTGTATGGCGTTGCCCGAGCGATGGCAGAAACGGGCCGCCTATATGCGTTGGCGCCCATACTGCATCCCGATGGCACGATGCTCGACGGAACGCCACTGGCGGAAACGATCGCGCGCATCGATGCTGAGATCTCTCCAGTTCCGCATCACTACATGATCGGCTGCCTCTATCCCACGCACGCGGAAACTGCTTTGCAGGTATTGCGCGCTTCGCAGCGGGATCTAGTTAAGTGAGTTCGCGGATTAAAAGCGAACGCTTCACCGCTTTCGCCCGAGGAACTCGACAAACTGAACCATCTGGCCGCCACCGACGTTCAGACTTGGGTGCGGGACGAATTGGCGTGCGCGCGAGAGTTCGATCTCACCGTTCTGGGCGGCTGTTGCGGAACCGACGAACGTTACATCGACGCTTTGGTCAGGGAGCTGCTTGATTAAGGCGAATCCCAATCTTGCGCAAAAAATGTTACAATTTTAGGCTTGCCATGGCCGTCCAGCTTACTGCATATTGTATATCCGCAAGGACAGCCACGCTATTACTTGTTGTTGACTGGTATTCACAGGTTGTTGGCGCCGCTGTTCACCAGTATTAGCACTTTATTAGAACCTCAACCCTCCCTCACTGCCATGATTCAATTAAAACCTGGAATTCCGCCCGCCTCGCTTGAACGATCGCCTAAGCCAACTGAGCACCGCAAGATCAGGTCCGAGAAAACAAAAAATGCCGGTCTGCGTTTTGAGCGCGCGTTCAGCGACGCTGCCGTTGCGCCTTTTGATCAGATCGAATGGGAACGGCGCACTGCGGAAATCAATGACGACAGCGGCAAGGTCATTTTTAAGCAGGAAGACATCGAAGTCCCGAAAAGCTGGAGCGCCTTGGCGACCAAGATTGCGGTCTCAAAATATTTCTACGGCGATATCGCGAATGGCACTGATCCGTACAAAGGCGGACGAGAAATGTCAGTGCGGCAACTGATTCATCGGGTCACGCGCACCATTACCGACTGTGGGATCGCGGATGGCTACTTCGCGGATGAAGAAGCGGCGGAGACTTTCTACGACGAACTGACCTGGCTGTGTTTGAACCAGCACGGTGCCTTTAACTCGCCGGTGTGGTTCAATGTTGGATTGTATCATCAATACGGCGTGGGTAAGGACGCGGGCGCCGGCAATTATTTTTACAACCGTGAGACGGGCAAAGCGGAGCGAGCTTCCTCGCAATACGAATATCCACAGGGAAGCGCCTGCTTTATCCAAAGCGTGGACGATACGATGGAAGATATTATGCGGCTGGCCATGAGCGAGGCGATGCTCTTTAAGTACGGCAGCGGCACGGGCACGGATCTTACTTCCTTAAGATCGACAAGAGAAAAATTGAGCGGCGGCGGCAAGCCGAGCGGACCGCTGTCGTTCCTGAAAGTTTACGATCAGGTTGCGAACGTGGTGAAGAGCGGCGGCAAAACGCGGCGCGCAGCGAAGATGAATACCCTAAAGGATTGGCACCCCGACATCGAAGAGTTTATCGACGCCAAGCAAAAGGAAGAGAAAAAAGCGTGGGCACTAATCGAACATGGTTATGACGGCAGCTACAACGGCGACGCGTACGGCTCGGTCATGTATCAAAACGAAAACGTGAGCGTGCGAGTGAGCGACGAATTCATGGAGGCGGCGCTGGAAGGCCGCGAATGGTGGACGCATCGGGTGACGGATGGGCAGCCATGCGAACGCAAAGATGCGCGAACGTTGTTACGGAAAATTGCCGAGGGCACATTCATCTGCGGCGATCCCGGAATCCAATTCGATTCCACGATCCACAAGTGGCACACGTGCAAGGGCACAGACCGGCAAAATTCTACTAACCCATGCTCAGAGTATCTCTTTCTCGACAACACCGCCTGCAATCTGGCCTCGCTCAATTTGATGAAGTTCAAGACCGCGGACGGTGATTTTGATGTCGAGCGATTCAAAGCGGCGGTGCGCATCTTCATCACTGCGCAGGAGATCATCGTCGATAACGCGAGTTACCCCATCAAAGAAATCGCGGAGAACTCGCACATTTTTCGCACACTCGGGCTTGGCTACGCGAATCTCGGCTCACTGATCATGAGTTACGGTCACGGTTATGATAGCGTGGAAGGCCGCGCGCTCTGTGGCGCGATCACTGCGATCATGACCGGCGAAGCGTACGAACAAAGCGCGCGATTGGCCAGGGCGATAGGGCCATTCCCAGGCTATCATGACGCGCGCGCCAGCGGCGTGCCGAAACCGGTCGCCAAAGACAACGTCGCATCGACGCTCGAAGTAATCGAGCTGCATCGTGACGCGGTGCGCGAGATTTCAGACGCGAAAGAGTTCGCGCATTTGAAAGAAGAAGCTGCAAAAGTTTGGGACAGCGCGGCGGAACTAGGCAAACGCTACGGCTACCGCAACGCGCAAGTGACCGTGCTCGCGCCGACGGGCACGATCAGTTTCCTGATGGATTGCGACACGACGGGAATCGAGCCAGACATCGCGTTGGTAAAATATAAACTGCTGGCCGGTGGCGGCATGCTCAAGATTGTCAATCAGACGGTCAAGCCTGCGCTGGAGAAACTCGGTTATAATTCTGAGGAGATCGATCGCATTATCGCGCACATCGATGCGTTCGATACGATCGAGGACGTCACCGACCCCGACGGATCCAAAATCTCATCTGGCCTGAAGCCTGAGCACTTGCCGATCTTCGATTGCGCATTCAAACCGTTCAAAGGCGAGCGCGCGTTGCATTACATGGCGCACCTGAAAATGATGGCTGCGGCCCAGCCATTCCTGAGCGGCGCGATTTCGAAGACTGTTAACATGCCGGAAGGAGCCACCGTGGACGACATCATGAACACATACGTCGAAGGTTGGCGGCTCGGCTTGAAATCAGTCGCAATTTATCGCGAGGGTTCCAAGCGCTCTGCGCCGTTGAACACGCGCAAGACAAAAGACATGGGTACTGTAGCCGGCATCGGTGATGCCGGATCCGAGGGAGACGCGCTACAAAAGCGCATCCTCGAACTGGAACAAGAACTGGCAACGCTGCGCAGCCGGCTTGATCAACCAGTTCGGCATCGCATGCCGGATACACGCAATTCTATGACCCACCGGTTCGAGATTGCCGGTCACGAAGGTTACATCACCGTCGGTTTGTACGAAGACGGACAACCGGGTGAGCTTTTCATCACCATGTCGAAGGAGGGCAGCACGATCGGCGGATTGATGGACACTGTCGGCACGCTGACTTCAATCGCCCTGCAGTACGGTGTGCCGCTGGAGAGTCTGGTGAAAAAATTCGCGTATCAAAGATTCGAGCCGAGCGGATTCACGAAAAACCCCGACATCCACCACGCGACCAGCATCACCGATTACGTTTTTCGCTGGTTGGCTTGCCAGTTCATCAAAGGCTATAAGGAGGCCACCTCGCCCAATCGCGGACAGCCGGACTTGCCTCTTAAAGAGATTGTCGAAATCGAAAAGAAAGCCCTGAACCGCCCCGTGACCGATTTAGCGCGTACCGGCGACAAACAAGTAATCGACGTGATTACAAGCAATTTGCCAAACCCCGTCGACCGCACGAGTACGGCGGACCAGGGCGGCAATGGAAACGGCCACACGGACCGCGTGATGGTCGCACTCGGCAGCATTTTCATGGGAATCACCTGTTCAGTGTGCGGCAGCGACAAAGTCATCCGCGCCGGCGCATGCGGCGTGTGCACCGAATGCGGCACTAGCCAGGGCTGTAGCTGACAGACTAAATTCGGGGTAAAGCGCGGTGTATTAACGCCGGGCGACGGCTTTTTGCCGTGAGTCTGACATTCGCCTTGAATCTCCGGGACCGACTCGCCACCCTCGGTGATTAGTGCGATGAGCTACGAAAGCAGAATGCTCGCCGACTTAGCGATGCCAAGTCGCGGCAAAGTTCAGCGTGCGCTACTTCGCACACTTTTAAAACATGGTGGAGTCGTCAAAGAATTTGCGGCTGGTGAAGAAGTTGTCGCTGAACTTGCCGATCAGTTTCAGCTAAATTCCGCTCAACGCACTGCTGCTCTGGAAACGGTATATCGAAAGGAAAATCGTCTTAAGAAAACGCTTCTGTGGCATCGGCTCCTTTTTCGTGCGGCCGATGCGCTCGCGTCAGATGGGTTGGTCTCCCGTCCGACGCAAACGTCTCGCTTAACTGGAAAAAGAGAATGGATGCTTACCGAACGAGGTTTCGATGAAGCATTACGGATTTCTGATGTGCGAGTTGCAGAAAAGGAATCGCTGCCGATCAAATCGTATGAAGTTCAGAAGGTCGTGAACAAGCTCGTCGCTGCTTCTAGACCTGAAAATTACCAGCCGTTTGATAAGGCTCGGAAGCTCGTAAAAACGATAAGAGAATCACGGCTGCGACTTCGCGGTTTCCGGCAAGCTGTCGTTGAAGTCTACGACTTCCGGTGTGCCGTATGTGGATTGAAAATCAATTCGCCAGATTCATTGTGCTGGGAAGTGGAGGCAGCGCATATCGTTCCTCACGGTTCGTTCGGTCGGGATGACCTTTTCAACGGAATCGCATTGTGCCGGTTTCATCATTGGGCCTTCGACGTCGGTTGGTTTGCGCTGCGCGACAACTACAAAATTCAGGTGTCGCCGAAGCTTTTCCAACTGCCGTCAGATTTCGGACGTATGGGCGATTATGAGTTTGTTCGTTCCCTCACGAAGAACCGGGCAGGAATTCGCCTACCAAGAAAGCCGGAAATCCATCCTCACATCAACTCAATCCGCTGGCATCGCCAATTCGTTTTTTATCAATAATCACAATCTCTTATGAAAACCGAAGCTGGAAAAACTGTTTACGAAATATCCGTCGCCGACCTGCAAGACGTTGCGAAGGAAGTGCTGGAGCGAAAATTGACGGACGAAGAGGTAGTCGCGGTCGGAAATTCAGTCGGTGATTACATCGATTGGTTTCAAGCTATAGAGAACGCGATCTACCTGCACGTTCGCGTGTGATTGGACACGCGCGCGCGTCCGGTTACAATGCGTGGCCGCCGTTCTGGCGGCGACTTGATGAACAAACTCGACGCGCAGCGACAGAAAGAGATTCAACAAGCTGAGGAACTGCTTTTTGCAGGCCCGCAGGCGCTGGGTTTTGCCAAGGGATTGTTCCAGGGACATTTCGTTTCCGATTGGGTGATGCCGTATCCGCGCATTCCGGCCGCGCAACAAACTGAGTTGGATGATACGCTCACCGAACTCCGCAAATTTTTGGATGAACATCTTGATCCTGCGGAGATCGATCGGCAGGCAGACATACCGCGCGAGGTAATTGATGGTCTTGGGCGCATCGGAGTGCTCGGCATGACCGCACCGAAGGAATACGGCGGGCGCGGATTCTCGCAGATGGCCAACTGCAAGGTGCTGGAAGAGATTGGGCGGCGTTGCGCATCGACATCGGTTTTCGTCAATGCACATCATTCCATTGGAATTCGTGCCTTGCTGCTTTTTGGCACGCACGAGCAAAAACAGAAATGGTTGCCCAAATTAGTGACCGGCGAGCAGCTGGGCGCATTCGCACTCACCGAAAAGGAAGCAGGTTCCGACGCAGCAAACGTGCAGATGCAGGCGCGTCTGAGCGAGGATGGCTCGCACTTTATTTTGAACGGCGAAAAACGTTACATCACGAACGCCGCGATCGCGCATGAGCTTACCGTCATGGCGCGCACGCCTGTGCCGGGCTCGGATAAAACGGCGATTACGGCATTTGTGGTCACGCCGGATATGCCGGGATTCGAGATACTGGAGGCGCGGATGCCCAAAATGGGAATCCGCGGCACGGCGACGGCTCGTTTCGCATTGCGCGATGTCAAAGTGCCGAAGGAAAATATTCTCGGCCCCATGGGCAAGGGCCTAAAAGTCGCACTAACGGTACTGGATTTCGGGCGCACAACTTTCGGCGCGTGTTGCACCGGCGCGGCCAAGACCTGTCTTGAGCTGGCCATCCAGCACGCGAATACGCGGAAACAATTCAACAAGACGCTGGGCGAATTCGAGTTGGTTAAAAAGAAAATCGCGCGAATCGCGGCCGACGCTTATGCGATGGAAGCGATGACGACGGTTACGGCGTCGTTCATTGATCGGGGCCTGGAAGATTACATGCTCGAGACGGCCATGCTCAAGGTCTTCACCACTGAGCGGCTTTGGGAATGCATTAACGACGTGTTCCAAATTTACGGCGGCTCAGCATACTTTGTGGATCTTCCCCTGGAGCGAATGCTGCGTGACGCGCGGATCAACCAGATCGGCGAAGGTGCAAACGAAGTGCTCACTTCGTTCGTCGCGCTGGTGGGGATGCGCGGGCCGGGCATGGAGTTCAAGGAAATTTACGACACGATGATGAAACCCTCGCGTGATCGGATAAGCAAAGCGTGGGCCGCTGGGAAGAACCGGCTTGGCGCGACCATTCGCGTTCCCGATGTGCTGGTGCAAAGCGAGCAGCTCCGCGGGCATGCGCGCCAGCTCGGACGCTTGATCCGCCATTTTAATTTCGCCGTGAACCGCGCGTTGATTACTTATCGCGAGCCGATTCTGGATATGCAGCTTGTCCAGGAACGAATTGCGAATGCGGCGATGGATCTCTTTGCATCGACTTGTGTCCTAAGCCGTCAAGACAGCGAAATTCAGTTCGCCCGGCGAAACGGCGACGCAGCTGCACCCGACCACGCTGCCGCCGATCTGTTTTTTCGTCAATCGTTTCGACGGATTCGCGGTTTCTTGGCGGGGCTGACAGATAATGACGACAAGGCAGTGATCGCGGCGGCAAAATCTTGCCTAACGAGCGGGACCACCGAGACGACTTCGTAAGCGTTTTCGCGAACTCGCTTTAAATTTCGCCGCGCGGTTCAGGCTGAATCTGCAGTGATGGGCTGGCGGCAGAAAAAATAAAATCTTCCCTCCGCGCTGCCGTGCTGACAGCACGCAATCACCCGCGAGCATCGTCGGACTCTATTATTATCTGCCCGGACGACGACCGTAAATGTCCATCGCGTGAGCGGTGGTCGGAATTGCAGAGAGACGATCGCATCGCTGTGGAATGCGCGAGCCACCCGTTACCACGTAACAAATTTTCTTTGTCGTGTAAGCAGGCAGTGGCTGCGATGGCAGCGCTACTACGTTCTTGCTTTGATCATCAGCGAATGCTGATGCGCAGAATGCAAGGGCGAAGATCCCGGCTACAACTCGGACCGACCAGCCACACCCGCGACTGAGTCTACTTCCTCTTCCCATGCCGTGATTTTGATCTCATTAGGAATTTAAGCAAGCTTATTCCCGGATCCACTTCGTATTTTTGCGCCAGCCCACTTCCTCCACCCTCCGCGAGGAATGCTTCAGTCGGTCCAGAGGAAATGTTCGAGCCGAATATTGTTCAGACGCGCTTTTGCTTCCTCGCTTCGGCTACCTCCGGCGGCAGCGAGGCTATCGTAAATAGCAGCGGCAGATTCCCACTTTGAATCCTCCTCTAACAATCGACCTGCGTTAAATCCCGCTTTGAAATACCAGAACAGTTCGCGCCGCTGATCCGGGCGGGCCTCGTTCTCCAATATCTCATAAAACGTCGCAAGGGCACCGGCTCGATCATTTTTCTTTTCCAGGCACAATCCCTTTTTGAAGAGCGCCTGGTTCCGCCAGTCAATCGACTCGTTCTTATCGGAGGCTAGTTGGTCGTAGGTTTCAATCGCGCGCTGGTAACTGTTAGGGTCGGTCGCGCCCGCCTCAAAGAAAATGTCGCCTTTGCCACAAAGCGCCTCGCGTTTGTCGGATGGGGCAGCGTCGCTCTTTAATACCTCATCGTACAAGGCAAGAGCATCCTTCGACTTGCCCAGCTTGCGCTCGATTACGGCCTGTTCATTGCGTGCGGCCCATCGCAGCACCCCGTTTTTTTGCACGACCTGATCAAACAGAACAATCGCCCGGTCTAGCGAATGCTGTCCCATGCTCGACATGGCCGATTCTGCTGCGAAAAAGAGGGCTTTTTCTGCGAGAGAGTCGTCAGGATTCTGTTGTGCGATAAGTTCAAACTGCGTCTGCGCATTTGCGAAATCCTGGCGCCGGTAATAAAGCTCCGCCAATTTCATTCGAACTTCCGAAGCGAATGGCGAAAGACCATGCTGTTCCAGAAAGCGCTTTGCCAGGTCGATGACTTTGGTTTCGTCTCCGCGCGCTGATTCCTCTACCCATATGGTGAGATAATCAGCGCGCTCGGCGGCTGCGGCGGTTGGCCTCAACTCCGTTGCACGAGCGAGATTTTTTCGCGCTTCATCGAACCGCGGCGGCGAAGAGTGAAAGGCCAGTTCGGCAAGGCCGACCCAGGCTTCTGACACGCGCGGGTTTTTGGGAAAATCGTGAATGAACTGGTACAACGATGCCGCCGCTGTCTTATCGCCCTTGGCCGCCTGCATCAAACCTTCCTCCAATCGTAAATTGGCGCGCGCCTGTTCGTCACCGCCTTGCTTCTCCAGCTGACTGTAATCAGCCAGGAAACGAGCGTGATTGCCAAGTTGCAGCCAGCCGCTGGATGCATTAAAGAGCGCGACCTTCGTCCAGGGTGAATTCGAATACGCGATCTGTTCAAAAGCCGCGGTCGCTGTGTCAAATCGCTTCGCCAGATAATTCACGTTCGCGGACAAAAAGTTGATCCGGGTCAGCAAAGCCGGATCGGGACGCAGCAGACGTGCATCATCCAAAATAGCAATCGCCTCATCGAAATGGCGGTCATTCAATTCAAATTGTGCAAACTCCAACAAAGCTTGTGCAATCGCTGGAGATTTGATGCTGGTGCGTCGCAGATCGGAAAACAATTGCCGGGCTCGTTCCGTGCGCCCGGCGCGAACTTCCATCCTAGCGAGATACCATCGGGCAGAGGTTCGCCGAGGCTGTTCCGGCCTGCGCACCCATTTCTCCAGTTCATTGCGCGACGGCTTGTGTTCCGCGCGATATAGAGAATCCAATTTTTCGAAGAGCAGCGCGAGATCTGAGTCCGCAGGGTGACGGTCGATAAATCGTTCAAGGACGTCATCTCCAGCTTCTGGCGTCTTTAATTGCACATGTGCATCTGCTATGCCGAAGAGCGCCGCAATTAGTGTGGCATGAGGAGCTCCCTCCGGCCTTTTTAGAAGCGCTTGAAACATTCCGATTGCTCTCTCTGGCCGCTGTAAGATCAGCTCGAGTCGCCCGCGCAACACCCGCCGTTCTCTTCGCTCCGCCACCAATGTCGGCCGCATTTCTGCCAGCAGGCGCCGCGCATTAGGAGCATCGGCAATTTCAATGGAAAGTTCGGCTGCTCGTAACTGCGCTCGGGTAATCCATTCTTTGTCATTGAATAGAAGATCAAGTTTTCTCAAAGCTTGTTGCCGCTTTCCTAACGCGCGTAGCATCTCCGCCGTGCCGAATGTGGCTGCTCCATGAAAAGGCGAGCCTCGGTCCCTTGTCAGCTCCTCGTACAGCGGCAGGGCATCAGCCCATCGGTTCAGGGCGGCCAAGGCTTGGGCACGCCAGAATTTGGCCCACGGCAATCCGCGTAGTCGAGGTCCTGCTAGCAGAACGAGAGTGTCTTCTGGTTCTCTTGCAGCCACCTGGGCCTCGGCAAGTTTCTCGGCGACGATCTGCCAGTCCGTATCGGGCAAATCTTTATTCAGCAACGCATGCAACCGCGCGACCGCCACCTCCGGAACACCTTCTATTAGCGGCGCGCTCGCTTCAGCAATCTCGGCAGAAATATCCGCCTGGGCGAACTGCGCGAGTAAGCCGAGCAAACAGCTAAGTCCTATTTTTCTCAGGCTCATTTCTTCTCCAGCATTGGCCGCAAATATCGTCCCGTATGACTACAGGGAAGCGCGGTGATCTCCTGAGGCGGACCAGCCCCGACGAGATCGCCACCTCCTTCGCCACCTTCAGGTCCCAAATCGATAATCCAGTCGGCGCACTTGATCATCTCGAGATTGTGTTCAATAACAATCACCGTATTACCCGCGTTGCGCAGCTTCATCAGCACTTGAAGCAATTTCTCAATGTCGGCGAAATGCAATCCGGTCGTCGGCTCATCGAGAATGTAAAGGGTGCGCCCGGTTGCCTTTTTAGCAAGCTCTGTGGCGAGTTTTACGCGCTGGGCTTCCCCACCGGAGAGAGTTGTTCCGGCTTGGCCAAGTCGCAAATAACCGAGACCTACATCGAGCAATGAGTTTAACTTGTCTGAAATGCTGGGGACGTTACGAAAAAAGCGCGCTGCCTCATCCACCGTCAGCTCGAGAACATCGGCGATATTTTTCCCTTTGTAGGTGATCTCAAGTGTCTCGCGGTTGTACCGCTTCCCACGGCACACTTCGCATTCGACGTACACGTCCGGCAGAAAGTGCATCTCCATTTTAATCAATCCGCCGCCCTCGCAGTTTTCGCAGCGACCCCCTTTAACATTGAAACTGAAGCGCCCGGCGTCGTAACCCCGCACCCGCGCCGCAGGTAGCTGACTGAATAGCTCGCGGATTGGTGTAAATGCCCCCGTGTAGGTGACGGGGTTTGAGCGCGGCGTTCGACCAATGGCACTTTGATCAATAACAATCGCCTTGTCGATTTGTTCCACTCCACGAATAGCCCGATGCGTGCCCGGTTTTTCTTTCGCATTGTAAAAACGTCGAAACAACACGCGTCGCAGAATATCGTCCACCAGAGTGGACTTCCCGCTGCCGGAGACGCCAGTGACGCAAGTCAAACAGCCGAGCGGAAAAGAGACCGTAATTTGTTTCAAGTTGTTCTCCGTCGCTCCAACGACCGTTAGCCAGCCTTCGGACTGATTGCCAAGTCGCGGTTGAACGCGCTGCCTGGGAACGGGGATCCGCGCGCGACCGGAAAGATAATCGCCGGTTAAAGAATTCTTCGCGAACACGATGTCTTTGAGTTTCCCTTGTGCCACGATTTCGCCCCCGCGCGGGCCCGCCCCCGGGCCAAGATCGATAATATGATCGGCCGCTCGGATTGTCTCCTCATCGTGCTCAACTACAATGACGGAATTGCCGAGATCGCGGAGACGGCGCAGAGTGCCCAGCAACCGCCCATTGTCACGCTGGTGTAACCCAATGCTGGGTTCATCCAAAATGTAAAGCACACCCGCAAGACCGGAACCGATCTGTGTCGCCAATCGAATTCGCTGCGCTTCGCCGCCTGAGAGTGTTCCGCTCTGCCGATTGAGCGTGAGATAACCGAGCCCAACTTCAACGAGGAATTGCAAGCGCGATTGAATTTCACGCACCACATCCGTCACGATGGTATGTTGCTGCGCAGTCAGTTCGAGAGCGCCAATAAACCGGGCGGCCGCTTCGATCGTAAGTTCGCTGAACTGGTGGATATTCAATTCGCGTTGATTTCGATCTTTAATCGTGACCGCAAGGATTTCCGGCTTAAGCCTCGCTCCGTTGCACACTTTGCACGGTTCGCGTGTCATAAAAGAGCGAACGCGGTTACGAGTGAATTCGCTCTGGGTTTGTTCATAAAGCCGCTGCATCTGCGGCACGAGCCCTTCGAAAGGTTTCGCGACTTTCTTTTCTCCGTTATCGCTGAAGCTCATTTCAATCGGCGTCTCATTCGTGCCGAAGTAAAGCGCCTGCTTAAATCGTTCTGGCAAATCGCTGAAAGGAACGTCTTCATCGATGTGAAAATGTTTTACCAGCGCCTTTTGCAGATGCCGGTAGTATGCCTGCATCCGCTTTGTCCCGCGTCGCCAAGGCGTGATTGCTCCTTCGGCCAGCGTTCTGCCAGGATCGGAAATCATTAGCTCTGGATCGCAGACCAACTGTGTGCCGAGACCATGGCAAGCCGGGCATGCTCCGAGATGACTGTTAAAAGAAAAGTGTCTCGGAGTTAGATCGCCTAACGTGAATCCGGTCTCCGCATTTGCATAATCTGTGGAGTAACGGAGTTCTTCCCAAATTTCATTATGCTCAGCCTTGAGCATTGAGCCTTGAACGTCGGGGGTTTTTGAAACTTCCCTTAACACCCCAAGGCGATTGCCGCCCAATTTGAGTGCAGTCTCAATTGAATCTGTCAGGCGCACGCGAATTCCGTCGCGAATAATCAGCCGATCAACCACGGCTTCAATCGTATGCCGCCTGGTCTTTTTAAGCCGGATTGGCTGGGGGCGATCCAGCTCCATAAGCTGACCATCTATCCGCGCTCGAACGAACCCTTCACGCTTGAGCTTTTCGATCACATCGCGGAACTCGCCTAGTTGGTTCTCGATCAGTGGCGCCAGCACAATTATTTTGGACCCCGCTTCGTACGCCAGGATCTGATCGACAATCTGCTGAGGTGTTTGCCGGCTCAGTAGCCGACCGGTCAGCGGATCATGCGGCTCACCGACAGCAGAAAACAAGACCCGCAGATAATCGTAGATTTCAGTGGTGGTCGCGATTGTCGATCTTGGATTGGCGCCGGCGCTGCGCTGCTCGATGGCAATGGCAGGAGACAGTCCCTGGATAAAATCGACATTTGGCTTTTCCATTCGATCGAGGAATTGCCGCGCATAGGCGGAGAGACTCTCGACATACCGGCGTTGCCCCTCGGCATAAAGAGTGTCGAAAGCCAGCGAGGATTTCCCCGAGCCACTGAGACCGGTAATGACCACTAACTTCTCCCGTGGAATCTCCACATTGAGGTTCTTGAGATTGTGCTGGCGGGCACCGCTAATCTTGATAACTTGCGCAGCCATTCTGACGAGGAATGTCGAATCTTTATGGTAAGCGTAGCGGCTCTTTCCGTCCAAGGAAATTGCTTCGGCCCGAGCAGGGAGACGAAGGGCTATGCGCACGAAGAACAGCCACAGCCGTGTGACCGATTGCTTACCTTTATCACGCCTTGAAAGGGTAAGAAGCGGAAAGGAATCCTATAGGGCTCGCGATCGCGTTGTGGGCTGTGTTACAGGATTTTGCTACCCATGATTTCTTACGCTAGCGCGGAGCAGGGTCGGAGCCATACCTCTGAAAGACAATTCAACTCCAACGGAGCTCTCTACACTCCGGAAGTATCCCAACACGACAAATTGTACTAAAATTGAAATTGTTGTCAGCGTCCCTGCGATTCAGGAGTCCGGACTATCTGCGCATCAAATTCACCAAGCGAAATGATGTAGTCCACCTTCGCAAGCTGTTGTGGCGTGAGTCTATTTATACCCTCCAACCAAATTCGCAGGGAGTGATCATTCCAGACCAGAGAAGCGAGAAACGCGAGATTAAGTCTGTTTTGGAATAGTTCTTCCTTTTGCACAAGGAGGATCGTGCTGCCGGGCGCCGGACGCACATTTAATGAGCGAAATGTCTTGATAACATGAGATGTTTTTTCTCCGACGCGAAGGAAACGATGTATGAGGTCAAAGCGTTGGTTTTTCCAATGTGTGAAAATTGCGAGAGCGGACGACAGCAAGACCATCGCAACAACTCGGAAAAGTGGGGCCGGCAGTTTAATTAGTGTCAAAGATTTCGATATCAGCGTGATGAAATCAGATGCAACCTTCGCGAAAATCATTGCCCATCCAAACAAAAGAAGATAAAGGCAGGCACCACCGCGGATTGAGATAAACGCCAACGGCAGAGGCACAATCACGATCCAGAAAGCCATCAGCCGTAGCATGCGATCGCGGCGCAGAAAAGCATATACAAAAACGAGCGCCCACAATGCCAACAGCGCCTTCTTCGGGGCTACATGATCAGGGAACGCGTGATAGAACAATTCGCTGACGAAATGCGCATTGGATTTCAGGAAGTTGCTCCATGAGTAATGGGGCCGATAAGGATCGAGCTTTATCAGCGCGTGAGGGCCGCACGTCTTGCCGTAGATATAAAGAACCGTAAGCAGGCCCGCCATCAACGCTGGGACTGCACAAGAGCGCACCCAGCTAATAAACTGTCTCCAATTGCTCCAACGATAGGCTCTGAGGAGTTCATAGGTCAAAACGATTACTGGAAGTGTGACTGCCATCTCCTTGAAATCCAGCGCGCAGATATATAAGACCAGAAATCCGATCAGCTGGACGGGACGCAGGTCGCTCCTCTTTCTGACATGAATATAGTATGTCAGTGCCGCAAAATAAAAGAAGCCGCACAAGACGTCATAGATAAAAGAGCCGACAAAGACGAGGTTAATTAGGGCAGGATGGTAGCATTGAGCAAGAGTAGCGAGAAATGCGACCGAGCGAGAGGAGGCGAGAGACCAGCTCAAGTAATAGACTATCGGAATTGACGCAGTGAGAATGCTGATCTGGACTATGTGATAAGGCTTAGGATTTAGGCCAAAAAAGTGGTAAAGTGGCAGATAGTAAGCCGCGCCACCTGGCCGATTGACGTGTCCGATTGGTGTCCAAAAACACACGTTCGCCCACAGCGACCTTAAGGCTCCCAACGACCACACACCCTTGAGATTCATCATTTCGTCGTCGTTCAGGTTTCCGGCTACGGATGGAAGCGCAAAATGAAGGAAGTAAATGACAAGGACGGCCACGCATAGGACGTCAATTGCCGGACAGAGATCAGAACTCTCCAACGACCCATGCTGTTGGTCCAACTTGCGGATTGAACGCCGGCAGCTTCTTAAAATAGGCACGCTCTTACGACCGTTAGATTTCTACAACGAACGCCTTGAACAAGATAGGAACCCAAACGTAACCGACCGCGACACGCCCGGCAAGAGTTCGCGTTGGATCAGTTCGAGCTGTTGAGCTTGGTCCTCCACACAAGCTTGAGGTTTGGTTTCGACCGAAATATGCTCTGCCACCAGTTCGGCGCAGGTTTGTGAGCTTATGAAAGTCTCAATCGTAATCCCCTGTTACAATGAAAAGGGCACGATCGAGAAGATCGTTGAGGCGGTTCGCAACGCGCCGCTTGAGCGCAGAGAGATCATTGTCGTGGATGATTGTTCAGAGGACGGGACGCAGGCCGTGCTGCAGGAGAGGGTTTCGCAGATGGTTGATCAGGTTATTTATCATCCGGTGAATCGCGGCAAGGGAGCGGCTTTGCGCAGTGGATTCGCAGCTGCGACTGGCGATATCATTCTGGTGCAGGACGCAGACCTCGAATATAGCCCCGAAGATTATCCTGTTCTTCTTGAGCCGCTTATGTCAGGCAAAGCGGACGCGGTTTTTGGCTCCCGTTTCATGGGCGGGCGACCGCATCGCGTCCTTTTCTTTTGGCACATGGTTGGCAACAAATTTTTGACGCTACTCTCCAATATATTCACCAACATCAATCTGACCGATGTCGAAACAGGCTATAAAGCCTTTAAGGCCCCGCTTATCAAATCGATTCGGATAGAAGAAGATGGTTTTGGCGTTGAGCCGGAAATTATCGCTAAACTCGCCCGCACGGGCTGCAGAATTTACGAAGTGGGGATCTCATACAGCGGACGCACATATGCGGAGGGCAAGAAGGTCAACTGGAAAGACGGCGTCAGGGCGGTTTATGCGATTTTCAAATACAACCTTGAGCGCCGCAGAGTATAAAGGAGGCCGCTGTGCAAAATTCTGCAGCGCGCTCAGCGATTCGCCATTAAATGATATCGGCCGCGTGGACGCTCTTTGAAGCCAGCGCGAACCAAATACCGCGAGGTGAGTCGGCAACAGAATTTTGACGAAATTGCGTTTTCGAAAGCTCGTTCTATGCATCGAATACGGCCTGAGTTTATTTTCATGATCACCATCTTGCGACGGACCGATTGAATCCTTGACATGAAAGCGTATCTGAGCGGCCGGCATCGGTCGGGTCCAATCAAACTGGCAATAGAACACGAGCAATGAGCGAACTCGCGCGTATAGCAGTGCTCATTCCCTGCTACAACGAAGAAGCGGCAATTGCCAAGGTCGTGAGCGATTTCAAAGCGACACTACCGTGCGCCGACGTTTACGTGTACGACAACAATTCAAAAGACAGAACGGCTAAGGTGGCTCGCGCCGCTGGCGCCATTGTCCGCAGCGAAATGAGGCGGGGCAAAGGCAATGTTGTTCGGCGCATGTTCGCCGATGTCGAGGCGGATATCTACATCCTGGTAGACGGCGACGATACGTATGACGCGACGGCTGCACCTGCGCTCGTCGGGACGCTCGTGAACGATGGACTCGATGTGGTTTCCGGGCGGCGAATTGCGGTTGGCGGCAGCGCATATCGAACCGGTCACGTGATCGGCAATCGGCTTTTGACGGGCCTTACTGTGATGATGTTTAGACTGAAAGTATTGGATCTGCTGACTGGCTATAGGATAATGTCCCGACGATTCGTCAAATCCTTCCCTGTCACCGCCGAAGGCTTCAGTATCGAGACGGAGTTGAGCGTACACGCAGGGCGCCTTCTCATGCCAGTCGCGGAGGTCAACACGCGTTACAAGGAACGGCCCCACGGGTCTATCAGCAAGCTTCATACATGGCGCGATGGGCTTCGTATTCTCTTTGCTATTGCAGGACTCGTGCGAGAAGAACGGCCCCTGGTATTTTTCACAGCGATCTGCGCCTTCCTAATGCTACTCTCGCTGGGGCTTGGAGTTCCCGTGGTGCTTGAATACCTAAAGACTGGGCTTGTCCCGCGTTTGCCGACTGCTGTTCTTTCGACTGGGTTGATGCTTCTGGCCTTTCTTTCGCTGGCAAGCGGACTGATTCTCGACACAGTGACGCGGGGACGATGGGAGTTGAAACGCCTGGCCTATCTCGCCGTCAAGAATCCCCACGATCTAAAATTACCGTGAGCCGAGAGTCATCAATGGAGTCGGAATGTTTTACAGCGGCCAGATTCACGAAGAAAGTGCAAAGGCCATTTGGCGAGATACCAATGTGAGCGATTTACGCGATCTTGAAGTGCAACTTGGAGTGACGCCGAACTTGAAGGAAGCTGCTGTGCAAAACGCTGCTGCGGGCTCAGGGAAAGTCAATTCGCGATTAAATGATACCGGCAGTATGGGCGCTTTTCTAAACCAGTGCGAACCTCGCACGGATAGCTGGGGACCAACCGCCCTGGAGGAGAGGCGCGAGCGAACACGGCGCCATTTGGCGAAGATCGCCTCGCACCGCCAGGATTGGATCAACCGCAACAGATATTATTATGAACTGCTAAGCAGGCTTCTTCGTTTTTTGGTAGAGCCGCGCAAAAAGGTCCTCTCGGTTCGTTGCGGCACCGGCGATCTTTTGGCTGTTGTCCAGCCAAATACGGGCAAAGGCATTGACATCTGCGCTGAGATTGTGGAAATCGCACAGCGACGAAATCCATCCTTCGAATTCGCGGTCGCGTTCCCAGACAAGGAAGAGTTCCAGGAGGCTTTCAGACCAGGTGACAAATTTGATTACATCCTCTTCAACGATATCGGCGATACCGTGGATGTGCTTCAAGGCCTGCGCAATTTAAAGCCGTTTTGTCAAAGACAGACGCGCGTATTAGTAACAACTTACAATCATCTTTGGGAACCGCTTGTCACTTTTGCCGAGTGGGTCGGGATGAAGGTTCCGCGTACCGAGCAGAATTGGCTTTCCACAGCTGATATTCGCAATCTCTTGAAACTCGCCGGTTTTGAGGCTCTCGAGACGCATCGAATCGTCATTTTGCCGAAATATTTGCCGTTACTGTCGGTGTTTTTTAATCGGTTTTGTGCGCGCTTGCCGTTTCTGAGCAAACTCTGCATGACGCAGGTAGTCGTCGCGCGAATGTTGCCACCGTCGGTTGCGTCAAAAGAGCTTTCGGTATCAGTCGTTATTCCTTGTAAAAATGAGAGAGGAAATGTGGAAGACGCCGTTCGGCGCATCCCGCCCTTAGCGGGCCGCACAGAGCTAATTTTCTGTGACGATCAATCAACCGACGGTACCGCTGAAGAAGTATTGCGGGTGCAGTCGTTATATCCGGAGAAGAACATTCGTCTTGAGCACGGGCCGGGAGTCTGTAAGTCGCGAAACGTCTGGACTGGTTTCAACGCAGCGACAGGGGATATTTTGATGATCCTCGATGCCGACCTGACGACGATTCCCGAAGAGCTGCCGTTCTTCATCGATGTTATCGTTTCGGGCCAGGCGGAGTTTGTCAACGGATCGCGCTTGGTCTATCCCGTTCCAAAAGGAGCAATGACCGGAGCAAACATGCTGGGTAACAAGTTTTTCAGCGTCACTTTCACCTATCTGCTCGGGCAACGGGTAAAGGACACGCTATGCGGCACAAAAGTCCTTTGGAGAGCCGACTGGGAGCGGATTAAACCAATGCTCGGAAGCTGGGGAACCGAGGACCACTGGGGAGACTATGAACTGTTATTTGGCGCCGCAAAGTTAAACCTTAAAATTCTGGACTTGCCCATCCACTACCAGGAACGCATCTATGGTTCCACGAAAATGACCAAGGTCTTTCGGAACGGACTTGTAATGCTAAAGATGTGCTGGCACGGCTTCTTGAAGTTAAAACTCGGATATTAAGTCGGTATTAGGTCGCGAATGTTCAGACCTGCCGACGAAGGCCGTGCGAGCTTCAAATTCACGCTACCTGAAAATTTTCTAATGCAAGAACGCATTGCCAAAGAAGTTCAACACGGCCGCTTCCTGGCGGAACATGGAGCAGGCGAGATTTGGAATTGGGAAAGCCCAGCCGGTAAACTGCGCTGGGCGCGGCGGGTCAAGATGCTCAGCGGTCATTTGGGGGTGGGAATGACAGTGCTCGAGCTGGGATGCGGCACTGGCTATTTCACTCGCGAGCTGGCCCGCTCTGGAGCAGACATTGTCGCGATTGACGTCTCACCTGAGCTTCTGAAAGTCGCGAGAGCCATCTGTTCTGCGCGAAATGTTCATTATGAAATCCAGAACGCCTATGAAATGAGCTACCCTGACGCCGTCTTTGATTCTGTCGTGGGTAGCTCGGTTTTACATCACCTCGAGATTGAAGCCGCATTACGCGAAATTTATCGGGTGCTAAAGCCGGGCGGCACAATTTACTTTACAGAACCAAACATGCTGAACCCTCAGATCGCGATACAGAAGAATGTCCCCTGGGTTAAGCGAAAACTTGGCGACTCACCGGATGAGACCGCATTCTTCCGATGGCCGCTTCGGCATCTGCTCGAAGTAACAGGATATCGTGAAGTTCGAATTGATCCGTTCGATTTCTTGCATCCCAAAACGCCGGTTCCCCTAGTTGCTCGATTGAATTCCCTGGGCCGCGTTCTCGAGAATGTGCCAGTGATTTCGGAGTTTGCTGGCTCGCTCTATATCCGCGCCGTCAAATGAGTAGCACGATCATTGTGCAGAGCGAGGAGGCGAAGGATCGTGCCGCAACATTGCGTAACCGGGCGCGCCTCGGCGCCAATAAAAATCTTCTTTTCTGGTATCGCGAACTTTATCGTGATCAGTTTAAGGACTTTGCCAATCCGGAGGCGCTGTCGATATTAGAAATAGGAAGCGGTACTTCGCCCCTGAAACAATTTCTCTCAAACGTTGTTACGAGCGACGTGCTTAATCTGGATTATCTCGACCTTGTGTTTGACTGCCACGAAATCGACAAGTTGGACGCAATCAAAGACAACAGCCTTGATGTCATTACGCTCACAAATGTGTTGCATCATCTGAAGAGCCCAATTGCGTTTCTTAACCGTGCGGCCGGCAAGTTGAAGCCAGGCGGCAAAGTCATCGCGACTGAGCCTTTTTTTTCCGTGCTATCAACTCTCATCTTTAAGTACGTGCACCACGAACCGGTGGATTTCCGAGTTTCCGCGCCGGAGCTGGGCGAACTGCAGGGACCGCTGGCATCGGCCAACATCGCGCTACCCTGGCTGATTTTCTTCCGGCGGCGTGAATGGCTGCAACGATTGAAAGAGAACTTCGATGTTGCGACCCTTTCCACTCGGCCTTTTAGCGCCCTATCTTACATGGCTACGGGTGGAATCTCGCGCAGGCTGCCGCTCCCACATTTTCTTTATCGGACATTATTTCCTATGGACCTCGCGTTCAGCCGCTATTTTCCGCACACGTGCGCCTCCTTTTTTAATGTAACTCTGACGCGCCGCTGAATGTCGGCGGGCTTGGCTCTCGTCACGCTGCTGCACGAAAACTGCGCGACTGATTTCCATCGTAACTTGCCGATCCCAATCGCATTTCGCATTTTGCGACGCTACCCCTTCTTCCTCAGCAACACGAAACGACCGCGGCGGTCAATTACTTCATAGTCTTCGATATGAATTCCAGACCTTGGGTTTATCGTGTCTGAGCTGATTCTAAGTGGGGCGTAAAAGTCGGCGCTATCGCCAAGGATCCAGATCGGTGCAGGCCGGTCATGCAGCCGATTGAGCCAGAAGAGGTTTCGGTCGTGCGCGTAGCGGAAAAGCATCGTTGAGGCAACAACAGGTTCGTCGGGCTTACCTTCACGGCGATAGCGCGCGAACACCGCGTCGGCCTGCTGCCGCTCCGCCAGCGAGTAGAAGCTGCCGGAACGAAGCAGGTAAGCGCTGTATGCTGGCGGCACGAGAGCGAGTTGCGCGCACGCCGAGAATGCCACTACAGCAATTGCTGCCGCAAGCACTGCGATCCGCGCCCCTTTGCCGCAGGACGGCACAGCGTGCGCAATCGAAGCAAAACCAACCAACGTGACACACCAAAGCAGTGCCTCGGTCGAAAAGAATCGTGGCGCCCACAGGAGATCGTTCCGGTTTATGAGCCATGCAACTACGGTTGTTAGGACACCAAAGACCAGATAGTATGGGCGCAACAAGATTGTTCCGAAGCTGCCCACGATCATGACCCACAGCCATTGACGGACAATGCCGCTGCCGAGCCAATGAGCAAGATTGGAGGCGACAAAAACGAATAGCGCTCCGGGACTGGATAAACTTCCTGCTGCCACGATACCGAGTCGATCGAGCGAGTGACGAGCGTAGATCGTCGGAGACTGCGACCAGGAAATCGCGAGCAAAAGCGGAACCGCGGAAACCGACAGGAGAAGTGTGATTGCCGCAGACCAGTTAAAGCCGGAGCGCGCGCGTTTGCCTTCTGACGAAATCCATGTCTCAACACCTGCGACGATTGCTACCATTGCTGCTGCAATTGGCGCATCCTCCTTGATGCTCATGACAGCGAGTGCTGTCACGATTGAGGGGATCATCCGCTGCTGAAGCAGGAAATAAAACAGGACTAAACATAACGCCGGGGCCAGAACCTCGATATGGAACCCGAATGCCCACTCTTGATAGAAGGCAACCGAAAGCGGTGAGATAAGAAGTACCCCGGACGCAACTACTGCGGCGCGCCAACCAACTCCGAGGAGACGCAGGATACGCGTTGCCCAGAAGTAAGCCGCTCCCACCGACACAGCAAGCACGAATAGCAAGCCGGGAGCGCCGAAAGGCTTTGCAATCAGTCCGAGCGGCAGAAGCAAGAAATAGGTGTGAATAGTAAGCACGTTCCCAAAACAGTTGTCATGGAGTAACCCCCGGCCCTCGAGCCAACTCCGCGCAGCCTGAACGCTGACAAATAGATCCGATGAGTAGCCGAGATCGTAGAATGTCTTAAGTTTAAGTGCGAAGACCCAAACGACAGTGAGAACAGCAAGCGCAAGAGCAACAAAATCCCATCGATCCCACCGCAGCGTTCCTTCTATCTTCGACGTGAACAACGCTTTCCAGCGACACCACATTGGACGAAGGTATCGCTTCTCAATACCTTTTCCAACGTTGTATCGCCATGGACGCATCAATGCCTGATAGGAACCACTGATCTTAATACGATACCTTCCTGATGCGGGTGTTATCCGAAGACTCCCAATCGCGTTTCTTGATTCTGCCGGAATCTTTCCTTACCGCAAACTGATACTACGCTGATGTCGACGAGTTCAGTCCTACATAGCGCTGCTAATAAGCTGTACCAATACGTCTTTCCCATCTATCGGCTGCTTTACGCTGCCTATAAAACCCGCGCTGATCGCGCGGAGCGAGAGCTACTAAAGCAGATATTGTTTCCGGGCGCTGTTGTCGTAGATGTGGGTGCTAACATTGGAATTTATTCCGAATTTCTCTCCCGCTGTGTTGGCCCGACCGGGCTGGTTCATTCTTTCGAACCTTCGCCGGACAATTTCAGGCGGTTGCGTGCTGCCACACGTAATCTTTCAAATGTCCGGCTCTCTCAAGCTGTGGTCGGAGAGCGTAGCGGCGAGTCTAAGCTTTACATTTCCAATAAGCTAAATGTCGATCATAGGGTGTACCAGACCGATAAAGATTCACGCCGGGTCATTCCCACTGAAATGGTAACGCTCAACGATTATTTCAAACCCGGTCAGCGCGTTGACCTGATCAAAATAGATATTCAAGGATATGAGCTTCATGCTTTGCGAGGGGCCAATCGTGTCTTGGCGGATAATCCCAATGCTAAGTTGCTCCTTGAATTTTGGCCATACGGTCTCAAGCAGGCCGGAGTGAATTGGATTGAACTTATAGACAATCTTAAGAGTAAAAACATGGCCGTGCATCAGGTAACGAAGCATGGCCTCGTAACCTTCCGCCCCGAGTCAGTCAGCGAAAGCCCGGATTGGTATGTGAATGTGTTCGCATCATCGAAGTAACATCCTGGCAGTCACTGTCGCATTCCAGGTTTCTGGTTTTAGCCTCTTGGTTCACTGTTACCCGGTAACATTAAGACCAGGCCGCCGGCTTCCAAAACCCGATGCCAGCCGGGGTTTATCGATTGAAGCGTAGCCAATACCCGCTGGCTTTTAGCTTCGGGAACGGCAATGGCATTGGCGCGGCCGGTTTCAATAACCTTCAGAAATTTCGATTCTAGCAGTTGAAATCGTTTGGGATTTCCGGCGCGGTCTCCTTCAATAAAAGCCTGCGCCTGGCGGCGCAATATACCTTCGTCAGGATTGCCGGCGTTCGCGAAATAATGGACGACGAGCCGAGGAGCTACAACTTTCATTTCTGGGAAGAGAAGCGGTAACTCACAGCTGGCGGTCCAGTTCGGTGCAAGCAGCTTGGCGTGCGCGATGTATGGACCGGCAGCCTTAGCAAAATCAAGATTGGCGGGAAGCAACTGGCATTCTCGGGGGGACTTCCAACCGATATCCTGCCTTGCGTCTCTGGGTAGGACCGAAAGTCCGTGATAGCTGCCAAGGAACGCGACAACGATCGCCGACAGCGCCAGCAGGGTTTGTGCTCGGGCATTCATAACCCTGCCTTTCTGCGCCAGCTGCGAACCGGCACCCGCTGTCAACGTGCATAACAAAGGCAGTTGTAGAAGGTAAACGAGCCGAAAATAAGT
>Ga0137373_10001608_pt1 | contig 24593 bp, 16 predicted proteins | sample SagtaG_5_FD_104912 | JGI IMG/M metagenome (GOLD analysis project Ga0137373, IMG submission 104912) | Vadose zone soil microbial communities from Sagehorn Ranch, Mendocino, California, USA - Sage1_R_80_16 metaG | ecosystem: Environmental > Terrestrial > Soil > Vadose zone | place: USA... | reverse complement strand
TCTCCCTTGAGTGGTTTCATGCAGCGGTCCCGACACCATTCGTTGCGAAGCTGCGCAAGCCAACCGTTGGCTTAAGTGCCAACCATCATCCTATGTGAGGCTCGAGGCCTATGGCTTTTTTGGGTTATCCGAGGGGGCATAGGATTGACCCGGAGACTCGGTGCTACATGCAGCAGCACACGAAGTGCCTAATGAGCGTATGGATACTCTCCCTCGAACCCGAGCATCGCCAGAACCGATGGGTCACCACCGAGGCGTGAAACCTGGGAGACCACCTGAACTCTGTGCGACGCTCAAGCTGCTTGTGGCTTCAGTTGTTCGGTGTCGAAACGTTCCTCCTTCTTCCAGAGTGTCAAAGCAATGGCCGCGATCTTTCGGGCTAAGGTCAGACGCGCCATCTCGGGCTTCATCCCTTTCTCCAGCAAGGCCACGTAGAAGTCGCGCAACGGACCCACCCCACAGCTGGCTCGGGTGGCGGCGCCCTTGAAGATCTCTTTCATCTCATGGTTGTGATTCCGATTGAGACCGCGAATCTGTTGCGGTCTTTTCGTACGTTGCAGTTGTCCGTGCACGTAGCGATATTGCGCACTGTCGCGGGTCTCAATGCCCAGCCCACTATAGGTCCAGAGTTGCCGTTTGCTGCGGAAGCGATGAGGGGTTTGCATCAGTGCCAGCAAGCGAGCGGCTCGAATCGGACCAATGCAGGGGATCTGGCGCAGGAGCTTCACGGCCTTATGTTTCCGGCTCTCCGCCAATAACTCGGGTCGCAGGGTTCGCCGCAAGCCCTGCAATCCGTCCAACTGTTGATACAGCAGCTCGGCCCGCCGGTGCACCCCCGCATGCTCGATCTTGTGTAACCATTGTTCCCGATAGCGCGGAGCATAGACCTGGGTACCCGCACAGGCAATGCCCCAGCCTCGATAGAGCGCCTTGAGCCGATTCATCACCCGGTTCAGATCTTTGCTGATGGTCTGATAACTGCGCGCCAACTCGCGCAGCGTCCGCAGTCCATGTTCCCCGTGGTAGACCGGTCGCAGCATCCCCGTGCGTAACAAGTCAGCCAGCTTGCGCGCATCCACCTTGTCGCTCTTGCTGCCCTCCTTTAATAAGGCATTGCGCCGCGGATCGCAGACCAGCACTTGCGTCACTTGGGGCAGCAAAAGATCGTACAGCCACGATGCCCAGGTCCCTTCTTCCCAGGTGACATGCAGCTCGCCCCGTAGACCGTGGATAAACTCCAGAATGCTACTGGCTGTGGTTTCGACGATGGACTCCATTACCAGCTTGCCACTGCTATTGAGGACGGCGATCACGATGGCTTCCTTGTGCACGTCCATGCCGATATACTTGATGTCGCGACTCATTTCAGTTGCCTCCTTGGGGGGAAGATCACTCGCGTCAACGGAATCTTTCCCTCAAGGTAAAATGCCATGGTCCAGCTGCTTTGCCTACCCCCTCCTGCACTTCTTTGCCACCCCACACCTCTTGCAGTTCCTCTTTAGCCGCCGTAGCGGAGCGAAGCCCTACACAGCGTAGGAGCGGAGGCGACGCCACATCCCCAGCTTTAACCTCTTAAAGTGGGGCGCTCTTTCATAATGCATTGACCAGATCGTGAGTGATACGCCTGATTGCGATATCTATCCTCAGACCGCTTGGTTTCTGGCCGCAAGATGGCCTACGATGTTGCTACCGAAACCATTGGCACCCGATGCTTGCGCTCACAACCTACTCGTAAAGGGGCGCCCTTTTATAATGCGATTTCTATACCTATCTTGCCGGGCTTGAATCCCGCTCCTCGAAGGGAGACCTCGAAGACTTCCCGAAATGGGATGGCTACCTTCAGGCCGCAGAATTCTTCCCGAGATTCCGCTGGCTAGCACGTGACTCGCCGAAAGGCTGTGCGGCCAGCGGCAGGGCAACGATTATTGCGGTTCCGTGTGATTGGACTCGATATCGAAACTCCCGCCGAAATCGGTGACACGCTCGCGCATCCCGCTAAGACCGACTCCCACATGACCGCCATTTAGGTCAAAACCTTGCCTTCACCGAGCAGGCATTCCCCGTCCGAAATCTCGCACGCTCAGCAGAGCTCGGTTTTCGGTAACGGTCAGGCCGATTTCAACTGAAGAGCTACCGGAATGTCGATGAACATTCGTGAGGCTCTCTTGCAAGATGCGGAACAAGGCAATCTCTGCCAATTCTGGTAGCCGATCAACCCCCTCTGGCAGACCCAGGTTCACTTTGATTCCGCTTCGTTTCGCAAATTCATCTGTGTACCAGCGGGCTGCAGAGGCAAACCCAACCTCGTCTAGTAGGGGAGGATGTAAGAGACACGACAGAGTACGAGTTTCGGCTAGACTTCGCTCGACCGATTGTAAAGCGGCGGACAATACTTCGTTTTTGTTCGGCACATCTGAACGACTCAGCGATTCCAAATTTAACTTTATGCTCGTCAAATACTGTCCCAAACTGTCGTGAAGGTTACGCGCAATTCTTCTGTGCTCCTCGTCTTGTGAACGCATTAGTTTGGCCGAGAGATGCCGCAGCGAGGCGGTACGCTTTTGGACTAGGGATTCGAGCTTTTCGTTTGCAAGTCGCAACTGAACTTCATTTTCACGCAGGGCTTTCTCAGCCCGTATGCGTTCGGCTATGCTCTCGCGCAATGCTTCCTCAGCCTTCTTGCGCTCGGTAACATCGTAGAAGCAGTTGATCGCTCCTGTGATTTCTCCTCGGTCGTCCTTCAGTGGAGCAACATTCACGATGACGATAATCCGCGAGCCATCGGGCCGCTCAATATGCACTTGCGCATCATGCGTCCCCGGCACCTTGCCGGTCAGCACGTCGCCCATGGGACACTGCTCGTGTGGCATAAAACTACCGTCTGGGCGGTACAGCTTGAAAGAGCCGCAGAATCGCTCGTCGGTATCCCCCGCTTTCGGTTTGCGACCCCATAGTTCCGCTGCACGGTTGTTGTATTCCCGGATCACGCCTGAGGCATCACAGGAATAGACGGCGACGGGCGCCAAATCGAACAAGGTACGATAGCGCTCTTCGTTTTCGCGCAGCGCGTCTTCCGCTCGTTACGACGAGAGAGTGCCCACAGGAGCCGGCAAGTCTCTCGGCCACTTAGGCTGGGGACGATGCAATTCCGCAGGTAAATCGCTGAGGTGACGCACCGGGCGGATTAATCCGCTTGGGTCGATGACGGTCACACTGAACAAAGCCGGAACTCCAACAAGTCCGCTCTTGAATGTTGCGACTGAGATGAGGACGGTCACGGCGCGTCGGTCTCTGAGCTCCATATCAGCCACGACGCACTTGGGGAAGTCGCGTTCCTGATCAACGACAGGGCTCCCAGTTTGCTCGCCGCAGTCGTTTACTTCCCAACTAATCGGAGCACCTTCACCCTCACTTTTCAAGAAGAATTCCAGGGTCACTTTCGGCAAGCTACGATCTAACAATGACACTCGCACGTTCTTCACGCGTTGAATAGCGGCCTTTTCCCTTTTACTCGCAGACGACGTTTGCCCCCACAGGCAGATGGCAAAAAACAAAAACCACAAGTAAAGGATCGTCTGCCTCATGCCTCTATTAGACACCACACGGCCTCAGAGGAAACCGGGATTATGTGCGCGAAGGCTCGATGTTTCATGTTTTCCCCGGAAAGAACTATCGGAAATCTTCGTCCTGAGCCTTGGTGCGCCTCAAATTAGAATTGCCTCAGCAGCTACTGGTACGTTACAACATCTAAGTTCCGGCACCTTCCATTGGCCGGTTTTGAACTGATAACCGTTGGCCGCTTTTAAAGTGATCACCGAGGATAACGTCTTTAGAGCGATCTTTTTCCTGTTCGGCGCTTTGCTACCCTGGAAGTGCTCTGGCCTGTCCTGGTCCAACCCGTTTTGTTCAACTTTATGTATTGCTTGTTTGTCTAGGCATGGGCCGCCCAGCTTGTTCAGCACAGGTTCGGCGTGATCACAGACTGTCAAAGTCGATGTTTCCATGTCGAAGCAGACGTTGGAGGGATGGGAACCTCACTCGCTTGGTTCGCAAACTCAGTGGGCAGCTGGACCAACACCACCAACCTTTATTCGGTCATGTGCGGAATCAAATCCGCCGTCTTTCCTCGTAACACAGTAATCGACGCTTTCGGAAGAGTATAGATAGTTCCGGCGCCTGCGGTAATTCTGGACTTCGATGCCGGACCGTCCGGATCGGCCGAACCGCCGGTAGGAAGCTGGGAAGGGTGCCACTGGTATTGTTCACTGCCGAACGTGATTCTGTCGATTGGTCCGCTGAAGTGTTGAGCCGCACTCCCGTTTTGAAAGACGATTTGTGCTTCATGTGAGTTCATCTGATCTTTGTTTATGAGCATTAACGCCCATTGACCGTCCGGCCGAAGCAACGAATAGGCCGTCACCAAAACATGTCCCGCGGGATCGGTGATGTCGCTGGTTGCGGAAAAGACTTTATGCGTTCCGTTCCCCGGTTGTGCCCATTCTTGCGTGATCAACTGACTGGCGAAGAATTGAGAGGTGTACTGCTTGATTTGGTAGTTCGAGTCCACTGTGAACATGCCAAACGTGCCCAAGGAACTACCGCAACCACTGTACACACCCATCGGCAAATAATGGAAATAGTACAGCCCATCACCGCCGGCGGTGAAGAACGCACCCGCAAAGTCCGCGAGCCACAGGGCACCGAAAGTGTCAACGAACGACTCTCCCGTGTTCCAGGCGATATTAAGCTCGGTGATCAGCATGGGCACTCTAGGAGGCACGCCGTCATCTCTCCACACGTCAAGAATGTGGCTGATCAATTTGGGTTCGTCGTACAGGCTGCTCCACTGAATCTTGCAGGGCTCGAGTGGGTAGTGCTCGAACGAAACGAAAGCAAGATCCTGAAGACGGTTGTGTGCCTTCAGATACGCGATAAAGCGCCCGAGCCATGAGGTTTGGCCCTGCGCATCCGGCCAGACCTGAATATCATGATTGACCCCCTGAAACACCGGGCCGCCCAACTTTAGGGCTGGATCAACTTTATGGAGCGCCGTGGCCCACTGCAAGTACAGAGCGCCATAGTCCTCGGGGAGCATGTACTGGCCATCCGGCTCCTCGCCCATTTCGAGATACGAGATCGGGTACCGGCGCGCTTTTAAGTACGCAATTTGATTTGCGGAATCTTCCGGCGTGCCATAAATCAACGCCACCGGCAACACCGCGGGCAGACCGCGCGTGTAGCCGCTTGTATAGAAAAGGTCAAATCCAACCTGGTCGCGCTTGTCGTTGACGTCGTGCGACTCGTGCCAAGGATCGACGGATGAACAATAAGTCGTGGTCTGGTCAGGATCGGCGGTGTGGCGCACCAAGTCGTAAAATTTCCCAGCCGCCGACATTGTTCCCAGATAAATCTCTCGGATTGCGAACCCGACACAATTGCGGCGATCAGAAGACCCGTGGTCGTCACAAGTGTTGGACGACTCCGTCATCCAGATGCGGAGATAGCGCACTGCTATGGGGTTCGACGAAAGATTCAGTGTCGCGGAGCCTCCATGGCCAGAGTCGACGTTGCCTCTCCGGAACGTGACCCAGGCGCCGGCCGTGGGCTGCTTGATGGGATCTTCGCCAGTCCAATACTGCACTAAATATCGCCGCGCGTGGGGCTCGCCCCAGGCTATGCGAATCGCGTTCACGTCGTGATTACCCGCCAAATCCAATACGACCCACTGCGGATAGTTGGAGTCGTCCTCGGCGGTGTATGCCTTCGAGAGATATGGATTGCTTTTCCAATACGTGTTCTCGTCGCCATCGGTGATGCGGGAATAGCCATTCGCGTCAGTGCCGTCATTACGAGTGAACCCGCGATGCGGCAGAAAATATCCGAACGAGTGACGGATAAAATCTCCAGGTATGGGATTGCCGATGAAGTACCCCTTGCCGCTCGGATCGCTCCATGTTCCTTGCGGATTCCAGTGCCACGCTTCAACAAACAACTCGGTGTTCTGGCGATAAGTCAGGGTTTGCCAACCGGCAGAAAGCACCTTTTTCATCACGGGCTCAGTGAAAAGTTTGTCGGTGGCGGAGATATTGATGCGATCAATGCCGGCGCCCAAAGCCTCAGTGGGAACGAACGTCTTGACGACATGGCTCGGCGTGGAATCAACACGAATGGTCTGTGCAAGGGAAAGCGGTGCGAGGAGCGCCAGAACAGCAAAGACCGCTGAGCGGCCGATACGTGACCGCAAATTACAACGATCGAAAGTTTGCATTGAACTCTCTCTTCAGCAGGCTGTTTTACGTCCTAGCGGGTGAGTCGCTTGTTCGCTGAATTGTTTCTGAAGCCGGACGAAGTGCATGCGCGGCCGAAACTATCGTTCTGCTCCGGCCGGCGCAGCATTCAGAAGTAGAGTTTCAGGCCCAACTGCAACTCTCGCATCGGTTGAGCCAAATCACTGATTTGACCAAACGACCCACCTCCAAGGGTGGTGTCGGGGCCCGCAAACTGAGGGTGGTTAAATATGTTGAATGCCTCCGCCCGAAACTCGAACCGCATTCCTTCACGGACTCTGCTCACCGGGAATTCTTTGAAAAGAGCCATATTAAATACCCTAGTACCAGGCTGACGCACTCCCCCGTAAGTACGTGGCGCATTGCCTAATGAGTATGCATCAGTCGGCACTAGCACGCCATTCGGGCCACCATTGGCGCAGGGTACACCACCATTCGCAACGTCGCATGCATTCAAGAAATAGTTCGAAAGCATACTAGCTTGGGACGTGTGGTTGACTTTGACCGGGCCGGTTAAAGTTGGCCGGATTCCATATGTCGGAATATTCGGGTTTACCGAGCCATCCTGAGTGAAAATCACCGGCCTACCGTTATCAAAACGCCAGATGCCGTTCAATTGCCACCCGCCGATGATGCCGTTCACGACCGGATGCATGCTCCCGCCAAAGTGCCTGCCTCGGCCGATTGGCAGGGCATACACATAGCTGAATTGAAGCACCTGGGGGATATCGAAAACAGACAGCGCTCTTTCGGCGCGCAGATTATTCGGATTCTGCACGGAGATGGTGCTACTTTGGTAGCCGCCACCGAGCCACGAAATGCTGTCATCCGTTGCCGAGGCATCATCAATGGACTTGGAAACGGTGTACGTCACCAGGAACTCCAACCCATTAGAAAAGGCCTTCTCAACCCGGAACTGTGCAGCATGGTAGATGGAGTTTGCAATAGGCGGCGAGTCGCCCGAGAAACTTGTGAACTGCGGGAACGGTACATGAAATTGTGCGTTCGGATCTCTATATTGCTGGATCGTGCTTTGCGAAATGCTACTTAGTGGGTCAGTTATGTAGGGTGCCAAGGGATTGCTAACAAAGGTGGTATCGAGAGTTTGAGGATCAGCCGCCGGATCACCTGCAAGGCGTGCTTTTTCGAAGGCAGGACCGAGGAAATTCAGGTCGCGGAATCCACCGAAGTAGAGGTGTGTGCCCTTCTTACCAATGTAGTCCACTTGCGCCATGATTTTCGAAGGAAACTCCTTTTGTACTCCGAAGCTCCATGCCTGTTCGTATGGAACGTTGCGGCTGATGCTTGGAATAGGCCCGGTGGCGCCAAATCCTATGTCGTTCAGCACACCCAGGGAGTTGCCCACCCGTGGCTTGGGACCCAGATCTGGGTATGGCGCTTGGAAAGAGCGAAAGGGATCACTAATTCTTGATCCTGGCAAAATGCCGGCATTTTGGAAGGTTGGGATCCAAGGTGTCTGCACATCGTAGCCCTGATATCCCCAAGGCCCGGTACCCGCAGCCCCGGAGCGAGGCTGAGAAAAATAGATGCCATATCCGCCGCGAACCACAAGACCATGCGATATTTGGTATGCAAAACCAAAACGCGGCTGGAAGGCCTTGTGGAAAGTATCGTAATTGTAGCGATGACTAGAGCTTGTAAAGACCTCGCCGCCCTTGACTGGAAAATCGGGCAATCCAGGCGTTGTCAGCGAGTATGTAATGTTGGGATCCAGCCAGTTCATGCGGTTGAAGCGTTCCGTGCGCGGCAGGGAGAGCTCATAGCGAAGCCCCAGATTGACAGTCAGCCTGGGAGTGACGCGAAAATTGTCTTGCACAAACCCAGCGAATTGAAAATTTTGAGTGGCGACATCGTTTGGAACTTCGTAAAGATTGTCGCCGGCACCGTTATCGCCTGAGTTAAAACCGACACCGGTTAGAAAACTGGCCATCGCATCTCCGCCTGTGGAACTATCAAGTGAATCTTGGGAAGTGGCGCTGAAATCAAATCCAAATGCGCCCGCCGGCCAGCCAGGCTGAGTGAAATTGATGCGGTGCATCCGCCCTTCCGCCCCAAACTTGAGTTCGTGCTTGCCACGCACCCAGTCAACCACTCCCAGCAACTGATGCGTTTCTTGCCCCTCTCTGATGATGCTGAAGGTTTGCGTTCCGATGCTGTTGCCGCCAGCCGTGCGGTATTGGTCCAAGGACACGACAGGAAATTGTTTGTACCCCGACAGGTCCATGTATGCAGGCAGTCCTAGGTCAGTAACGGGATCAATGTTCGGAAAATCGCCGGTGATACCAGGTTGATCCACGTGTCCTCTAGTGAATCCGTACGAGAGATTCAAGATAAGGGTGGGACTGAAGGTTTGGGCGAAATTGATTGCTGCTAGATGGTCATGCTCCACTACCGGACCACCTGTGCACGGGTCGGCTTCATTTCCAAAACAGTTAAAGCTATGAAAATTGTCCCGCCGTTCAGCGTACTTTGCGCTTAGCAACCTAGTCTCGGCAAAACGGTGATCGATTTTGATGTCAAACTGGTTTTGCGAATCTCGGTTGCTTCCGGCGGCAAAAAAGTTCCTGTGCAGATCGCCACTCGAGAGATTCGGCAAGGGAAAGAATTGAACTATTTTGGCGGAAACCGGATCGATTAAATTGCCGGCAGTGCCTGGGCTCGAAACATTGAAGGGAGTCCCGACCAAAGTAGGGCTGCCAGGGCTGGCATAGGTGGCCAAGTTATTAAACGGGATTGCCGCGCGACCGACAGCGAAACCACCCCCGTCGCTACCGGTATAAGGATCAAAAATTTGACCCGCTGTATCAGAGCAATTGCCGCTCGTGTCGAAGCTCGCGCCGATCGAAGTACATAATTCGCCGAGGTCCCCTCCCTTTTCGGCCAAGGTTGGAACACCAATGAAACGCTGCCGAAAGTTCCGTTCTCTCCGTCCCTCGTAGTCGAAGAAGAAGAAGGTTTTGTTTTTTATGATCGGTCCGCCAACAGTGCCCCCAAAATCATTCAACTTATGCGGCGGCCTGTCATTGCCACTCTGTTTATTGAACCAAGGATTAGCGTCGAACTTGTCGTTCCGGACGAACTCATAAAGGCTGCCATGAAATTGATTCGTGCCAGAACGAGTGACGACATTGATCAGAGTCGAGCCCGAGAATCCATACTCAGCACTAAAATTTGACTGCTGCACCTTGAACTCTTGAACTGCATCCACTGAAGGAGTATAGGTAGGAGCCAGAATTCCGCTATTCTGTTCAAAATTCGTAGAGCTCACTCCATCCAGCAGAATGTCTGCCGTGGCATTTCGGCTGCCATTTGAAGTGAAATTATTCGCCATGCATCCCCTGCAGTCGTTATCGACTTCCGTGATTCCGGGGGTGAGGTACGCTAAGTCCAGTACACCGCGGCCAACTAATGGCAGATCGTTTACAAATCTTCTATCTACCACTTGCCCAGTGACCGCATCCTGAGTCTGCAACTCGGCTGCCCCTGCTTCAACATTTACAACCTCGGCAAATGCGCCGACGGTCATCGCAAAATCAACCGAAGCATTCTGGTTGACGTCGATCGTGACACCCTCCTTACGCTGCGTCTTGAAGCCTTTCGCGGTTGCCGACAGTGTGTACTTCGCTGGAGGAAGCTGACGGATTACGTATCGTCCGCCCGAGTCCGTTGTGGCACTGAACTCGAAGCCCTTCTCCGCATCGACTGCTGTGAGCTGTGCACCGGGAACGAACGCGCCTGAAGGATCAGTCACCGTGCCGGCAATCGAACCGGTATAGAGTTGGGCACGCGCCGTAGGCAAAAACCCGAGGCAGTACACAAGAGCAGTGACGAAGACGAAACAGGTACGTGCGTGGACGAAAACCATTGCGTCCTTTTTTCTGGGCACAGATCGCGAAGGGATAGTGGCGATGCATTTGTTCTTCATGTGCGCTCCAGTCAGGTATCGGTTGAGGCGGCACTTATGCGCGAGCGCCAGCGCCGCCGATGCGCCAAACAGCAAGTTTTGCCGGAGTATTAAAACGTTTCATTACCGCAAATTTTATGATCCACTTAGGAACGGTTGTCAAGACAAATCTGCTTATCTCTCGGGATCACGAAGGAGGGCACCACGTGCCAATTGGAAGGAAGTTGCGAGGAATCGCCCTGCCAATCCCTCGCTCGCATTGTGAAATATCGTTTGAGTTGCGAAACCGTGGATGGTAGACCTGTGGCAGTGGGCTCCAGGATTCGGTGATACTGCCTTAGCTCGAGATTGGATAAGTGCTGTGAGACTCCGTTCGGCCACCGTATGTCCACATCGACCGGGTTTGGGTTTCCACCGAGGCCCACAATCAGTCGTTTGTCATGCGAGGCAAGATAACTTCCTCCCGCGGTAATCCACCGAGTGATTTTCCGGCCGGAAGACGAGACCGTGACTTTTGCTCCGATTGCATCGCGGTTGCTGGTGGTGCCCTGAAGCGAAAAGCCGATCCAAGCATTGTCCTGGCCGACGTTGTTCCGCAGCAGCACCGGCTTGCCATTTAGCGTGGTGAACACGGCATCGGTGTCGCCGTCGTTGTCGAAGTCCCCGACAGCAAGTCCCCGCCCCACGTATGCGGAAAGAAATACGGATCCGGCGATCTCGCTGACATTTTGAAAAACTCCGTTTCCGTTGTTCCGCAGCAACAGGGGCGGCTCTTTGTACTTCACATCCGAGCGCGTGGATTCAATCGCCTGGTTGATATGCCCATCGATCAGCATCAGATCGAGATAGCCGTCGTTGTCATAATCGAGAAACTTGGCGCCCCATCCGACATAGGATTTGGTAATGCCTGCCAAATGCGAGGCACTGGTTTGATCCCTATACGAAGAAGAAGACTTGGATGCCGTGAATAACGAGTGGTATTGATCATTGAAATTCGTGACCACAAAGTCTGGGAGGCCGTCGTTGTTGATGTCTCCGGCATCGACGCCCATGCCGGCTTTGGCCATGCCGTTCTGGTCGTAAGCGACTTCAGTATCCAAGGCAGCGTCTTCGAATGTGGCATTGTGTCTATTGATGAGGAGCAAATTCGGGGACGCGTCACGCGCAATGAAAAGATCCGGCCAGCCGTCGTCATTCACGTCGATTGCAACCACCCCGAGCGCTCTGCCCGGAAGTCGCTCGAGGCCGGCGAAAGCACTTATGTCACTGAACGTTCCATCGCCATTGTTGTGGTAGAGCCTGAGCGGCACGCCCTGATATGCCAACTGCTCGCAATATGAACGCTGGCCGTTGACATCGCATTTCTTGGGATCATCGAAGGAGAAACGCACGTAGTTAGTGACAATCAGGTCGAGGCGGCCATCGCGGTCATAATCGAACCAAGCCGCGCTTGCCGCCCATCTCCCCGGATTCTTTACTCCGGCGTGCTCCGTAGTGTTGGTGAAAGTGCCATTGCCGTTGTTATGAAACAGGGCGCTGGTGGGGAAACCGGTCACATACAAATCCGGGAAGCCATCATTATCGAAATCGCCGACCGTGACCCCCATCCCGTAGAAATCAATGTGATCCACTCCCGCCTTTGCCGCGACGTCTTCAAATTTCCCATTCCCCAAGTTCCGATAAAGCGCATTTCTCACCGGGACCGGGCTTTTGCCGCGTGGAGTTTCTCCACCATTTACGAAGAAAATATCCAGCAACCCATCATTGTCAAAATCGAGGAAAGCAACCCCTCCTCCAGTGGTTTCAATCAGAAACCGGTCCGCCGATTCACCACTGAATTGCTGCCAGGTAATGCCAGCTTCTTGGGTAATGTCATTGAAGATTTCTTTGGCCGGAGCCGCAGGTGCAGTAAACGCGCCAGAGGCGCCGCCAAACGCAATCGCCAGAAGGACCCCAAAGTAGCACACAACGCGAGATCGCGCCGCCGAAGTATTATCTTTGTGCTTCATCGTTGTGCCGTGCCGCTCCCACATCTCGCGAATCTGCATCCTTCGACTTGTTATAGAGATCCATTTCCTTTTGGGCATCGTCCATGCGCTTCATGCGCCGGTAAGCACGAGCCAACGCGAAATGCGCCTGGCTGCTCAGCGGAGCCAGCCTGACGACCTGCTGAAGATGTCGGCAAGCGTCGGTGACCCGGCCATCATTCAATTCCAGATTTCCTAGTTCGTAGAGTGCTTGCTGGTTAGTTGGAGCGATCGCCAGCGCAGATCCAAGCATCTTCTCCGCGCGAGCTCTGGCAAGCCCGTCGCCAGCTTCCGCCTGCTTGACCAGCATCAAGGCATACTCAACTCGGAAACGAGCATCTGTCGGAAAACGGCTGATTGATACATCGAAAGTGGACGCGGCGTCTGCGTTCAATCCAGCGGATGCTTGAGCGCGGGCTAGCCCAAGCGTCACATCTGAATTGGAAGGCTCAAGCTGGACAGCGTGTTCATAGGACCTGATCGCATCCGTGTACTGCGACATTCGACTCTCGGTCCGCCCTTTGAAATCGAACACCGCTACAGAGTTTGGAAATTGGACCGCAGCGCGATTGGCCACCTCGAGAGCGGAGCGTAACGAATTATGTGCTAAGAAGATCCTGCCTAGATCGAGATAGTTAGATTCCTGTGTCGGGGCAAGTGTGATGGCTCGCTCGAGAGACTCTGCCGTAGCACTCAAGTTGTTCTGTTGTTGATAGCACCAGCCCAGCAGGTTGTAAACCCGGCTGCTCTCGTTACCGGAGTCGATCAGCCGCTGCAGTCTGCTTTGACTTTCCGCGAAGCGCTTTGCGTGATATTCCACTAGGGCCAAGCGGTATTGGACATCCGCTAAATCGGGAGCAGATGATGCCATGGATTCCAGCAGCTTCTCCGCCTCATCGAAGTCGCCCGCCTGATCGGCAATTTCCGCGCCCAACAACACTCCTTGTGCTTCAGCTGCTTGCTTCGACAGCAGTGCAAGCGTGGCGCGTGCTTTCACACGCTCATGTAATCGGTAATACGAACGGGCGAGAGCAGCAATAGATTCGGGTTGTTTCGCAACCTCATCAGGTACGGAACCGAGCATTTTTACGGCGCTGCCGTAATCTCCGGAGTTTTCCGACACCATTCCTAACAGCAAGCGGGAAGCCGCATCGGTCGGATGCTGCCCAAGAAGGATTTGCAGCTCCTGCTTCGCCTCAGAGTAGCGGTGCAACTGCCAAAGATTAGCCGCGAGATACCGGCGGCTGGTTAAGTCCTGCGGCGCAAGTTGCAAGGCTTTGCGGAAGACTGTACTGGACTCCTCCAGCTTTTTGTCCATTGCCAGCAAAGTCCCGAGCGCACTGAGAAATTCGGGATTCCTCGGTCCGAGCTTCACGGCTTGGCGAAGTTCGCTCTCTGCACGCGGCAGATCTCCGGATTGAGCAAGCTGAAGCCCAAGGTTGGCGTGGGCCTGTGCTTCATCGGCTTGCCCGCTGCAAAATTCCGAGCCGGGCAGCAGCAGAATGAAAACAACCATCGGGAACAGCAAACTGCTCGCATCGAGAAATCGCACTCCGCATTTAATGTGATCGCGCTCAATGCGCCAAATACGGCACCAATCCGCGGACCTTGGTTCGCAGGCGGTAGACAGAAGTCGTCGCCGTGATGTAAAGCGTCCGATAATCTTTGTCACCCCAAGCCAGATTGGCCGATTGTTCAGGCATGACGATGGTACCGAGATGGTGTCCTTGCGCATCCCAAACCCAGATTCCCTTAGGCCCAGTAACAAAAAGATCGCCTCTCTCATCCACCTTGATTCCGTCGGGAACGCTGTCGTGCGGTTCGACCCTTTCGTCGCCAAAGACCCGGCCGTTTGTAACGTTTCCATCCGCCGTGACGTCGTACACGCGAATATTTTTCTCCTTGCTATCGTCCACATAAAAATGCTTGCCATCAGGTGAAAATGCTAAGCCATTCGGCTGAGTTAGGTCTTTCGTGAGTAAGCGTACAGCCCCATTGTCGTCCAATCGATAGACGCCCTGAAATGGAATCTCCTGCTTTTCTCCCTTCACCAGATCAAGAGTGGGATCAGTGAAGTAGATCGCTCCATCAGGACCAAGAATTACATCGTTAGGACTGTTGAACCTGTTGCCTTCATACTTGTCCGCCAGCACTTTGTAGTGTCCATCAGGCGCTACCTCGATGATGGCGCGTAGCACGCTCGCACAATCCACCAAGCGATGCTTGCGGTCATAAGTATTTCCATCCGGATCACCCAGAGAGATAACCTCTTCCTTGCGCCCATCAAGGTGCAGACGATAAATCTTATTCTGCTCTTCATCGCTGATGTAGAGGAAACCTGCCGGGTCCCAAACCGGCCCTTCCGTAAAACCGAAGCCTCCTGCTACCCGCGTTAACTGCGCTTTACGATCCAGCAGGTTCCAAAATTCCGGTGACTCTGCGTGCAGCTCAAAATTCCGGACCGGCCCTTCGGCACGGACACGATTCAGCAGGCAACCGCTGAGCAAAAGTGCGACCGAAAACGTAATTGCTCTCCGCCTGCATAGAATCATCGATACCGGCTTCCATCTCATAGCTGGGACAGCCTCAATGCGGTGAACTCTCCCTCATTCGCCTGGTATTTGTCTTCCCGATCGGTGACCTAGACTGAGCTTCGCGGGCGACGCTGATTAAGTAACTGACAATGTCGTTGAGTTCCTGGCGGGTCAGCCGCAACGCATAATCAGAGGGCATCAGCGATTCCGACCGATGTTTGATTCTATGCAAACTGGATTTTTCGAGACAGTGAAACGCGCCGTCGGTTGTTTGAAGTTGTAGTGAAAAATTGTCCTCGTTGCGCGCTATACCGACAAACGTTTGCCCTTCGAGTGTTGTCGCGACGACCGTCTTTCCGCGCTCGTCCAGATTGTTGTTAGGATCCGTGAGCAATTGCCGAATTTGCTCAGCGGACTTCGTACGCGCGTAACTCGATAGATCTGAGCCGATGAATCCTCCTGCGCCATTGACCATGTGGCATTCGGAACAGGCAGCTTTCCCGAAAAAAAGAGTTTTGCCGGCTTTGGGCGATCCGCGCAATGCCGCGTTGACACCTCGACCTTGCAACCATCGAAGATGCCGAACGACGGATTGGATCTTCGCATTGCCGAGATGGCGAAACGACGGCATACCCGTGCCGGATACTCCTTTCCGAATAACTCGAGACAGCGCAGCATCCGATAGTTTCTGAACATCCCTCCTGCCTGCGACATCAGGCCCACGTTCACCTCCGTGGCCATCGAGGCCGTGGCAACTGGCGCAAATCGATGCAAATATCCGTGCGCCTTCGTTCGAGGCGGAGTTTGAAGAGGTGCCTGAAGGCGCCTTCTCCTCTGAGTGCACGAGAGCAGACGTGCACGACGCGAATACCAGGACGAAGCGAAATACACATGTGAGATTCATCCACACCGCACGCAACGCGGGTGTTGCATCCCGTTCACAAACGTCTTGTAAACCCAGTTGAATGCAGACAATCCCATACAATCCGCAAGGGAGGACAATAACACATAGCTTGATTTGAGAAACTAGCAATTTGCTGCTATTAAATCCATTCAGTATGCTGCAGTGGATTGCTTGCGGAGCAGAACTCCGGGCTTGTATCGGTACTCGCGGTTGTCGGATAATCGCCGCGTTCATCTTGCGCCAAGATAATATGTGTTCGAACAGGCGCGGTTCGGCGTCCGACAAATGCGAACTCTCTGGGGAAAGGCAAAGGCATTGATGGCCGCGAGCACGCTCGGCGGTCTAATGCTGCCGTCGGTCGTCGATTCCGCGCAGACTGCGCCCTCAACCGCGCTCAATGTACTTGCCGGCCAACTCACGGTTCAACCGGTGGGTGAAAACTGGCCTTCCTATAACGGCGATTACACAGGAAGGCGGTACAGCAGCTTGTCTCAAATCACGCCCGACAATGTTTCGCAATTGCGCGCGCAATGGGTCTTTCACTCAAATAATTCCGATCGTCTTGAGGTGACTCCGGTCGTGGTCGAGGGCACCATGTTGCTCACCTCCGCCAATGACGTATATGCGCTAGACGCGCGCAACGGACGGATTTTGTGGCATCACTCGATGCCAAAAAGTGAAGGCTTGATCGACGACGCGGCGCAGCATCACAACCGTGGCGTTGGGTTGTGGCATTCTCGCGTGTACATGAACACCGACAACGCGCACTTGCGTTGCCTCGACGTCCGCTCTGGGCACCTCATTTGGGATATTCCGTATGCTGATTGGAACAAGAATTACGGCGCAACCAGTGCTCCGTTGGTAGTCAAGGACAAGGTGATCGTGGGCACGTCTGGCGGGGACGACGGAGTCCGTGGGTTCGTCGCCGCCTTCGAGGCCGAGACCGGAAAGCTGGCGTGGCGTTTTTGGACGATTCCTGCACCTGGCCAATTTGGATCAACTAGCTGGCCGGGAGATTCCTACCTACACGGTGGCGGCACTACGTGGATGCCAGGGACCTACGATCCGCAATTGAATGCGCTTTTCTGGGGGACCAGCAATCCAGCGCCGGATTTCGAGGGCAGCACCCGCCCCGGCGACGACCTGTACACCGATTGCGTGTTGGCCCTCGATCCAGACACCGGAAAATTGAAATGGTATTTCCAATTCACTCCACACGACCTGTTCGATTACGACGCGACAGAAACGCCAGTGCTACTAGATGCGATGTACAAAGACTCCCCGCGTAAGCTGTTGGTACAGGCAAATCGTAACGGTTACGTTTACGTGCTTGATCGCGTCAGCGGCGAATTTCTTTCTGCAGTTCCATTCGTCGAGAAACTGAATTGGGCAAAAGGCACCGACAGCAAAGGGCGCCCGATCCGGAGCGAGGTGACACCGTCGCCCATGGGAACCAAGGTTTGTCCCGGCTACACAGGTGCGACCAATTGGTTTTCACCTTCATATAACGAATCTACACATTTGCTGTATTTCATGGCTTTGGAACAGTGTCAGACGTATTTCTCAGCGCCGGTTCCGGAGAAGTTTAAAGAAGGCGAAACTTTTTATTCCACCGGAGTTAAGCGTATTCCCGGCGAGATCTCGAAAAAGATTCTTTTGGCATATGACGTCGCGACTGGTGCCCTCGCGTGGCGTTACCCGCAAGTCGGCCGCGGGCATTCTTCAGGAGGCACGATGACCACCGCAAGCGGGCTCGTCTTTTTCGGAGATGACGCTCAGTCTTTCGAAGCTGTAAACGCGAACGATGGCAGGCCACTGTGGCATTTCAACATGGGACAGGACATCAGCGCTTCACCTATGAGCTATGCGGTTCAGGGAAAGCAGTATGTCAGCATTGCGGCGGGAAGCGATGTTTTCAGCTTCGCTCTTCCATAGTCGGAAGTTTTCAAAAACAATCTTGGGCAGGAGGTGCTCTCTATGTTTCGTGATTCAGTGACTCGAAGAAAGTTCGCCGGCCGTCTGGCACCTTTGTTTTCCGCGGTGGGTCTCGCAACCTTGTTTGGAAACTCCGCAGAGGCCGATACTGCGGCCTCTCAAGATGCGGGCGTTCGCAAGCTGAATGACGAAGGTAAGCCTGCCGACGGGACCCAGATGATCACACCAATAGTTGTTTACAACGGGCTGCTGTACGTCGCCGGCCAGGGTGCGCATGATACGGGCCCGGCGCAGTCGTGGGAAATTGGCGGGCATACAGCGAAAGTATTGAACAACGTGAAGAAACTGGTTGAAGCGGGCGGGGCCACTATGGACAACATTGTCCAGCTCTCGGTCTTCCTGGCAAAGATCGACGACTACGACGGAATGAACAAAGTATTCAAGACGTATTTTCCCCACGGTGGGCCGGCGCGCACAACCGTCGCGGTTGCTGCTCTCCCGGGAAATTCTCTCGTAGAAATCAACTGTGTTGCTGCACTACCCAGGAAATAGCCGGAGGAGGAGGAGTGCGCAGATGAGAGTCAATTCAAATCGCCGTGGTTTCCTCGGAACGTTGGGCGCAATCGGAGGATCGGTTTTCCTCCCAAGGAAACTCTTCGGCGCCAAGGCGCTGGCCACCGAGGTTGCCGGAAGAACTCTTGGCTTCGGGCAATCCGGGAATCCTTACCAGGAGCTTGGCGTGCCTACGGTTATCAACGCTGAAGGCACCATGACGATGCTCGGCGGATCACTTATCCGGCCTGAGGTCGAGACGATTATGGCCCAGGCGGCGCAGCATTTTGTGAGTATTCCTGCTTTGGAGGCTGCTGCGGGGAAGCGCATTGCCCAAATGCTGAAATTGCCTGAGGGCTACAGTGCCCTGGTGACTTCAGGCGCGGCGGGCGCGATACAGTCGGGACTTGCCGGGATTCTTACCGGCGACAACGAGAGCTTCATTAAGCAATTGCCGGACCTGACGGGAATGAAATCCGAGGTCATCATTCAGAAGTCACATCGCAATCCGTTCGACCACCAGCTCAGAGGAACTGGTGTGAAGCTGATTGAAATCGAAACCCGGGAGCAGTTGGGGCGAGCAGTCAGTGATCGCACCGCCATGATGCATTTCACGAACTTCGCCAATGCCGCGGGGCAGATCAAGGTGGACGAGTGGGCGAAGTTGGCCAAAGAGTTCAAGCTGCCGTGCATGAACGATGCCGCCGCAGACACGCCGCCGGTTTCGCACCTTTGGGATTACGCCGACCTGGGGTATGACCTCGTGACTTTCAGCGGTGGTAAGGCGCTGCGGGGACCGCAGTGTGCGGGATTGCTGATTGGGCGCGAGGACCTGGTGCATTTCGCGCTGTTGAACAATAGCCCTTACGAGGACACGCTGGGGCGCGGACAAAAAGTAGGCAAGGAAGAGATCGTAGGGATGATCAAGGCATTGGAACTTTACCTAAGCGAGGATCATGACGCACTCACAAGAGAGTGGCAGCAACGCCTGGAAACTGTTTCGCGACAAGTTGTGAAAGTACCCGGCGTCAGCACTTGGTTCTTCACTCCGGACATCGCGAATCATGTTCCCCACATGCAAATCGGGTGGGAGGCAAAGATATCTTTAACACCTCAGCAGGCGTCCGAGATCTTGCGCGGAGGGCAGCCTTCTATCGCGATGGGCGGCGCTGAAAGCCGTCCAGGTCTCTCGATGAGTTCGTTCATGCTCCAGCCCGGCGAAGAACAAATCATTGCTGAACAACTGGTCAAGATGTTTCGGAAGCATTCGATCTAGGGTCGTTGGACCCCTCGCGATGCGAGGGGAACGTGCATTTTGATCTCGCGGCAGCTCGATCCCGGCGGATGCATTGTTGGACAAGCGCTTCGGACAAGGTCGAGAGGCAAGAAGACAAAATGGAGCCAGAGTATTGCAGAACGCTTGACACCAGTGGAGCTCTGTAGTGTCGGCCCAGAGTGTCGGCCCAGGTCGCTAATTCAGGAGCTCAGCATCAAGAAACGAAGCATGGTTCAAAGCGAAAGAGATTCTCGCCGTTGTGCCTGATCGCAAGGAAAGCGCCGGCCGTGAAACTCTGCCTTGAAGGCGGGATCAGAATGGCCGGTAGCGGTTAACTTTTAGCCTTGTGATCTTGAATGACGACGACCCACCCCGGCTGCCACTCGCTCGAATTCCTTCATTGCGCTGGTGGTCGGCGGAATGATTTTTGGTTCCACGGTTGCTAACTATGTTGATCGGCATGCCCGGTCGCTGCTTGCCTGTTAGTGCTGGGGTGATTTTGGTCCTGCTTCTGATTCGCAAGACGCAAGCCAGCGAAGGGTGGCTGCAAAGAATTTAACTGTTTGTATACTCTGCGCTCATCACCCGGAATGGGGTGACGAATGGAGGAAAAATGGCTTGTTGGTGGTTACTAGTCGCTTCACAACTCGCGCGACGAATTTGTCCTCCAAAGTTGGGCCGGATTGTCGTTGTGCTTGCATCTTGCGCTGCGATAGAAGCTGCTTTCGCACAATCAAAGCCAGACACTCCGATTGGCCCAGTCGGCACGGTACGAGTCGATGTAACTCCAGAACACGCGATCAATTCATTCGATCCCGACAGCGCACTGGGTAGTTCGATCGACGTTCTTTCTCGCAGCGGTATCGACAGAGTGTTCACGCCGCACATCATCCAGGAGTCGCTCTCTGCCGGATGGGGACCGATCACTTACCGCAACAACACTGAGCTCCGAATGGCAGCGTGGCACTGGACCGAGAATGGAACTTGGAGCGATGCCGCCCATCGGAGCGGCTACTTCACCGGCAGCACGGAGCTTAAGGAGCCGGTCAAATACATTCTTGCCTACGCATTGCCGCATCGTGGTTTCGCGACCAGCGGCGATCGTCCGGTACCGGGGCCCAATCTCAGCTACTGGAAAAGCAATCCCTATCTCACCAGCAAGTTCACTGGCGAGAGCGATGCCATGCACCCACAGTGGGTGGTGGTGGACCTGAAAGCTGAGAAGCCGGTCAGCGCCGTCCGCATCGGCTGGGCGAGTCCATATGCGACGGCCTATCAGGTGGAATATTGGTCTGGCAATGATGCGTTGGATTTCGACGCCGGCCCCAAAGGGGAGTGGAAGATTTTTCCTTCAGGCCTACTGAAGAACGCGCGCGGTGGCACCGTCACGCTGAAGCTCGCTCCCACGCCAGTTTCCGCTCGCTACCTTCGTATTCTGATGACGGGACCCTCCAACACTTGCGACGAGCACGGATCGAACGATGTCCGCAACTGCGTTGGCTACGCGATCCACAACATTGCAGCCGGAACCATCGCCGCCGATGGCATTTTCGTCGAGGCAGCGACAGGTGCAGGCGAAGGCCGAACTACGTATTGCGCTTCGTCGATCGATCCGTGGCACTCGGCCCAGGACGTGCGAGACGACGGCTTCTATCAGCACACTGGATTCGATACATTCTTCACCAGTGGACTCACCAACAATTTGCCCGCGATGCTCCCGGTCACCATGCTTTACGGCACGCCTGATGATGCAGCCGCGCAGATCGCTTACATCGAGAAGCGCGGTTACCCCATCGGTTATATCGAAATGGGAGAAGAACCCGATGGCAAGCACGCGATGCCGGAAGATTACGGCGCGCTTTACATTCAGTGGGCCACTGCGATTCACAAAGTTGATCCGAAGCTCAAGCTCGGCGGGCCGATTTTCGAAGGCGTTAACGAAGATATCCGTGTCTGGCCTGACGCACAGGGGAGGACCTCGTGGATGGGGCGCTTCGTGGCTTACCTGAAAGCGCATGGCAGGCTCTCCGACCTGTCATTTGTTTCTTTTGAACACTACCCATTCGAGCCGTGTACCATCACCTGGAAAACTTTGTACACCGAACCGCAATTGATGAAGCACATCCTGCAGGTGTGGAGGGATGACGGCGTACCCAAAGAAGTGCCGCTAATGGTTACTGAGAACCACCTGGCTGCGCAACTTACTGGGCCGATGACAACAATCTTCGCGGCACTTTGGCTCGCCGACAATGTCGGCTCGTTTTTTGAAGGAGGAGGCGCCGCCTTTTATCATTCTCCAATTCAGCCGCAGGGGGTCCAAAACAGTTGCCTTGGCTGGGCCTCCTGGTCGAATTTTGTCTCCGACGAAAATTATAATATCAAGGGATACACCTCGCCTTACTACGCCGCACACATGATCAATCTGGAATGGGTGCAGCACCGTGCCGGCGTTCATCGCATGTTCCCCTCTTCCACCGATATCAAGGACGATGATGGCAATGTGCTGGTGACTTCTTACTCGGTGCTTCGTCCTGACGGTAATTGGTCCATGATGCTGGTGAATCGTGACGAAAACAATCCGCACACGATCCGCATCGCATTTGAGGACTCCGGCAAACATGAGGCTTCTTTTTCAGGGCCAGTCAGGTTCGTGACCTTCGGCAGCGAGCAGTACGTGTGGATCAATGACGGACCAAATAGCCATGCTGATCCCGACAATCCGCCGGCTGCAGCGAATGTGTCGGCAAACTCGCAGACGAAGTTCACGCTTCCGAAAGCTTCGGTTTCTGTGTTACGAGGCAAGGTCGTGGGTCTTGAGGAATAAGCTAGGCCATATCGAGCCAACGAAAGCAGGAGGACGGCCTTCGCAGACGAGAACGAAACTGGGTCTCGTGTTTCTTTGCCTTATAGCTGCGACGATGCCCCTATACGCCCAGAGTCCGGTGCACCGGGAAATTGCAATCACGATCGACGATCTGCCCGCGGCTGGGGCCGGCTTGGCTGGAAAAGAAATCACGGAAATGACCGGAAAGCTTCTAGGAACACTGCGTACTCAGAAAATACCCGCCGTTGGTTTCGTAAACGAAAAGAAGCTCTACAAGCTGGGCGAGGTGGATGAACGAATCAAAGCGCTAGGCATGTGGCTGGACTACGGATTCGAACTCGGCAATCACACCTTCAGCCACGCCTCGCTGAATCGTGTTTCTCTAAAAGATTGGGAGGAAGAGGTCATCCGCGGAGAAACAGTAACGGCGATGCTCCTCGCGCAACACAACATGAAGATGCGCTATTTCAGGCATCCATATCTCGACACCGGTCGCGATCTCGAAACCCGTCGCCAGGCAGAAGCCTTTCTGGTCAGCCGAGGCTATCGCATTGCGCCGGTGACGATGGACGCGTGGGACTGGATGTACGCTGGCGTCTATGAGGACGCCCGCAAACGCGGGGACGCCCCACTTGAGCAGCAACTAGTCAGTTCTTATCTTTCGTATACAGGCGAGGTTTTCGACTACTACGAAAAGCTCTCGAAGAACCTGATCGGCTACGAACCGAAACAAATCCTGCTGCTGCATGGCAATTGGCTGGAAGCGGACCACATCGGAGAACTGCTGGAGCTCCTGCGAAAACGAGGCTATCGATTTGTCACGCTGCAGGACGCGCTCAGCGACTCAGCCTACGGTATGGCGGACGAGTATGTGGGCGAAGAGGGAACGAATTGGCTAGATCACTGGGCCATTACACGCGGCCAGCCTCCGAGAAGCACTCCAGTCTTTCCTCAGTGGGTGATTGATCGCTCGAACGCTCTCCCGCGCCCTCCGGTACAACCTTAGGCAACAAGCCACATGTTCTGACGTTTGACGCCACCGCCATAACCCTTTCTTCGCCCTCCGCCTGCTTCAGCTATAATCGCGCGCATGAAAACCCATTATCGTGGAGTTCCGATTATCTTAGCTGCGCTCGTGGTGGGTGTGATTTGCATGGGGAAAAGGGCGAGTGCGCAAGCTGCGGCATCGTCCGAAGATGTGCAAGAGCTGGTGAAACAGGGGCAAGAACTCAATAGGGAAGGCAAACAGGACGAGGCGCTGAAGCTATACAAGCAGGCGCTCGAGAAGGCTCCGAATTCGTACGAGGCGCACCTGGAATCAGGCGTGACGCTTAACATGAAGGGCGACTACCCGACCGCGCGGGAGCACCTGAAGAAAGCAATCGAGGTGGCTCCGGCGGACCAGAAGAATCGGGCAATGCGAGTAATGGCGTTTTCGTACGCATTCGAGAGCAACGCGGCCGAGGCGGAGAAATACGAGAAGCAGGTGTTTGACGAGCTGACGGGGAAGTCGGACTTCGAGGCGGCGGCCGGAGTGGCCAATGAGCTGGCGCGGATCAAGCTCGAATCGGGGGATATCGACGGCGCCGCAAACTGGTACAAGACTGGCTATGACGCGGCGATGCGTAAGAAAGACATGAAGGACGCCGACAAGAATTTGTGGGCATTCCGCTGGGCACACGCCCAGGCCCGTATTGCTGCTCGCCGCGGACAGCGCGACGAAGCGCAAAAACAGGTTGTCGCAGCAAAGGCGACGCTCGACAAGGCGAACAATCCGGACCAGGGACAATTCTTTCCGTATCTGACGGGATATGTAGCGTTTTATGGCGGCGACTACAAGACGGCGATCACGGAACTAGAGAAAGCCAGCCAGGAAGACCCGTTCATTTTGATGCTATTGGCACAGTCATATGAGAAGGCGGGCGATCCGGCGCGCGCGAAGGACTATTACCGCAAGGTGATGGCCAATAACGGACACGGTCCGACGAATGCGTTTGCGCGTCCTATGGCGAGGAAGAAGTTAGCGGGCGGATAGGGAACAGCCGTCTTCGAACCGGTTCCCTTAGCCGTACGCTAGTCGCACGAGTGCCAGTGGCGAGATGGCCCAATCCTGAGCGGCTGAATGCAAACCAGCAACTCAATAGTCGACGAAATCGCATTATAAAAGGGCGCCCCTTTTGGAGTAGGTTGTGAGCGCAAGCACCACCACCTACGAAAAGGAGCACCCTATGAACAGTGAAAAGTATATTGGGCTCGACGTGCATCAAGCAACCATCTCGGTCGCGGTGATGGATTGCAGAGGCAAGGTAGTCATGGAGTCCATCCTGGA